>ERZ773158.6-NODE-6-length-302631-cov-13.585661_pt1 | contig 302631 bp, 276 predicted proteins | sample MGYA00511918_ERZ773158 | MGnify/ENA primary metagenome ERZ773158 (study PRJEB29015, sample SAMEA2737876) | human gut metagenome | biome: human gut; feature: human-associated habitat; material: faeces | place: China | collected 2012 ...
GTATTTCATTAAAATACCCCCAATACTGGGTGTCCAGTATTGGGGGTACATATCATCTGCGCGAGGGAGGCTTTGTTGTATCTGTAATAGAACGCAATATATTAAGCGTGAGCAAGCTGTTTATTTTTAATAAGAGCGAACACCTTTAAGGAGCAGCAAAGGATGAGCACTGCGTTGACAGTAAGCACGAAAAATCCATGTCTGCTGCCCAGCATAGTAGCATGCGCAATGTTTGCCGGTTCCGCAGCCTGTGCGGTCGCAACAATTGTACTGATAACCGCCGTACCGACTGCGCCTGCCAACTGCAGCAGCGTGTTCATAGCTGCGTTGCCGTCGGCATTCAGTTCTTCCGGTAACTGGCTCAGGCCGTTAGTCATAATCGTTCCCATGGAAAAACCTTGGCCGAAGGCGAAGAACAGGTAGAAGATGATGAAGAAAAAGGAGCTCAGCTCATATGGATAAAGGCTGTAGCAGATGACGGATACGAGAATGGATGCATTGCCTAGTAAAATCGGGCGTTTGGCACCGAACTTGTCCAACAGCCTGCCGCTGATAGGCGCAAGCATAGCGCCGATGATACAGCCTGGCAGCAGCAGACAGCCGGCGGTAAAGGCATCTGTATGCGAAACAAGCTGTGCATAGTTGGGAATTAAAAAACCTAGTCCCAAACAGATAAAGCCGACGAGTAAAAGGCTGACTGTGCTGAGAGTATAGGGCAGATAACGGAAAATCTGTACGCGTAAAAGCGGCGCGTTACTGTTTAATGATCGCTTATAGAAGGCAGTCAAAGCAATAAGGCAGATTGCGAAAAGAGCCAGCACCTCAATACTGAACCAACCGAAGTCGGAGGCAATGCTGGTAGCAAAAATCAGGCTGCTGAAGCCGATGATAAGCAAAAGGTATAAGCCGAAGTTAAAGCTTGTTTGCTCCAGCTTGCCTGCCTGACGGATATTTTTGATACCCAAGATGGCAGAAAGCAGTAAAAATGGCAGCAGGCTGACAAAAATCATGCGCCAGCCAAAGTAACTGACGATCATACCGCCGAGAGAAGGGCCGACAGCCGGTGCCATGGCGGTGATAAGCGAGGCTATGCCTATCATAAAGCCTAGGCGTTCACCGGGAACCTGCTCCAGAATAATGTTAAACATCATCGGCAGGGCAATGCCTGTACCGATGCCCTGCAGCAATCTGCCGATAAGCAGAACATTGAAATAAGGCGACCAAGCGGCGAGCAGCGTGCCTGTAAGAAAGCTGCTGATTGCAGCAGTAAACAGACTGCGCGTTGCAAAACGGCGTTTAAGGTAGGCGGATGTAGGGATAATCAGTGCCAACACCAGCAGATAGCCGGTGGTTATCCATTGTACGAGCGAGGTGCCGATATTAAATTCGTGCATAAGCGTGGGGAAGGTGACGTTCATAGCAGTTTCGACAACAACGCCGCTAAAGGACATAATGCCGGCGGCGATGATGGAAAATAGTAAACGTGCATCCAGCACACGCGTAGAGCTGTTAGTCATTATTTTTCTCCTTCCTTTGACTGATAGCGGGAGCGTGGCCCTGCAGCGCAGGCTTATGGGTGGACATTGTTTGGTAAAGCTTGGCGATGGTGGCAGCAGTGGTGTTGATATCTGCTTCGCTGATATCGGTGATTTGTGCAGCAAGCCAATTGTGATATTGGGCGATGTAATAGGCGTGAATTTTACGTCCCGCGTCTGTCATACGCAGTCTGACGATACGTTTATCCTGTTCATCGCTGAACTTTTCGATAACATTGATTGCCTGCAGCTCGCTTACCAGACGAGTGATGCCGGGGCGCGTTACCTGCAGCAGATTCGCAATGTCGCTGACCTTGGGAGGCTGTGCGGTGCGTTCCAAGTATTCAATGTAGTCCAGCACTTTGAGATTACCGGGAGTTAAGCCTTCCGGCAGAGGTGGCTGCAGCTCTACTACACGCTTTGCTTCGTGGCAGGCGATGAGCAGAGTTTTGATTGCTTCGATAGGCAGTTTATGTGTCATGATGATTCTCCTTTATAAATGATTACCAAGAGTAATTACTAAAGATAATTATATTGCGGTGGTGTGGGGATTGTCAAGGTGGGGGTAAATATAGGCTGATTAAGTTCCGTATTCTATGTAAAAATGAATTATTACAAGTAAATAAAATTGTGATATACTAATAATAGATGCCGAAAAACTACGAGTTTTCTTATATAAAAATTCGCCTAAGGGGATGAGTGCAGTGGAAAATGAAATGACAATTCAGGCCAAAGCCATTAATTTATTCAAATATCTGCAAGCTATGCAGGAGAAGCAGGACAATATAGTTCTTAATTATACAAATCACCAATGGAATTATTTTGTTAAAGATTTACCGGATGATCCGGAGAATATAGCTTTTCATTATCGTGACTATGTAAAATTTGATGAAGGTTACAGTGCGTTGGAAGAGATACCATATATTTTGAAGGTGCATAATCCTGATTTTGATGCCTGTCCCATGCCTAATGAGAAGCTTATGCCTTGGCTTCAGGAGGATTGGAATGACTATAATGTTGAAAAACCGAAAATCAGAGAACGTATACCTTTGGCTGGAAGCAATCCTGTAGTATATAGAGAATTTAGAAGTGTTTTTGATTCTCAGGTAATGTATGATAGATGGATGGAAAAACGTAATTTGTGGCGTGCAAGACAATTAGTGCTTGAGCAAACAAAAAATTTATTTGCTGAGCTCTTTATGCATAGACAAAGACTTATCAAAGAAGATGGGGATTGGGAGCTGCTTATTGCTAATGGCGTTTTTCAGGTAACGGAAGATTCGTCGATTAGTCATCCGATTTTGTTAAAACGAGTTGAAATTGAATTCGATACTGAGCGTAATGACATTTATATCAGAGATGTAGATGTAAACAGTAGCTTTTATATAGAGTTGTTTAATGGTATTTCTGATGTTGATAGAGATGCTGTTCAGAATGCTGATGCCGAAAATAGCAGAGAACAATACTATCCCTTTGACAGAAATGCAACAAAAACTTTTTTTGAGCGAGTGGTACATTCCGTATCGCATAAAGGCAAGTATTTCTCTAATATGGAGTTAGCAAAATTAAATAATGATGCTGCCTTTAAAGTTTCCTGGGAACCAATGCTGATTCTTAGGCAACGTCCTAATGGTATGGCAAAAATGATTAATAAGATTATCGAAAAGATTGGGGAGACGGGAGAAGTTCCACAGCATCTTATTAATATTTTACAGCCGGGGAATAATTTTGTAGAGAATAGTGATTATACACAAGAAAGTACGGAAGAAAAGCTTGCTGCAGTTGGTGGTGAAGCTATAGATATTTTATTGCCTAAAGAAGCAAATCAGGAGCAATTAGATATTGCAAAAACTATAGAAGTTAATGATGCTGTTGTTGTGCAAGGTCCTCCCGGTACCGGTAAAACACATACTATTGCTAATTTGTTAGGTCATTTTTTAGCGCAGGGCAAGAGAGTACTTGTAACAAGTCATACTAATAAGGCATTAAAGGTTTTGAAAGACAAAGTGGAGTGTGAATTACAACCATTATGTGTTTCGGTAACTGATGATTCAAGGAAGGATATTGAAAGCTCTATTGCAGCAATTGCTAATTTTTCAGAGATACCGGCGAAATTAGAAAAAGAGATTAGAGAGTGTGATATTAAGCGTAAGAGCATTATTCAGCAGTTGAAAGAAACTCGTGGAAAGCTATTTCAAATTCGCAATCAGCAATGCAATACGATTATTCTTAATGGGGAAGAGTTTTCACCAATAGATGCCGCTAAGTTTTTAAAAGAAAACAGAGATCAGCTTGGCGATGTAATACCCGGTAATGTGTATACTTGTGAAGCTCTTCCAGTTTCTTATGGAGCATTAGTAGAGTTGTATGACAGCAACCAAAGTGTAAGTGTTGATGAGGAGAAACAGCTAGATTGTAAATTACCTGATACTGCAGATATTTGGTCAGCCAGTGATTTTGAGCAAGTTGTTGAACGATATAATAATAATAAAAGCATCGTTGATAATATTGCACGTCAAAACAATTGGAAGTTTACTGTTGGAGATGCTCATATCAATATTTTGGATATTAATAGTATTAGTATCCAATTTACTCAAGACTGGCAAGAAAAATTATTAAATGCTAAAGCAGCTGTTTGTGCAATTAAAAATTATGAGGAATGGGAACTGCGTGTTATTGCAGATGGCATAAACTCAATTCATAAAGCCAGTTGGGAACAGCTGGTTTGTCAAATCAAAGCTACCTATAATCAATACGCAAAGGTTCAGAGAATTAGCTTTGGTAAAGAAGTTAAGTTTCATAGCTTTGAAGCAGCTCGACAACATCGTCAGGATTATAAAAAACTGATTGAAACGGATGGTAAAATTAGTTTTCTGAAGAGTTTATTTAATAGCAGTTTGACAGAAGCTAAGACATGTGTATCGATTAACAATGCCGAAATTTCTTCCGGTCAAGATGCAGAGCTTGTATTGGAATATATTCGCTTTTATGAGCTTGAAAATCCCTGTAAGATTGCATGGAAGAGTTTATTTGGCGAAGGCGTTGATAATTATAGTAATATAGAAATAGCTAATAAGTATGCACAGTCTATTTCCAAATTACTCTGTTGGTATAATGGCGAATATTCCAGTATTATATATAAAATTAAAGCAAGCGGCATACCAATGGATGATTTAATGAATATAGATCCGCTGGCTGCTGATATTGATAATTTAAGGAAATCACTTATTTTCATCAGGGGTATAGTTCCGCAGATTGTAGAAGGTATGCTTGCTTTTATGGAAATGCGCAGCCAAGAGAAACGGTTAGAAAAATATTATCAGCGGATGAGTGCTGGTACGCTGACAAATTCTACGGCTTGTATGGATATTGCCGGAGCTATTAAAAGAAAAGATATTGAGGGTTATAAAAAGGCTAGGAATACATTATTCGCTTTGATTGGTAAATATTCTTTACAAAATAGACGCTATGAAACATTAGCGAAGATTAATAGATATGCGCCTGAATGGGCTAATGCTATTAAAAATCGACAAGGTATTCATGGTAGCTTTACTGTACCTGAAAATATTGCTGATGCTTGGAAATGGAAACAGCTTGAACGTATTGTGAACGAAATTAACAGTTGTGACTATAATACTTTGCAAAATAACTCTATGAGATTAGCGAAGGATTATCATAAGGCTACTGCTGAATTAGCTGCAGCAAAAGCTTGGTATGAGCTGCAGAAGCGCAATGCTAACAATGGTGCAATGCAAAATGCATTAAGAGGATGGGTACAGCTTGTAAAAAAATTAGGCAAAGGTACTGGCAAATATGCAGATTTTTATAGGCGAGAGATTAGAAAGCAGATGACAAAATGTCAGGATGCTGTCCCCGTTTGGATTATGCCTGTTAGAAAAGTATTAGAGACATTTGATCCTATAGCAATGCAAGCACCTTTTGATATTGTCATTGTTGATGAAGCCAGTCAATCTGATTTGACTTCATTAGCAGTAACGTTTTTAGGGAAGAAAATTATCATCGTTGGCGATGACAAACAGGTAAGTCCGTTAGCTGTTGGTAAAGATTTGGCTCCTATTCAGGCTTTGGCTGATTCGTATATTTCCAGATGGATACCTAATCCAAATTTATATACGCCTAAGGATTCTTTATATTCTATTGGTTTTGTTTCTTATAAATCGAGAATGCTTTTGGAACATTTCCGTTGTGTGCCAGAAATAATCGGTTATAGCAATTGGTTGTCTTATGACAATAAAATCAAACCATTGAGAGAGGCTTCCAGCAGTAATTTATTACCGGCAGTAGTTAATTATCGTGTGGATGGACATCGAGGTGGAACAAGCAAAATTAACCAAGTAGAAGCTAAGACTATAGTTGCGTTAGTGCAATCTTGTATGGAGCAGCCGGAATATAGTGGAAAAACATTTGGTGTAATCTCTTTATTGGGTAAAGAACAGGCGGAATATATTCAAAGGGAATTATTTAATACTATAGGTAATATTGCTTATGAGCAACGTCAGATTATTTGTGGCGATTCCGCGAACTTTCAAGGTGATGAAAGAGATGTTATTTTCCTTAGTATGGTTGATAGTAATGAGGGTGATGGTGTTTTACGTTTGCGAAGTGATGATGCAAATGAAGATGCGTACAAAAAACGGTATAATGTTGCTGCCAGCAGAGCTAAGGACCAACTTTGGGTTATCAATTCTCTTGATGAAGAAAACAGTTTGCAAGCCGGGGATTTAAGACGTGGCTTATTAAGCTATGCCAAGAATCCGCAGGCTTATAAGCAGACTGTTATTCAAATTGAACAACAATCGGAATCACCTTTTGAAGAGGCAGTTGCTAAAGCTTTGGTAAGTAAGGGCTTTCATATTGTGCAGCAATGGGAGGTTGGTGCTTACAGAATAGATATGGTTGCTGTTTATAAGAATCGTAAAATTGCGATTGAATGTGATGGTGAACGCTATCATAGTGGTGAAGATAAGATTCTTGAGGATATGCAGCGCCAGACTATTTTAGAACGTCTTGGTTGGAAGTTTATCCGTATACGTGGTAGTGAATATTTTGCTGATCCTGAAAATACCATTAATAGGGTTGCTGATTTGCTTTTAAATTATGGTATTCAGTATGAGGATAACTTTACTGCTACACCTGTTAATCGTGATACGGAGTTATTGCAGCGGGTTAAGCAAAGAGTTGCTGAAATATTAAATGGTGAAAATGTACCGCTGAAGCCGCCAACGCCGAAGCCACCAACACCAAAGCCGCCAACGCCGAAGCCACCAACACCAAAGCCACCAACACCAAAGCCACCAACGCCGAAGCCACCAACACCAAAGCCACCAACGCCGAAGCCACCAACGCCGAAGCCACCAACGCCGAAGCCACCAACACCGAAGCCACCAACGCCGAAGCCACCAACACCGAAGCCACCAACACCAAAGCTACCAACGCCGAAGCCACCAACGCCAAAGTCAAAGCAGTTAGTGCAACTGTCACAAGAATTGATTAAGCTATTGGAATCAAGAGGTGTGAAGTATAAAGATTGTCGTAGTAAAGGAGGAGCCTTTTGGATAATTGGCGGCAATGAATTAGGCCATACTGTATCAAAAGCTGCTGAGTTGGGATTTAAATTTAGATTGAATGCTCCCCAAAATGCATGGTATCTTGAAGATATGAAAAAAGAAAATATAAAAAGGCCTACAGTGATAGAACCATCAGTGAAAAAAGACACCATAATAACTATTTTGAAAGAAAGTGGTGTTACATATATAGACAAACGTCAAGAAAATGGTAATTTATGGATTATTGGTGGGCAAGAGTTAAAAGATATTGTAGAAGTAGCTAAAAAAATAGGCGTTTATTTTCAGTTTAAGCCTGAGGGCGGCAGAGTTAGTAAACATAAACCTGCATGGTGGGCTAAATAATTCGGAGGTGAACCCTATGGATTAAGCACTTATGCAAGGAGCAGACGAAACTCAGGAGATTACACTCTTAGAAAGTATAACTTGAAAGGGAAAAACATTTCGTTGGTGAAGCGTAATGAGCAGCCTTTTACTGAAGTAGAGTTATTTTCTCCTATTGATTTGGAAAAAATCTATACAGGCCTTTATTATCCAAAGTTTCGTCAGCAGCAGGATCAGTATGCTAAAATTACAGTAGTCGAACAAGATTCCTTTAAGCTGCAAAAGGGATAGATAATCCATTGGTAATGAATTTTGCGTCTGCTACTCACAAAGGCGGCGGCTTTTTAATCTGTGCGCACGCACAGGATCTCTGTGCCGTTGCGACTGTGCCTGCGCCGAATTTGCGGAGCATGAAGGTATATAAACCTGACCTGACTATAATGATGCTGAGAAGAATTCGCTATTTCCTGTCTATGGTAGCACACAGAGGCTATAAAAATCTTATTCTCGGTGCTTGGGGCTGTGGTGCATTTCGTCATAATCCGTATGATGTAGCGCAATATTTTCATAAAGTGCTTATTGACGAAGGCTTTGCAGTTCTGTTTGATACAATTGCTTTTGCTATAGTTAAAAGTCAGGATAATTTACAAGCTTTTCAAGACGTGTTTTCTTGCAAAAACAATGAGGACATACAAGAGCTGCGCCGAAAAGAAGATAGGGAAATCATGATGCATTTACACAGTATAGAAGAAATAATAAAAATGAAATGCAGCAGATGCGATAATCTTTTGGGTTGTCTTGGTTGTAATTTAAGAGAGTTACAGCAAGATATTGAGCATGCCAGGAAGATGATGGGCTTTCAAAATGAGTAAATTCAATAATACTTTTTCTGATAATATGCAGAAAAAGTATTGTATTTAAACTTAAGACAGCTTTATTAAGACTTAAAGTCCCACATGGAAGTAGCCCCTGATGGCTTTAAGCTTGATGAAGCTGTTTTTCTATTATCCTCATGAAATATGCAGTAGTTGCATATTTTATCCTCATGAAATCTGCATTGATTGCATATTTCATGAGGATATGCTAGAATGAGAGTAAATTAGAGAGGGGAGTGAGCAATTAAAATGTTACGTAGAAAAATATATGATAAGCTTTTAGCGTGGAAAAACAGCACAGGCAAAAAAGACGCTGTGTTATTACGTGGTGTTAGGCAGTGTGGTAAAACATATATTGTCAGAGAGTTTGGTAAGCGGGAATATAAAAATTTTATAGAGATCAATTTTATTGAGCGACCTGATATGCAGGCAGTCTTTTCCGGAAATCTTGATGTTGATAGCATGGTTCAGCAAATAAAGCTCAGTATGCCGGGTTGCCAATTTATTCCCGGTGAAACGCTTTTGTTTTTGGATGAAATTCAGGATGCTCCTAACGCCAGAACTTCCTTGAAATTTTGGACTCAGGATGGACGTTTTGATTGTATTGCCTCCGGCTCATTGCTGGGCATAGATTACAAAAATGAGGTTTCTATACCTGTCGGATATGAACAGCAGCTAATTATGCGTACTCTTGATTTTGAAGAGTTTCTTTGGGCGCTTGGTGTAGAAGTAAATCTCAAGGAGATGCTGGCACCATACGTAGATGGAGCAAAACGAGTTCCGGAAGCTATGCATAATTCTTTAAACAAGTATCTGCAGGAATATATGGTAGTTGGTGGACTGCCTGAGGTAGTTGATACATATATTGCAACGAAGGATTTTTACCAAGTACATCTGTTACAGGAAAAAATTCTGCGTGATTATCAGGATGATATTGCTAAATACGCGCTGAATCAGGATAAAATTAAGGCTAAGCAGTGTTTTCTGTCCATTCCGCGTCAGTTAAGCAAAGAAAACCACAAATTTCAGTATTCTGTTGTTGAGAAAAAGGCGACAGCAAGAAAATTTACCAGTAGCTTAGATTGGCTCCATAATGCCGGATTAATTGATTTTGCTTATAATGTGAATTCACCTTGGTTCCCATTGAAAGCGTATGTCAAGGAAGATCAATTTAGAGTTTATATTTGCGACATAGGTCTTTTGGTAGCTATGTATGGTTATCAGTTGAAAATTGCTTTGTTGTCAGATGCGTTGGAAGGACCGGCGAAAGGCGGCATTTACGAAAGTCTTGTTGCCGATATTTTAGCAAAAAGGGGAGAAGAGCTTTATTACTATAAAAAAGAGGATTCAACCTTAGAAATTGAATTTATCTTAGAACGGGATTGTAAGCTTGTACCTGTAGAAGTGAAAGCCAGGAAGGGCTCGACACGTTCATTAAATGAGCTGCTTAAAATGGATAATATCGAAAGAGGTTATAAGCTCACAGCACAAAATACCGGTGTTGTTGAGAAAAAGATTACTTTACCTTTGTACATGGTTGCAATTATTTAAGCTTGATGAAGCTGTTTTTCTATTATCCTCATGAAATATGCAGTAGTTACATATTTTATCCTCATGAAATCTGCACTGATTGCATATTTCATGAGGATAGCTTAAAATAGAGTTAAAAGGAATGTTTAAGACACTTAAAAACTGATTGTGCAAGTGTTGTAATTCGATTATTGAAGTGGAGAAGCATAAATGTTATCAAATTTTACCCCGCAGGATATTTCCTGTGCCTCCTATCTCACCAAGCTGACCTGGGGTGATGAGATGGCGCTGACGAATGATGGCTTGAAGGATGTGCTGTACGAGGCGATGGTGCGCTATTATTATCGCAGTGAGGCCTTTTCTTTAAAAATGACGGATGAAGAAGGTATGCAAGGCTTTTTATTGGCGGCGCCCTTGAGTGAGCGTGATAATTCCCAGTCCTGGTTAAAGCAAAGCCTGCATCATTTTGAGTGCGAGGAGCAGGATCTTGTTTATGATTATCTGCGCTATTTGTCTTATAACGGACAAAAGGTGAGGGCGTTAGCAAATCCGGAGGATTTGCTGCTGTGCCTGTTTTTGAGCATGAAAAGCGGTGTTGGCAGCAAGCTGTTGTATAATGTAGAAGCGATTGCGCAGAAAAAAGGTGTCAAAAAGCTCTATTTATGGGCGGATGCTACCTGCGATTATGAATATTACCGCAAGCGTGGCTATAGCGAAGCGGCGCATTTTACGAATAATATTCTGCCGCAGCTGGGTGTGCAGGAAACATGGATATACAGCAAGGAGCTGAAGGAGTGACTGTAAATGTTGCATGAAATGAGTGATGCTTTACCGGCTTGTCCGGTAGAAACTACACTGACCTTAATCAGTGATAAATGGAAGGTGCTGATTTTGCGCGACCTTTTGACGGGAACAAAGCGTTTTGGCGAATTGAAAAAATCTTTAAACGGAGTCAGTCAAAAGGTGCTGACGTCGCAGTTACGCCAAATGGAAGCCAGCGGTCTGCTGACGCGCAAGGTTTATGCTGAGGTGCCTCCGCGTGTTGAATATACGCTTACTGAGCTTGGTTACAGTCTGCAGCCTGTTTTGGAGGCTATGCGTGACTGGGGCGAGGTGTATAAGAAGAGATTTTGATTTGAGGATATAAGCAAAAACACCACCTGCAAACGCAAGTGGTGTTTTACAATATATGGGGAACAAGAAGAAAACTTTTTACAGACGGCTTACATGGCCGATGAAATAATGGCCCCAGGAAACACGTGCCAGTGCTTCCATGGTCAGCAGGCTGAGGCTGAGCATAATGATGAAGAGCAGCGGATAAAAGCAGAGCTGCTGCGGTGACATATGCAGCAGTGTAAGCAGCTCGCTGCCGACATACATATAAATGATGTGAATTAAGAATAAACCGAAGGAATAGTTGCCCAGGTACATCATAAAACGTTTGCTGAGGCTGTCCTGCGATTCCAAAGTGCAGGCATAACGGAAGAGCATAGCGATGATGATGCTGTACAAAAACAGGTTGAGCGGGAAGCAGACAAATTCCAACAGCGGCAGGATATGCAGGTAGTATTTGGCAAACCAGCAGCCGCCGATTAAAATCAGATTCAGGATGAAGCCTGTCATCAAAAGAACGTGATGGGTGTCAATCCAGCGCAGCATTTTTTTATGGTAGATATAAGCCAGCATACCGAAGGAGAAGTAGGCGATATAACGTAGGAAGGTGGTAATCTCCAGTGTTAGGATAACTGCCTGATTGCTGCAGCTGATATTGTTGCAGATTTTCCAGAACAGCTGCAGCAGGATTACCTGAATAATAAAGCGGTGCAGCCTGTGATGCAGACGGCAACGGTTAAAATAACGCAACAGCAGCGGGTAGATAGCATAAAAACCAAATAACGCCCGGAAAAAGGCCATGTGAACAGCGCTGCTGCCGGTGACAATAAGATAAGCTGCCTGCTTAAGCGTGAAGCTGGCGTTGCTGAAGAACCAGGCACCGCCAAGGTACAGTAACGAAAACAGCAAATACGGCGAAAGCACCGACAGGAACATTCTGCGGAAGAAGGACCACTTATAATAATCGGCATGGCGATTATGGCTGATGAACATATATCCCGAAACAAACATTACCAGGGGTACGGCAAAGAGGGAAATAATATCCAGCAGCATTTCGGAAATAGTGACCCATGATTCCGCGTGAGCGTGGCTGAAGTACCAGGTGGTGTGCATCAGCATGACGCCCAGAACCACGAAGCCACGTAATAATAGGGGAAAACTCATAGCTTTATACATCTTCTTTCTCTCTAGTAGAGTTATTGTACTACTTTAAATTTTATAGTCAAATAGCGATTAAGCATTTACATTATAACTAAACGGAATATAAAAGGTTGATAAGCTATGATAGATAACATATAAGCATTAATATTATAACTTCTGCGCAGGTTGACGCTTGACAAAGACAGCGGCAACGCAGATAATTTGAATAGAATATATAACAGATTGAGGAGGATACTGAAATGGAAAAACAGGAATGGCAAGGTTATGTACAGAAGGTAGCAAGCTGTGATTATCCGATACCGTTGAATTTGATAAACGATTATGATGATTGGAAATGCCGCAGCAACGTAGGACGTATGCTGATGATTTTAAAGGATATCGAGGGAGCTATGGCGGTGCTGGCAACCGTGAAGGATGTGCAGCCGGATATGGAGGATGCGCCGGAGTTCGGACTCAGCGAGGCGGAGCATAAGGTGCTGTGCCTGCGTGATATTGCCGAAATCGTCTGGCGCTTGACCGGTACCGGTGATGCACCGATTATTTATTTGAATGAAGCCTACAGACTGTGCCGTGAGTATAAGAAGGTTTTCCGCAGTGCAGATCGTGGCGCTATCTGGGCGCGCAGACTGGAGCTGCAGCGTTCCTGCGGCGCCGAGGATGCTGCATTGAGCGAGGCGAGAGCAATGCTGGAGGCGGAAAAGGCTGTGGAAGGTGTTAATCCGTACCGTTTCCACGCACTGAAGTTTATTGCGGAAAGCATGGCGGAGCAGGGCGATTATGCTAAGGCTGCGCTGCTTTTGGCAGATGCCTACAAATCCTTCCCTGTGAACGAGGCTGCCAAGAAAGCTCTTGCTGAGGCCGAGGCTGCAGCAGATGCTAAGGAAAGATATGCTATGTATCATCACTGCACCACGATTCAGTACCAGCCGTGGGAGAAGGATAATGTGCCGACGCTGGAGGATGTACGCCGCCTGCAGGAGCGTAACTTTGCACGTCGCGAGGCAGCGAAGGCTGCCGGCGAGGAGCCGGATGAAAAGGGTTCTTTTCAAAGTTTAATTAAGTAATTAAAACGAGCGATTAAAAGATTTTGTACGCACTTTTCACGAATCTGTTACAATTAGTAGCAGGTAATAAAAATGTGAGAAGGGATGTACTAATATGAATAAAAACTTTTTAGCTTTAGGCTTAGCTGCAGCACTGCTGGCACCCCAGGTAGCAGGCGCTGAAGGCTTTGGTATTAATGAATGGTCTGCTGAAGGCGTTGCTATGGGTGGTGCGCGTATGTTTGCTGAGGACGATGCTGCAAACGTGGCTTACAACCCTGCTTCTATCACCAAAGTAAAGGGTGAGGTAATGAAGAGCAGCTACACTTATCTGAGCCCGCACGGCAACTATAAGCTGTATGATGGTGCAGGCAAAGAAATTGAGGACGGCAAAAACGTTGTTCATGCCGGTTGGGCAGTAGGCAGCTACTACGTAAGGCAGATTAATGATAAAGAATGGTTCGGCATCGGCGCTTTCCCGCGCTTTGCCATGGTATCCGAGTTTGAGCGTGCCAGCAAGGCATCTACTAATGCATTTTTCTCTAAACTGAACGGTGTCAGTGTTACTCCGACCTATGCGCACAAGTTCGACAAAAAATGGAGCGCAGCAGTTGGTGCGGAAATCAACTATGTCGGTCTGGAGCTGCAGAAGAATTCTTATCATCCGGTTGCTCAAATGAATGTTGGTGCAACGCAGACAGAAGGCGAAAGCTATGCTTTAGGCTGGAATGCTGCTGCCAACTATGCCTTTGATGATAAAAATGAAATCGGTGTAGTTTATCGCAGCCGTATTACTCACTCCTTAGAAGCAGACTTTAAAATGTATCCTGCAAGCGGCGGTAAAATTACTGCTGACGCTTATGGCGTAGTAACTCTGCCGGACAGCTGGGATATCGGTTATAACCATAAATTTGATAAAAAGACTCGCCTGGAATTAAAAGCAACACGTACCAACTGGAGCACCTATGATGCATTGAATATTTCTTTGTCCAATCCCAGTGTTCCCGGCGTATTGCCTTCCAATGTAGATTCTGCTAAAAACTGGTCCAACGGCTGGCGTTATGCTATCGGTTTAGAACACAACTTCAGCGATAAGTATGCAGCTATGGCAGGCTTTGCTTTCGATGAAGCTTCTATTCCTTACAATGGCGGTGACTTCATGGTCCCGACCGGTCTGCGTCGTACCTATTCTATCGGTGCCCGTTACAATGATAAGAAGCAGACCGTTGCTGTTGCTTTGGGCTGGATGGATGTCGGCAATCTGGATTTTGCAGGTCATGCTACCGATGCTTATAAGAGCGCTCATGCTTACGACAGCTTTACCAAGATTGCTTCTATTTCCTATCAACGTAAATTCTAATTTCATATTTTAGCTTTACCGGAGCTGCTGCACGAAAAAGTGTGGCAGCTATTTTAATATGTCTGCTGTTTGTGCTACAATAGGCTTAACAAGGTTATTGGCGAAAGGAGAAATGTAAAATGAAATGTGATTGCGCTAATTGTCCTACACATGCTTGCTACACCAGGGGTGTTAACTGCACAGGCGTGCCCCTGGAGGCTGTCAAGGAAGCCTATACCGAGGAAGAATTGAAGCTTATGCAGGCTGCTGCCTACGTTGAAGGCACGTTCTACAGCAATATCTGCCGTCTGCAGGAAACCGCGGAGTTTGCCAAAGCTATGGGCTACAAAAAGCTGGGCATGTCCTTCTGCATCGGTCTGAATGCGGAAGCACGCTATATTGCTAAATATTTTAAGCAGCAGGGCTTTGAGTTTTACAGCGTATGCTGCAAAAACTGCAGCTTCCCCAAAAAAGAGCTGGGACTGAAGCAGGTTAAGCCGGAGCTGGAGCATGAAGCAATGTGCAATCCTAAATTCCAAGCTAAGTTTTTGGCAGAAAAGGGCGTTGAGCTGTACATTTCCTGTGGCCTGTGCGTTGGACACGATGCTATTTTCAATATGAATGCCGAAGGACCGGTAACGAATCTGGTAGTTAAGGACCGTCTGCTGGCCCACAATCCGTTGGGCGCTATTTATTCCCGCTACTGGAAGCGTAAGCTGGGAATTATGGACGACGGAGAGGTATAAGATACATTGATTTTTACAGGGAGTAATCTCGGAGAACAATTAAAATTTTCTCTTGGATTACTCCCTGCTAACTTCTTTGTAATTTTCTCGTTAATTGGTGAAAAAATACTCCCTTCCCCGTTGCTTTTTTGTTGCAATTTGATACAATATAATTTACGGAAGGAAGGTACACTAAATGATATTTGATACACATATGCACTGTGATTATTCCTGCGACAGCGAAATGAAATTTGCTGATGCCATCGGCGCAGCCGCTGAGCAGGGGATTGGTATAACGGTTACAGAGCATTGGGATTATGATTATCCGACTAATCCGGAAGCATTTATCTTTGATATAGACGATTATTTTGCGCGTCTGCAGCCGCTGAGCAGCGACAAGGTGCTGATAGGCATTGAAATCGGCATGCAGACACATACTGCGGCTGAGGATAAAAAGGTGGCACAGGCTCATCAGTTTGACTATGTGCTGGCCTCTATCCACTGCATCGGCGGACGTGATTTATACGAGCAGACCTGCTACAAGGGACGCACACGTCAGCAGATTGTAGAGGAATTTTTGCATGATGCGATTACCTGCCTGGAACAGGAGCGGGATTTTGATGCGTTTGCGCATATTGACTATATCTGCCGTTATTGGCCGTATAAGGGAGCGGAGCGTGAGCTGCGCCTGCAGGATGCACCGGAATTATTCGATAAGCTGTTTTTACTTTTGATTGAGCAGAATAAGCCTATTGAAATCAATACCCGCCGCCTGGATGATGCTGCTGCGGTAGCAGGCTTGCTGCCGCTGTATAAGCGTTACCGTGAGCTTGGCGGCAAATACTGCACTCTTGGCAGTGACGCCCATTATAAGGAGCATGTGGGGCGCAGATTGCAGGAGGCGCTGGCGTTGGCAGCGCAGGCAGAGCTGACACCTGTTTATTTTAAAGCGAGAAGGATGCAGATTATGGAGGGGTTAAAATGAAATGCGTGCGTTTTGAGGATTTGCGGACAGGCAACAAGCGTATAGGCTTTATTGACGGCGATGTTATCCGTTGCGTATATGGTTCTCTGGAAACATATTGGCAGATAACGGATGAAACCTTTGCTATGCGTGATGTACGCTTGCTGGCACCCTGCGTACCGAAGCAGATTATCTGCGTCAGCTTTAATTACCAGAAGCATGCGGCAGAATTCGGTGTAGAAATTCCGCGCGAGCCGAGTATTTTTTCTAAGGCTGCGCATACCGTTGTCGGTACAGGTGCGGATATCATCTGGCCGAAGCAGGTGCAGGAGCTGGCCTTTGGCGCGGAACTGGGTATTGTCGTGAAAAAGAGGATGAAGAATGTTAAGGCAGAAGATGTACCTAAATATATTTTGGGTTATACCTGTGCTAATGATGTTACGGCGCGCGACCTGCAGCGCAAGGAGCGCCAGTGGCTGCGCTGTAAATCCTTTGATACCTTCTGTCCCTTGGGACCTTGGCTGGAAACGGAGCTGGATCCCAGCGATTTATCCATCCGCTCTTATGTCAACGGTGTGCTTAAGCAGGATGCGCGCACGAGCAATATGATTTATAATCCCTATGAAATCTTGAGCTACATCTCTCAGAGCTTTACATTGGATGCCGGTGATCTGATTTTGACAGGTACTCCGGTTGGTGCCGGGCTTTTAAATGAGGGTGATGAAATCACCGTTGAAATCGAGGGTATTGGCAAGATTTCCAATAGAGTAGTTATGGAATAAGATTTTACAAGACGTGTGTTGCTGCACGTCTTGTATTTTTTTCCTGATTGTGCTATATTTTGACTGATAAGTCAGTGATATATATTGTAATACCGGACTGATACTGCTGCTTGGGAGAGAGCAGCTAAAGGAGGTTCTTTTTTTATGCTTCAGAATATGACTGAAGGCGCACCATTAAAGCTGATTATTCCCTTTATGGTGCCGCTTCTGATAGGAAATGTTTTTCAGCAGCTGTATAATATTGCAGATATTATTATTGTCGGGCGGACGATTGGCGTGAATGCTTTGGCTGCTGTGGGCGCGGTATCACCGCTGTTTATGCTCACGATGGTGCTGACGATTGGTCTCAGCAACGGCTTTACTGTTGTTACGGGACAGCGTTACGGTGCGCAGGATATGCAGGGAATGCGTCGCAGCATTGCTACCTGCGTTGTTTTGAGCTTGTTTTTTGTTTTGCTCATTATGGGGATTATGCATTTGGTTATCGACCCGATGCTAGTGATGATGAATATTCCGCCGGAGCTGATGGAGGATGCCTATGCCTATGTAATGATTATCGTCGACGGTTTGCTGGCGATGATGGCCTATAATCTTTTGTCCGGTATTATGCGTTCCCTTGGTGACAGTAAAACGCCGCTGTACTTTCTCATTATTTCTTCGATAGTGAATATTATTTTAGCGCTTGTTTTCATCATCTGCTTCGGCTGGGGCGTGCCGGGCAGCGCCTTTGCTTTGGTTATTGCGCAGGCCTTTTCGGCGGTGCTGTGCGTTATTTATATTTACAAGCGCTTTCCGCAGTTGCATATTCATCGCAGTGATTTCAATTTAGACTGGCCGGAGCTGTGGGCGCATCTGCGTATGGGCCTGCCGATGGCAGTGCAGTTTTCGGTTTTGGGCTTGGGCATTATTATTTTGCAGTCAGTCTGCAATAAATTCGGCAGTGACCAGATTGCCGGCTTTACTACGGCAATGCGCGTGGAGCAGCTGGCGCTGCAGCCGATGATTTCCTTCGGCATTGCTATGGCTGTGTTTACGGCGCAGAATTTCGGTGCTCGCCGCTTTGACCGCATCCGCGATGCGGTGCACCGCTGCTCGCTGCTGACGCTGGCCTTCAGTTTGTTTGCTGCGGTTGTGGTCTTTGCTTTCGGCGAAGAGGTAATCGGAATCTTTCTGGATAATCCGTCACCGACGGTTATGGAGGCCGCACATCTTTATATCTTGTATACCGTGCCTGTTTACTTCTTCCTCAGCCAGATTTTTATTTACCGTAATGCCTGCCAAGGCATGGGTGTAAGCATGATTCCGATGCTTTCGGGCGTTGTGGAGCTTATTATGCGTTCTATCGCGGCGATATATCTAAGTGTGCCCTTTGGCTATGAGGGCATCTGTATGGCAGAACCGATTGCCTGGATCAGCTGTGCGGTATTTGTTTTTGCGGCCTATCATTATTTTGTACGTCTGCTGGAAAAGAAATACACGCCTGTTGACTGAATACTGAACAGAAGTAGTCAATTTTTAGAAAATTAAGCTCGACAAAAAAACTTTGGCAGGTTACAATTAAAGTGCAGAGAATACATTTAAGGATGGTGAATGCTATGAAAAAGATCTTGCTGCTTCTGTCGATGCTGATGTTTATTTTTACTGCTACCGTATCGGCGGCGAGTGCTGTTTTCTTAAAGAACCAATGGTATGAGCCCAGTGAAGGAACAGCAGAGTACGTCAAAGTATTTACAACGGATAATCCCGATTATTATCGTTATATCAATGAAAGATTTGCCTTTGCGATTAATCTCCCGGCAAACTTTAATCAGGCATTCGAAAGCACTAATGGCGACGGCTGCATCTTTAAAGATGAATATGGTTCCGGCTTTACTGTCAGCGGCGGTCATAATATGGGCATGACGCTGGCTGATGAATATAATATGGATATCCAAAATCATCCGAACGCTGCCTATAAGGCCAAGGGTGATGACTGGTACGTTATTTCCTATCTGGAAAATGACAGGATTTATTACAAAAAGTGCTTTATCAACGGGGAATATTGGAATACCTGGTATTTTGATTATCCTTCCTGGCTGGCAGACAGCTATAATAATAAATGTGCTGTTATCGAGTCTACATTTACACCCGGTTGGAAATCCGGCCGAGCTTTTTACTGATAAGCTGAACGCGTAACGAAAGTTACGCGTTTTTTCTTTATTTATCACGCTGTGTGTGATAAAATTAATATATTATGGGTTAGTATGTACTGCACCTGCTGACCACCGTTAAATGATAGGAGGCGGAGCTGTGACAGCAGAGCAAAACAATATATATGGAACACTTTATTTATGCGCTACGCCTATCGGTAATCTTGAGGATATGACACCGCGCGCTTTGCGGATGCTGCAGGAAGCAGATTTGATTGCGGCGGAGGATACACGTCATACGCTGCAGCTTTTAAATCACTTCAACATCAAAGGACGCCTGGTGCGTTATGATGAGCACAGCAAGGATAAGCAGGGCGAATATCTTTTAGGCCAGCTGCTGGAAGGCAAAAACATTGCTCTTGTAAGCGATGCAGGCTTTCCTGGAATTGCTGACCCCGGTGAAGCCTTGGCTCATGATGCGATTGCCCATGGTATCAGAGTGGTGCCTGTCCCCGGTGCTAACGCTGCTTTATGTGCTTTGATTGCCAGCGGTCTGCCGACGTATCCGTTTTTCTTCGGCGGTTTTTTACCAAAGAGTAAGCGTAACAGACGCGAGCAGCTGGAGCAATGGCAGCATATTCCTGCGACGATTATTCTTTACGAAGCACCGCACAGGATTGTGGAGGTGCTGAAGGATATCCTGGCTGCGTGGGGCGACCGTCCTTTGGCGGCAGCACGCGAGCTGACGAAGCTGCATGAGGAATTCTACCGTGGTACGGTCAGCGGCTGTCTGGAGTGGCTGGAGGCCAATTCGCCGCGCGGAGAGTTCTGCCTGGTGCTTGGTGCCGGCGACGGTGCTTTCGCTGCAGCCGAGGAGGAGCTTGAACCTCTTGACGAGGTGCGCAAGCTGATGGCTGATGGCGTAGATAAAAAGGCTGCCTTGGCGCAGGTAGCAAAAAAACGTAAAATCCCCAAACGGGAGCTATATAATCAACTAATTTCTGAAGGAGATGGGTCTGACAATGACTAAACCGAGTTATTATATTACAACACCAATTTATTATCCGAGTGACAATCTGCATATAGGTCATGCCTATTGCACAACTATCGCTGACAGCCTGGCACGCTTTCACCGTTTGAAGGGTGAAGATGTATTCTTCCTGACCGGCAGTGACGAGCACGGTCTGAAAATCCAACGTAAGGCTAAGGAAAAAGGCGTAACCCCGATTCAGTATGTAGATGCAATTATTGCTAATTTCAAGCTGCTGTGGAAAGAGCTGAATATCTCCAACAATGACTTTATCCGCACCAGCCAGGAGCGTCATCATAAGGTTGTTCAGGACGCACTGCAAAAAATTTATGAGCAGGGCGATATCTATAAGAAAAATTACAAGGGTCTGTACTGCGTACCCTGCGAATCCTACTGGCTGGAGCGTCAGCTAGATGAAAACCACTGCTGCCCCGACTGCCATCGTCCGGTAGAGGAGATGGAAGAGGAAAGCTACTTCTTTAAAATGAGCAAATACCAGGATTGGTGGCTGCAATTCATCGAAGAGCATCCGGACTTTATCCAACCTGCAAGCCGCCGCAACGAAATGATCAATTTCGTTAAGCAAGGTTTGGAGGATTTGTGCATTACCCGTACCACCTTTGACTGGGGCATTCCTGTTCCGTTTGACAAAAAACACGTTGTTTATGTATGGTTCGATGCTCTGCTGAACTATCTGACCGGCATTAAATACGGCACCGATGATGCCTTCTTCCACAAATACTGGCCGGCAAGCCTGCATCTGGTAGGCAAGGAAATCGTGCGCTTCCACACCATTATCTGGCCAATCATGCTGCACGCTATGGGTCTGGAAATGCCGCAAGAGGTTTACGGTCATGGCTGGCTCGTAGTTGACGGCGACAAAATGTCCAAATCCAAGGGCAACGTTATCGACCCGCTGGGTCTGATTGATGAGTTCGGCGCTGATGCTATCCGCTACTTCCTGCTGCGTGAAATCAACCTGGGCAGCGACGGCAACTTCTCCCGTGATGCACTGATTACCCGTGTAAATGCAGATTTGGCCAACGACCTGGGCAACCTGCTGCACAGAACCGTAAGCATGATTGAAAAATATCATGGCGGTATTGTTACCGATACCGGTGCTAGCGAACCGATTGATGATGAGCTGAAGGCTCTCGTTAAAGAAACCGTAGCTAACTATGTTAAGGCTATGGACAACATGGAAATCAACACTGCAATTAAGGGCGTATGGGCTTTAATCAGCCGCGCCAACAAATATATCGACGAAACCGCTCCGTGGATTTTGGCTAAGGACGAGACTAAGGCTGACCGTCTGAAGACTGTTATGTATAACCTGGCTGAAACCCTGCGTATCGTAGCTATTTTAATCAGCCCGTATATCCCGACCACCAGCCCGAAAATTTACACCCAGCTTGGCCTGACTGTGCCTGAGCAGTTCCTGCTGGCTGACGCTGAATGGGGCGGCCTGGCAAACGGCACTAAGGTTTGCAAGGGCGAGCCTCTGTATCCGCGTATCGAGGTTACCGAAGACGGCGCAACCATCATCGGCGGCAAACGCTATGAGCATAAGGCTGCAGCTCCCGCGCCTGCTCCGGCAGAAGAAGCAAAGCCTGCTATGGAGCCGATTAAACCGGAAATCGCTTTCCCTGACTTCGAGAAGATTGACCTGCGCGTAGGCAAGGTTCTGGAAGCGGAAAAGGTTAAAAAATCCAAAAAGCTGCTCAAGCTGCAGGTAGAAATCGGTGATGAAGTACGCACTATTGTCAGCGGTATCTCCCAATACTATGAGCCTGAACAGATGGTAGGCAAAAACGTTGTTGTTGTAGCAAACCTGGCACCGGCTAAGCTGATGGGTATCGAATCCTTCGGCATGCTGCTGTGTGCTTCCGACGGACAGGGCAATCTTACTCTTGTTGACCCGCAAAATCTTGCTTCCGGCAGTCGTGTAAAATAAAAAAGTGCTTAATGCACTCTGAGATTTAGAGCAGTCACTCTGATACGTTTTGGCGGATGAGGAGTGCCTGCTCTTCGTCTATTAACATATTGTCTTTTGTTTTGGAAGGGGGACTTATCAGTGTCCGAAAAGCTATTTTCGCGCTTGTTTTGGCGACCGTATCTTTGTATAGGCATCAGCATGATCTTAGTGTTGCTCAGCAGCATGGTGCCCTATATCCTGCCGCATGCATGGCTGGGAGAGCATTATCCCGGTTATGACTTCTACATGTTTAAGGGCATGGCCTGGACGCTGAAGCTGGCGCTGCTGATTTATTTGTATGGTATCGTCTGCATCTTTACGAAGAATTATTTCCCTAAGCTGAGCAGCCTGTGTACTGAAGAGGTGCGCGCGGTGATTACCGGCTACAAGAGCAGCTGGAGCCGTGGCAAGCAGCTGTGTCCTGTTTTTACCTATAAAGTTGGCGACAAGGAATACAGCGAGGCTTTGAACGAAGCCAAGGGAACCAAGGAAAAGAGCGGTGATGTGCTGGAACGTGGCTTTACGCTGAAGCTGCCGCGTAAAATTATTTATAATCCGCAAAATCCCAAGGAATTTTATCTGCCGGGCTGCGAATATTATTCGCGTAAGGCGGCGGTTTTCCGTTATATTTTGTTCAGCATGCTGCTGTTTTTGCAGCTGTATCTGAACTTTTTTGTGAATGTGAGGTAGATTATGAGCAGAACAGGCTTATGGGATTCGCATGCCCATTTAGATGACGAAGCGTTTAATGAAGACAGAGAGCAGCTGATTGCACAGCTGGAGCAGGATATGGACGGCATCGTCAATCCCGGCTGTGATGCTGCCAGCAGTGCTGTTGCGGTGGAGCTGGCGGAAAAGTATCCGTTTATTTATGTGGCGGTTGGCTGGCACCCAGAGAATTTAAAGGGAATTCCTGCTGATTATCTGCAGCAGCTGGCAGAGTGGGCGCAGCACCCGAAGGTAGTGGCAATAGGTGAAATCGGTCTTGATTATTACTGGAAGGAAAACGAGCCTAAGGAGGTACAGAAGCGTATTTTCTTAGAGCAGATTGACCTGGCTAAGCAGTTTGATTTGCCGGTGATTATTCATGACAGGGATGCGCACGGTGATATGCTGGAGCTGTTCCAGAAGGAAGTGCATGGCGTACAGGCAGTGTTCCACTGCTTCAGCGGCTCGCTGGAGATGGCGAAGGAGCTGGCTAAGCGTGGCTATTACTTTGGCTTCGGCGGTACGTCTACCTATAAGAATGCGCAGAAGGTGCGCGAGGTTATGCAGTATATTCCTAAGGAGCTGCTGCTGTTTGAAACCGACAGCCCTTATCTGACGCCGGTACCTTTCCGCGGCAAGCGCAATAATCCCGGCTATACGGAATATACGGCGCGTAATGCGGCACAGGTGCTGGGAATGGAGTTTGAGGAGCTGGCGGCAATTGCCACGGCGAATACCAAAAGATTATTCTGGAAGATAAAATAAGCATAAGGCTGCTTACGGCAAAAAATCAGAGAGGTCCTGTGATGTACAGGCCTCTCTTTTTTGTGCAGACGTGCGCAGCGTAAAGAATAAATTTGTGTGGATGGCTGCTTTAAAGCTATATCTGCAGTGCTAAATATGTTAAAATATAATGATGTACTAAATTAGTTTAGCTTTGCTGGAGGGAGCAAATAATGAAAGATAAAATTAGCATGCCTTTAATAGAGGCGATGCTGCAATATAAAAGTGAGGACGTCTATCCTCTGCATACTCCCGGACATAAGGGAGGACGCGGCATGCAGCGCTTGCTGCGTCAGGAGCTGGGTGCCAGCGTGCAGATGGACGTGTCGCTGATGAGCGAGCTGGACGATATCCATGAGCCGGAAACATATATTAAAGAAGCGCAAGAGCTGGCAGCGCAAACCTACGGCAGTGATGCCTGCTTTTGGGCAGTCAACGGTACAAGTCAGGCAATTCATGCCATGCTGCTGACGGCGCTGAACCCGGGGGAAAAGCTGCTGCTGCCGCGTAATGCGCACCGCAGTGTTGCTGGCGGACTTGTTTTGGGCGGTATCGAAGCAGTCTATCTGCAACCGGAGTATCAGCCTGAATTCGGAATTCAGATGCAGGTTACTGTGCAGCAGATAGAGGCGGCGCTGGCGCAGGACAGCAAAATTAAGGCGGTGCTGCTGACAAGCCCCAATTATTACGGTGTGGCGGCAGATGTGCGGGCGATTGCCGATTGCTGCCATGCGCATAATGCAGTGCTGCTGGTGGATGAGGCGCATGGACCGCATCTTGGCTTCAGTGAGCTGTTGCCGCCGTCCGCTCTGCAGTGCGGTGCTGATGCCTGTGCTCAGAGTACGCATAAAATTTTGGGCGCGATGACGCAGTGCAGTATGCTGCATGTGCAGGGAGCGCGTCTTGATTTGCAGCGTGCGGCGGATGTGATGAGCCTTTTGACGACGACAAGTCCCAACTATCTGCTGATGGCATCACTGGATGCTGCCAGAGCGCAGGTGCAGGTCTACGGCAAGGAGATGGCAGCGGCGGCTGTACAGGCTGCTGCCAAGCTGCGCAGCCTGTGTGCCGCCTATAGCGGCCTGCGTGTAATGGAGACGGCAGATTGCGGCGGACTGCAGCTGGACAGCACAAAGGTGACAGTCAATTTTGCAGCCTGGGGCTATACCGGCGTAGAGGTTGGTGAGCTTTTCCGTGAGGCAAGAGTTGCTGTTGAGCTGGTAGATGCCTATAATGTACTCTTTTTGGTGACCTATGCCGATGTTACTACGGATTATGACGAGGCGTTGGCAAGAATTGCCGCTGTACTGAATAAAATGCAGGCGCAGAAGCGTGCACCGCTGCAGCTGTCAGCGGCAGCGAAGGTTCCGCAGACGCAGGCGGTTCTGCCCTTGCGCGACGTATTCTATCGTGCGAAAAAAGCGGTACCTTTGGCAGAGGCTGCAGGCAAAATCTGCGGCGAGCAGGTGAGCTTTTATCCGCCGGGAATACCGGTACTGCTGCCGGGTGAGCTGGTAACGGAAGAGATTATTGCCTACTGCCGAGCGCAGAAGGAGCTTGGCTTGCCGGTAAGCGGACCTGCGGACAGCAGCTTACAAACGTTACGTATTATTACGGATTGAGGTAAAAAGATGCGAGGATTTTTTATTACATTTGAAGGAATAGACGGAGCGGGTAAAACAACCCAGCAGCATTTGGCAGCGCAGGCCTTGCGCGAGCAGGGCTATGATGTACTGGAAAGCCGCGAGCCCGGTGGTACTCAGCTGGCAGAAAAGGTGCGCGCTTTGGTGTTGGACCCGGAGCTGCCGCTGACAACGGCAACGCAGACGCTGCTGTATTTGGCAGCACGCAGCGAGCATGTCGACAAGCTGCTGCGTCCGGCGGTGGAAGCAGGCAAGATTATTATCTGTGACCGCTTCAATGATTCAACACTGGTTTATCAGGGACTGGCGCAGGGCAAAACTCCGGAGGAGATTGCGCAGCTGCGCCGGTTGGGCTCTTTTGCTACCGGAGGCTTGGAGCCTGATTTGACGCTTGTTTTTGATGCCGACCCGGCAAAATTGCTGGCGCGTCGCCAGCAGCGTGGTGTGCAGGACCGTTATGAACAGCAGGGGCTGGAATTTCAGCAGCGTCTGCGTGCAGGCTTTCTGCAGCTTGCCGAGGCAGAGCCGCAACGCTTGCAGGTGATTGATGCCTTAGGCAGTCAGCAGGAGGTTACTGCGAAGGTGCTGCAGGCCATCAGCAGAGTAATCAGCGGAGAGAAATAAAATGTGGGAGCATATTATCGGCCACACAGAACAGAAAAAATTTCTGCAGAACTATCTGCAGGCCAAGGAGCGTCCGCATGCGCTGCTTTTCAGCGGTGCTGCCGGCTTGGGCAAGCGCGCTTTGGCTTTGGAATTTGCCAAGGCATTGCTGTGCTTTCAGCATAACGGCACAGACGGCTGCGAGGCCTGCAGGCTTATGAATCTGCAGGACGGCAATCTGAGCCATCCGGATTTCGTACTGGTAAAGCATGAATGGGATGATAAAAAAGACCGTTTAAGAGATACGATTATTATCGACCAGATCAGGGAGCTGACGGCTAAAACGGCGCTGGCACCGGTGATGTCACCGACGCGGGTGTGCATTGTTGAGGATGCGGATACTATGGTTCCGGCCGCAGCCAATGCTTTTTTGAAGCTGTTGGAGGAGCCGCCGGCCGGCTGGGTGATTATTTTGCTGGCAGCCAATGTCAACAGGCTGTTGCCGACTATCATGTCGCGCGTGGTGCAGCTGCGCTTTCAGGCAATCGAGCCACAGTTGGTGGAGCAGGCGCTGCGTGCAAGGCAGATAGAGCCTGGCAAGGCTGCAGTGTTGGCACGTATCAGCGAAGGCTCAATCGGCTTGGCGATGAATTTAGCTGCAGCCAAGGGGCAGCTGGATGTATTTGAATGCCGTAAGCAGGCGGTAGCCTTTTTGGAGGCTTTGCCCTTAGCGATGCCGATGAATTATCTGGCCGGCCGCAGCTGGCTGGACAAAAAGCTGCAGCGTGAGCAGGCACTGCTGCTTGTGCAGCTGTGGCAGCTGCTGTTGCGCGATTTAATGATGTGCAAATTGCAGCTTTATGATAGAATATATAATATAGATTTACTGGATGAGCTTAGAAGTCAGAGCAGCGGCTGGCAGCTGTCGGCGCTGAAGCAGGCTTTAGTGATTGTACAGGAAGCATATGACGCATTGGTGAGCAGTGTCGGTATGAAAACGGCATTGGAAACCATGGCGCTTAAAATAGATAAAATTTATAAGGAGTGATGTTTTATGCCGACAGTAGTAGGCATTCGCTTTAAAAAAGCGTGCAAGATATATTATTTTGACCCGGCGGAAACAGGTGTAGTAAAGGGTGATTTCGCTATCGTGGAAACAGCGCGCGGTGTGGAATACGGCGAGGTTGTTATCGGACCGCGTGAGGTAGAAGACAAGCAGATTGTTTCCCCGCTCAAACCGGTTATGCGTAAAGCAACAGCCGATGATGACATGAAGCTGGCAGAAAACAAAATCCGTGAAAAGGAAGCGTTCAATATCTGCCTGCGTAAAATCAAAAATCATGGTCTGCCCATGCGTCTGATTGACGTAGAGTTTACCTTTGATGTGAATAAGATTATTTTCTACTTCACTGCTGACGGACGTATTGACTTCCGTGAGCTGGTTAAGGATCTGGCAGCTGTTTTCCGTACCCGTATCGAGCTGCGCCAGATTGGTGTGCGTGATGAGGCCAAGATGCTGGGCGGTATCGGCAGCTGCGGCCGTCCGCTGTGCTGTGCAACATTCTTAGGCGATTTTGAGCCTGTTTCTATCCGCATGGCCAAGGATCAGAGCCTGTCTTTGAATCCGACGAAGATTTCCGGCATCTGCGGTCGTCTGATGTGCTGCCTGAAGTATGAAAACCATATGTACTGTAAGCACGGCTGCAACGGCTGCGGTCGTCGCGAGCGTATTGAAATTCCCAAGATGGGCAGCAAGGTAGTGACTACTATGGGCGAAGGCAAGGTAGTAGGCATCAACCGCAAGGAGCGTACCGCTGCTGTACAGCTTTCTCCGGATAATACTATTCAGGTGGAGTGGGAAGAGCTTGTAGATGCTTCCCAGGCTGACAATGTCTGAGCAGGAAAACAGCCTGCGCTGTGATTATGTGCCGGGTTGCGGTTATAAAATTTGGCAGGATGCCAAAGAGTTCTGCTATACTACGGATGCCGTGTTTTTAGGCAACTTCCCGCATGTAGTGCGCAAGGCCAAGGTGCTGGAGCTGGGCTGTGGCACCGGTGCCATCAGCATGCTGCTGGAAAGCAGAGGTGCCGCAGAGGTGACGGCACTGGACTGCAATCCGCAGGTAACAAAGCTGGTACGCCAAAGCGTTGCGGATAATTCCCTGCAGGATAAGGTTACTGTTATAGACGGCGATTTACGCAATTACAAGCAGCTGCTGCAGCCGGAGAGCATGGATTTGGTGGCTGCCAATCCGCCCTACCGCAACAGCGGCAACGTGCGCCAGGTAGGCACTGCTGCCTGCCACGAGGTTACCTCGACATTGGAGGATTTTTTCCGGGCGGCGGCTTTTGCTGTGCGCTATCGCGGACGCTTTGCTTTGGTGCAGTTGCCGGAGCGCTTTGCCGAAAGCATGCAGTTGGCGCTGAAATATGGCCTGCAGCCGAAGCGTTTGCAATGGGTGCATTCCAAAATTGATAAGCCTGCCTGGATTTTCCTGATGGAAATGCAGAAGGGCGGCAGCTACGGCTTGGATGTTTTGCCGCCGCTGATTATGTATAATAAGGATGGCAGTTATACGGAGCAGGTGAAAAAATTCTATGAGCCTGCTGTTAAATAATCTCAATGGACGGGAAAATGTTAGAATATAAGTAGTCTATATGCTAACAAATTATACATTTTAGATACGCGAAAATGCTGTAAATGTCACGGATTTGACGCTTCCTGCTGTTTTATGTTAAAATAATTATCGGATTAAGGAGGTTTTTATGATTAAGCATATATGCAGATTACATTTAAATTGTTTATTATCTGCCGTTATCCTTATGCTGATGGTACCCTTCCTGACCGGTTTTGATATTTCACAGCAGGTGACTATTCTTTATGATGGTCAGACCAAGGAAGTGCGTACTAATGCAGTAAAGCCTGGCAAAATTTTGCAGGAGGCCGGCATTGTCCTGGAGAAGGGCGATGGCTGGAAGCTGCAGAATACCAAAAGGATACAGAACGGCAGTGTGATTGAGGTACTGCGCGGCAAGCCCTTTACTGTTATCCGTGGCAATGAAACGGTAGAATACAAAAGCTGCAAGCCGACTGTAGGCGAAGCGCTGAAGGATTTGGGCATCTCCTACAAAAAGGAGCGTGTTTATCCGGATGTGCATGAGCCGTTCAAGGAAGGCATGCAGGTTTATATTTTGAATGCCGATGAGGAGCTGCAATTCAGTGAAGCTAGTGTAGATATTCCGGTGAAGTATGAGGACGATTATAGTCTGAACTTCGGTACGGAAAAGATACATGTTGAAGGCAAGGCCGGTACAGCGAAGGTTGTTTCCAAAAAGGTGAAAAACGGTGATGGCAGTCATTCCGTACAGGAGCTGACGCGTCATGTGCTGATTGAGCCGGAAACAAAGGTTATCCGCAAGGGTATGGCGATGAGCGTCTATACTCCTGAGGGCTATAAGCGCTATACGAAAAAAATCAGTGCGCATGCCTCTGCTTATGTAGCAACAGGCAGCCGTACTTCTATCGGTCTTGTTCCGTATGAAGGCATTGTGGCTGTTGACCCGCGCTTTATTCCGTATTATACAAAAATGTATATCCCTGGTTATGGTATCGCTATGGCCGGTGATACCGGTGGCGATATGGTTCACCACAGAGTAGATTTGTTCTTTAATGATTATCATCGTGCTATCCAGTGGGGCAGACGCGATGTAGATATTTATATTTTAGCTGATTAAGGTGGAATTTATCTGATGCTTAAGGAAGTGCTCGTAGTAGAAGGAAAAATGGATACGGTGGCAATCGGTAAGGCGCTGGAGGCCGATACAATCGAAACCGGCGGCTTTACGCTGGCACCATATACTCTGCGCCAGATAGAGGCGGCGTATAAAAAACGCGGGATAATTATCCTGACTGATCCTGACGGCGCGGGAGAACGCATTCGTCGCTTCCTTACGGAACGCTTTCCAGAAGCAGGTCAGGCGTTTATTCCTAAGCGTCAGGCAACTGCCAATAATGACGTAGGCGTGGAGCAGGCGCAGCCGGAGGCGATTTTGGAAGCTCTGGCTAAGGTGCGTCACCATGAATATCGTCCGCAGCAGGAATTTACCATGCGCGATTTGTTCCAAAATAATCTGAACGGCAGCGAGAGTGCTTCTGCACGCCGTGATGCGCTGGGTGCCGAGCTTGGTATAGGCTATGGCAATGCCAAACGCTTTTTGGAACGCCTGAATCATTATGGCGTGAGCCGTGAAGAATTTACGGCTGCTTTAGAAAAATTGGAGAGTGAAGAGTGAATAAACCGGTTATTGCTTCTCCCCAGGTAACGAATCATATTCTGCACCGCTTTAAGCTGCGTGCCGATAAAAAGCTGGGGCAGAATTTCTTAATTGATGAAAATATCGTGCGCCGTATTGTAGAGGCAGCAGAGCTTTCCCCTGCAGATAAGGTGCTGGAGGTAGGTCCCGGTATCGGTACGCTGACGCAGGGGCTGGCAGAAAGCGGCGCCGACGTTGTAGCAGTAGAGCTGGATAAGCGCCTGCTGCCGGTACTGGATGTTACGCTGGAGGGTTATGACAATGTTCGCATCGTCAATGGCGATATCCTGCAGGTAAATATTATGGAAACGGTGGCAGCACCGGAATTTAAGGTGTGCGCTAACCTGCCGTATTATATTACTACGCCGATTATTTTTGCCCTGCTGGAAAAGCGCCTGCCCATGGAACGGTTAGTTGCTATGGTGCAGAAGGAGGTTGCCGAACGCATGGCTGCCAAACCCGGCAGCAGGGATTATGGTGCGCTTTCGGTAGCTATTCAGTATTATACCGAGCCGGAGATAGCGTTTATCGTACCTCCGACCTCGTTTATTCCCGCACCGGCTGTTGATTCGGCTGTTATTGTGTGCAAGCGCCGCTCTGAGCCGCCGGTAAAGGTGTGCGACGAAGCGCTGTTCTTCCGCGTGGTTAAGGCAGCCTTCTCCCTCAGACGCAAGATGCTCAGCAATTCGCTGAAGAATATGGGCATCAACTCCGAGCAGTGTGCTCAATGGCTGCAGCGTGCCGGCGTAGACGGCAAGCGCAGAGCGGAAACTCTCAGCCTGGAGGATTTTGCGGCTTTGACCAATACCTTCGGTGCAGAAAAATAAAAAACGCTGAAAAGAAGTTGATTTACAAAACAGCAGAGAAAATGTAATGTAGTTTACACTTTCTCTGCTGTTTTTGGCTTTAAAGGGCTTATGTTATTCCTGCTGTGCATTATTAATATTCCAATAAAGCATAACTAATATAAAACTAATTGCCGCATGCCCAAACGATATAACTTGACCTCTTGAAAATTCTGACAGAATAGTTTATATTATAACTACGGGGGAATAATAAATATTCCCTAAGGTTTGCGCGGCGCTTCACCTCCCAAGATGAAAGCGAGGTAAGTATTATGGAAAAGTTATTAGCAAAAATGTATGAGCAGTCAGAAAGCAAAGCAGAAAAGAAGCAGTACCGGGTGCTGAACGCACTCAAGGCTGCAGCCTTCTTAAATCTGGCAGTTTTCTACTTCCTGTATAATATCAATGTAGCTCAGGGTGCTAATCCTGCTTGGGATTACGCCTGGTGGCAGCGTTTGACGCTGTGGAGCATTGTGGTTCTGTGCGGTATGACCTTTAGCCAGGGCAGCAATTACCTCAAATGGGGATTGGGCCTTTTGGGTGTAGGCACTGCGATTTCGCTTTGCACCTATATTTTCACACCGCAGCATCCGATTTATTTTGGCATCTTTACCTTCCTTGGTCTTGCATATCTGGTAGTACAGCCCATTCATTGGTGGCTGCAGAAGTCTCCCGGTTCCTGCGGTTGGCTGTTATCTGCAATAGCCTATGATTTGACAAGGCATCTTACCGATGGCGTGATCATCTGGCAGGGTAAGATAATTGGACATCTGCCGTCCTTCCTGTACGGTGACTGGAACGTATGGCTGGGGCTGCCCGGTGCAGATTTTGTCTCGCTGGAGTATGTGCCTTTCCTGCCTAACATCTTCTTATTCTTGTGCGGCCTCTACCTGTTCCAGTTTATGTCCGAGCATGAAAAAGGACAAGCTTATCTGAAAAAGCTGAGCTAACTAAAAAAGCCTTTCTTTAAAAGTCAATTTGCATAGAAAATCTCGTGGTTATCAAGTTTGTCTGCATATGGTGTTATCCCTCTACTTATTTCTTCTTAACCTTTAACACCCCATGCTTTTAGCCAATGTCCCAACAAAGCTAATGTCCCCGGACTCATAATTAACGAGAGAGAAAGAAGAAAATCCTCCGCAGCTGGCGAGCTGTCGGAGGATTTTTCTTTATGGCTAGTTTACTTTAAAGCTGTCTAAGGAGTAAAGGGCCTGGGGCAGATAGTTATCTGCCTGAGCTGCAGGCATTACGTAAAGCAGCTGGTAGGTTTTGCCGTTCTGCTGAGCTTCTGCGGTCAAAAGCAGCTTGTTGCCGTGATAATCATTGTGGGCACTCAGGCGGCAGGTCCAAATTAACTGATTGCCATGCTGCCATTGCCAGTATACTTTGGTATTTTCATAGACAGGCAGAGTCTCTGTTGCCTTAAAGCTTGCAGTATCCGCAGGGTCAAGCACGGTTGCTGCCAGCATCAGAGTGTTGCCGGCTGTGCGCACAAGCATAGCTCCTTCGGCTTGCGGCAGGTCTGCCAGCGGATTTTTACCGAAGGCCTTGGGCACAGCCATACTATAGCCGCCGGCTTCACTGCTGACGCTGATGAAATCGCTTGCCTGTGGCGTACGCATGAACTGCCTGGGCAGCGGCGGCTTGCCTACCAGATTCAGCTTTGGTTTAGGCTTGGGCTTATCTGCAGGCGGCACAGGCTCATTGCTGATAACAGGCGGTTTAGCTGCAGTATTTGCAGCAGCTGGTGTTGTTGGCACTTCTGCCATAGGTGCTTTTGCTTCATTCACTGTCGTGGGCGCTTCGGCTGCTGTTTCTTCCTGCTTTGGCGTTGCCGGTACAGTAGGAGCAGTGCTTACGATGTTATTGTCTGCAGCGGTTTCCTCTGCTTGGGAAGTGTCAATACTGTTTTCTGCTTCCGTAGGCTCAGCCGGTTGAGCCGGAGAGGTGGAAACTACAGCAGGCTGCGTAGCATAATTTGGCAGCTCCTCGGCTGTAGCTGCAAAGCTGCTGCCTGCAAGGCTGAGCAGCAAAGAGCAGATTAAGACTGTGCGACTCATAATTTATCGCAGACTTCGTTGATGGCTGCTTCGTCTACACGCATAGCGGCTATAGTTTTTTCCATCAGCTCGTCTAAAGGCCAGCCAAGAATATCGGCACCTTGTTTGATTACATCGCGGCTGCAGCCGGCTGCAAAATGTTTATCCTTAAATTTTTTCTTCAGGGATTTCAGCTCCATGTCCTGTACGCTTTTGGAGGGGCGCATCAGGGCAGCGGCACCGATTAAGCCGGAAAGCTCATCGATAGCGAAAAGCACCTTTTCCATCTGATGCTCCGGTTCGATGTTAGCGGCAGTCAGGCCCCAGCCGTGGCTGGCAGTGGAGCGGATAATGTTTTCATCTACACCGTGCTCGCGCATCAGCTCCTGAGATTTTACGCAGTGTTCTTCGGGATACAGCTCAAAATCCAGGTCGTGCAGCAGGCCTACGATGCCCCAGTATTCCTCCTGGTCTGCATAGCCAAGCTCCTTGGCAAAGTAACGCATAATGCCTTCTACAGTCAGCGCATGACGCAGATGAAAGGATTCCTTGTTATATTGACGTAATAAATTCCAGGCTTCTTCTCTGTTCATATTATTTTCCTCCTAATGCTTTGTTATTTTTCTATAAAATGCAGGTGCTTAGCTCGCTTTTAAATATTTTCAGCCTTCGGATGCTTGGCACGATAATCGCTGATCATATCGTGCAGCGTAGTGTGGTCAACTACGCCGTCAATGGCCTGCTGAATTTTTTTGTAAAGACCAATCGTGATACAGGAATCAAACTGATCGCAGGGGGTTTTGCAGTCCAGGCAGGATACGGGAGCAAGACTGCCCTCGACTGTGCGCAGAATTTCGCCGACAGTGTATTCATCAGGAGTGCGCGCCAGACGATAGCCTCCCTGAGCACCGCGGGCGCTTTGGACAAAGCCTGCTTTGCTTAGCTGGTGGATAATCTGCTCTAAATATTTATCGGAAATTTTTTGCCGTTGGGCAACTGTTTTTAATGGTATATAGCTACCGGTGTGGTTGATTGCTAAATCGAGCATCAATCGCAGGGCATAACGTCCCTTGGTAGAAATTTTCATTACGGTCACAACCTTTCTAATGACTATATTCTACTATGAATTTAGTAGGAATTCAATAATGATTATCATATCTGTGTTATGCGGGCATAAATTAATGATTCTGCACACGGAATATGAAAATGCTAGTGCCATTTTATTGCTTTTGTGTTAAAATACCCTTATACAACTATTTTTGGAGGAAGTAAGATGGAAAAAAATAAATTAGATAAAACCTTTAAGCATTATCTGGGAATTTTTACCGAGGATAAGGAATTGGGCAAGATTCTGAACAAGGTATCCTTCCAGGAATTATTCAATCCTAAGTTTTTGCAGGAAAACAGCAAATTTACATCTATGGATGATATGATCTGGCGCAGCGGTTTTGGTATTATGAACCTGATGGAAGTAGAAAATGTTAATCAGGATAAGTGGAATGAGTATATTGCTAAAAATACCGAATGTGAAACCTGGCACGATTTTGGCAAGGTAGCAATGATTGACTGGATGAAAAACAAACTGGAAGAAGTAAAAAAATCCAAAAACTAAAATCTTCGTTGCCGGAGCTGAATGCTTCGGCAATTTTTGCCTTATGAGGGGAATGAACAATGGAAATAGTTTTACATGCATTAAACGGTGTGCTGACCATTATGCTGATGATTGCTGTTGGCTTTTATTTAGAGCGCAGGGGCTGGTTCAGCGAGGAAAGTGTGGCGCTGATTTCGCGTCTGGTGAATTATGTCTGCCTGCCTACATATATGCTGACCAATATTTTGGGGCAGTTTAAGCATGACCAGCTCATTACGCTTTCACATGGCCTGATTGTACCGGTTATTTCGATGCTGGCAGGCTATTTTATCAGCAGGCTGCTCGGACGTCTGATAGGTGTTCCGCGGGAGCACAGAGGAATTTTTTCTATCTGCGTCAGCTTTTCCAACACTATTTTTATCGGACTGCCATTAGGCATAGCCTTGTTCGGTGATGCCGGTGCGCCGTATATTATGATTTACTACATGGTGAACACAACGCTTTTCTGGACTATCGGCTTTCATGATTTGGCGAGTAGCAATGGCGTAGCAATGCCGCTTTTCAGCCGTAAGACATTGAAAAGCATTATGTCGCCGCCGCTTATGGGCTTTATGTTGGGCGTGGTGATGGTACTGCTGGAATGGAATCTGCCTGAGCCGGTTTTCAAGTCCTTTCATTATCTGGGAAGCATGACTACGCCGCTGGCGATGCTGTTCATCGGTATTGCCATGAGCAAAACCCGTTGGGAAGAAATTGCCGTAGGCAAGGAGCTGGTAGTTGCTATGCTGGGACGCTATTTAATTTGTCCCTGGATAGTTTTCCTGATTTTGCCGTTTTTCCATCTGGAGCCGATGATGGAAAAGGTATTTGTAATTATGGCGGCCATGCCGGCGATGACTAATACGGCGATTGTAGCCAAAGGCTACGGCGGCGATTATAAATATGCTGCCATGCTGACGGCGGTAAGCACGGTGCTGGCGGTCTTTGCAATACCATTTTATATGTGGCTGGTACACTGAAAAATATTTGCTGTTATAAATGTCACTGTTTGTGCTAAAATAAGCATAGAGTGGTTTAAAATATAAATGTTGCAAATGAGGAGGACTGAATTATGGAGTATAACAAGCTGTCTGACGAAATAATTGCCAAGCTGCAGGCCTTGGTTGGCGTGCAGAATGTAGTGACGGATGCAGGGCAGATGGAAATATATGCCCATGATGAAGTAACTGACCCGGCTTATCATCATATGCCTGAGGCTGTCGTATTTGCGGAAAATGCACAGCAGGTGGCGGCTGTGGTCAAGCTGGCGAATGAATATCACTTTCCGGTTGTGCCCCGCGGCGCAGGCACAGGTCTTGCCTGCGGTGCAGTGCCCATTTACGGCGGTGTAGTGCTTTCGCTCGAAAAGATGAATAAAATTATCGAGGTTAATGCCGATGCTATGTACGCAGTTGTAGAGCCGGGTGTGCGCACCTCGGATTTGCAGGCTGCGGCTGCAGCTAAGGGAGCCTTTTATGCGGGCGACCCCTGCAGCGGTGATTCCTGCTTTATCGGCGGCAATGTGGCAACCAACGCCGGTGGCAACCGCGCGGTTAAATACGGTACTACGCGTCATCAGGTATATGCCGTTGAGGTGGTAAATCCTACCGGCAAAATCGTGCAGCTGGGAGCACGCCTGCAAAAGCAGACTACAGGCTATTGCCTGGAGCAGCTGATAATCGGCAGTGAGGGTACTCTTGGTATCATTACACAGATTACAGTGAAGCTGCTGCCGTTGCCTAAGTACAGTATGGATCTGCTGGCGGTTTTTGAATCCCCTGAGGATGCTATCGGCACGGTAAACAAGCTGATTATGGCCGGTATTATGCCTACTTGCGTAGAATACATGGATAATATCACTATCAAATCCGTAGAGCGTTATCTCGGTACAACGCTGCAGGGCAGTGAAAATGGCAATTATCTTATCGTAGAAGTGGAAGGCACTAGCGAGGATGACTTGGATGAAAAGGCTTGTACGATGGATGAAATCTGCTCGGAAAACGGTGCCGGCGATGTGCTGGTAGCGGAGCACGATAAAATTTGGCAGGCACGCAAGGCCTTCGCCGAAGCAGTGCGTGCGGAAAGCCTGATTGTCTGCAAGGAGGACGTTGTCTGCCCGGTAGACCATGAGCCTGCGCTGTTGGCGGAAATTTTGCGCCTGGCCGATAAATATCAGCTGGTAACACGCATTGCCAGTCATGCCGGTGACGGCAATATCCATCTGAATATCCTGAAGCAGGAGCAGGAGGATTATGCGGACTGGGATGCCAGAGTCAAAGCTAACCAGCAGGAGCTGTACCGTTTTATTTACGCGCACGGCGGCCGCTTGAGCGGTGAGCATGGCATTGGCTATAAACGCAAACAGCTGATGGAGGAATTCACTAATCCGGATGAGCTGGAAATGATGCGTGCGATTAAAAAAGCCCTGGATTCCAATAATATCCTGAATCCGGGCAAAATTTTCGATATAGAGTAGCATATATTAAGTAAAAGGGCATTGCCGAGAGGTGATGCCTTTTTTGCTGCAGTAATTTTTTGAATATAACGCATAAACTATATTGGAATTTGGAAATACGTTCGCAAAGAGTCGACAAACAACAAACAAAAATTCATAAAAGTGTTGACAAAGTTCGTGTGGCACACTATAATATAAGCAAACAGAGATTTATTAGGTGGTGATAGATATGAAAAAGTTTTTAAGCATTATCTGCTGTGCTTGCTTCCTTTATGTCGGATATAGTGCTGTGTTTGCTAATGAACCTGTTTATAAGGAATATACGGTGACTGTCGCTGAGGGCGAAACACTGTGGGAAATTGCCGGTCGTCATACAGAAGCGCGTGAGGATGTGCGTGAGGTTATTTTCCGCATTGAACAGGCGAACAAACTTAACTCTAAGCATATTTATCCCGGTCAGGTTTTGAAGGTGCCTCTGCGCGTTCATGATAACGGACTGATGGTAGCGGAAAGATAGATGAGAATATAAAATATAATAAGCAAAATGATAAGGGCTGTTGTACCTGCGGGGTGGTGCAACAGCCTTGTTATTTAAAATAGAATTTATTGGTAATACTATCTGGGTTATAATCTCTTGGAATTCAATTAGGTTATAAAGGAAAACAAGTCAAAATATAGTAATAAGCTAAATATTTTCATTCCTTTTCTACCGCAACAGAAAGCATACTTATATAGTCATCTCTTGTCTTAGCTGTCCAAAAATCTTTCAAGGTAGTAATTTTTATCGGGCTAATAATCTTTAAATGTTGCTTATGCAGATATTGGGTAATAATATCATAGATTTTTGTGGCTTGCGGTTGAAAAGCTCCTTGAAAAATATATGTTAAGTAATTTCCAGCAGGTAAGATAATCTTTTTTTTATTATTTGAATCAACATATGTTGGTGAGCAGTAGTAGCGTTTTTTCCTGCATTCACCATTAAGAAAATCATTTGCTGTAATTATCCAACTGACTTTGCAGGACTTAAAGTGATTTGATTTATATAGTGGTAGGTTGAAGTTTCCTAATATTTTTATTCTTGTTTTGATTGGTGCTTTTTTATCAACCAAAGGACTAAGTATTAGAATCTCTTGCTCTTGTTGGTGAATAGTTAGACTACCGACGTTATATTTATTGATTGCTGCTAAATTTGTGCGAACTATTTCGATATCTGCTAATAAACATTTTAGTTTTTTTATAGTTAACTCATATTCTGCTGCTTTGTTCATTAGTATGTTATCTAAAGCTTCTGGACTTTTTTCATTTATGTAAGCCTTTATTTCGTCTACAGACATACCTAATTTGCGAAAATTTAATATTATTTCTAAAATAAGATATTCTTTGAAGTGGTAGTATCTGTAACCATTGCTGTCTATAAAATTAGGTTTTAGTAAATTGTGCTTATCATAGTAGAGAATAGTTTGTCGAGATACATTACCTAAGGCAGCGAGTTCACTTACAGAAAAGTAGTTTGTGTTACTCATTTTAATACTAAATCCCCTTGAAAAACATATTGAGTGTATAGCGCTATATAGTATATAATATCACATAAGCTAAAAAAATCAATCGAATATTGAAGCTTATAGGAGAGTGAGTGCAATGATTTCAAGTGGTTATAAGAGTTTAATATTGATGTTGGCTGTTGGCGCTATTACTAATGTTGCAAATGCAATGCCTACAGAAGATTTACCTGAATTTTCATTAGAGAAATTGGTAGTTAGTGCGACAAAGGTACCTACGACAATGTTTAATGCTAATGCGAACGTTAATGTAGTAGGTAGACAGGAAATAGAAAATAAGCATTTTAATAATATTGGTGAAGCAATCCGCAACTTGCCGGGTGTTAATGTTCAGAACATGGGTGGCAGTGGTGAAGCTTATGCAGATAACACTCTTTATATTAATGGTTCAAAAAATATTGTAGTTTTAATTGACGGTGTAAGAATAAATTTTAATGGAGGCGATGCTGAAAAATTTTCTAGCGCAGACTTCATTGATATGAATTTAGTAGAACGTATAGAGGTGCTTAAAGGTTCTGCTTCTACTTTATATGGTTCTGACGCGCAAGGTGGCGTTATTAATATTGTTACTAGAAAGCAGATTGGTAATGGGTATGGTAAACTTCACACAGATTACGGAAGCTTTAAGACAAGCCACGTAGGTTTGAGTGCTGGCGGTACTGAAAAAGGCTTGAACTGGTATATTGCTGCACAAAATAAAAAATCTGGTAGCTTCAAAGATGGTCAAGGAAGAAGGGTACCGGAAACTGTTGATGCTAAAACTTTTAATGTTAAGTTGGGCAAAACTTTTGATGAAAAAAATGACTTGAGCTTAATGTACACGCAGTATAAATCTGACTATTCCAGAATTAAACCTAAAAAAGGACAAGTTTATGAAAAAGCCACTCCGATTTATGGAACTAAGGATAACAATAATTTTGTTATGAGCTATAATCATAAGTTTTCTGAGAGTAGCAATAATATTTTAAGCTTTAGCAGGAATAGCAAGGATATAAATGACAATTATACCGCGAGAAAACCAGTACAATATGTACAAACTAACCTTAGTATTAATGACCAATTAACAAATAAAATAGGTGAACATCATACTTTGGTAGGTGGCTTTGAATATACAAAAGATAGTATTGATAGAGCTTCTCAGACTATTAAAAACAAAGATTTCCATAATACAGCTTTATATATACAAGATATTTGGGATTTTTCCAAACAATACAATTTAACATATGGTCTGCGCTATGACAGTCATTCCAAGTATGGCAACCATACTAGCGGTAGTGCGACTATCGGTTTTACTCCTGATGATAAGACAAATTTTTACGCGTCTTATAAGCAGTACTTTATTGCACCAACAGTAAACCAACTGTATTCTTCCGGTTCCGGCAATCCTGATTTGAAATACGAAACAGGCTATACTTATGAGCTTGGCATGAAGCATTACTTTGATAAGAATACCACAATTGATTTGAATGCCTATAGACGTAAATCCAGCGATGCTATCGGTTTGGTAAAGAAAAATGATGGCAGTGATGATAGTATCTATACTAACTATGATATTGAAGAAACAAAAGGTTTTAGCGTAAAGGTTAATAAGAGTATTAATGACTGTATTAATCTTGGTGCTGGCTATACTTATATTTATGTTGACCCGCAACCAAATAAGAACCCTAATAAAAACGGATATTTACCACGAGGTGTATGGAATTTTAACATCGGCTATGACAATGACCGCTTGGCGGTAGATTTTGACGGACGTGGAGTTATTAACAGGGAAGGACGCAAAGCAGCTAAGGTGCATACGTCTACAAGCTTTTGGGTGTGGGATATAAGTGCTAATTATAAATGTAGCAATAGTATCAAATTGTTCGGCAAAATAGGAAATATTTTTAATACCAACTATACTGAAAGAGTATATGATTTGGATCCAGAGGCATGGTATGCTTCACCAGGAAGAAATTATATGGTTGGCATGGAATATACTTTCTGATTAAAGGTGTTAGATAATGGGACAACAGCTTTTGCGAAGATTTAAAGGCTATGGTTGTAGCATGATAGGGGCTTGCCGCGTTGTGGCGTATGCGGAAGATGTGGTAGTAATCTTAAACAGCCCACTGGGATGTGCACATATTTTGCGTGACAGGGAGCTGGAACGCAACTATCAGGCTACCAACGCTATGCGTGGAATGTTTAACAGCATTGGTAGAAGGATTGTATATACAAATTTGACTAATGATGACTGCATCTACGGATCCGGAAAAAAGCTGGCTGCTGCAATAGGTATGGTTGCGGAATTATATAACCCTGCCTATATCTTGGTGGTTAATTCGTGTATGGTAGGGATTATCGGTGATGATATTGAAGCAGTAGCTGCGGAAGCAGAAGGTACCTATAAAGTGCCAGTCATTTCAATTAATAGTTTTGGCTTTATGAATGGCGCTTACTCTAATGGCTTTAAACTTGCTGTCAGCATAATGCTTAATCGATTTTGTATACTTCAAGAAAAGCGGGACGATACAATAGTTATAATAGCTCCATTTGAAGGAAAACACTCTGCGGCATTCCGCACCATAGAGCAATATCTTTACTTCTTAGGTCTGAAGAAAGTTATATTATTCCCGGGAGCTGCTAGTTTGGAAGAAATAAAGCTATTGTGTACCTGCCGCTATGGTGTCATTATCGATCATAATAACATGTTGGTAGCGGATTATGAGTCAGCGGCGAATTTACTTAACGAAAAACTTGGAATCCAGATACTAGATTATGCTGATCCGGCAGGTTTTAAGGAAACATTGACTTGGCTGGAAAGAATACATATTGCTCTGCAATCGCCAGAATACAGTTACAAGATGCTTTGCGAACAGTTAAAACAGCAATATAGTCAATTCATAAATGATTTTTTAGCTATAGCTGGTAAAGGGAATAAGGTTAGCATAGTTATCAGAGATGCTAAGGTTATACTCAACTTTACATGGCTGAATGAGCTGTTGGATGATTTGCAGCTGGAAGTAGAAGGCATTTATATGGATCAGGATAATTCAATGGCGAACGGAAATGTCCTAGATACTTTGCTGCATGATGTACCAAGGCTTTCAAACATAGACCGCTTTTATCTTACCATAGAAGAAATCAGCTTAAGGTTAGATGGCAAAAATGTGCTTTCTGTGAGAGTACCACGAGACTTATTACCATTTGCCGTGTCGTTACCATACATGAATATGGGCTTTGGGTTAGAAGGCCTGCAAATGGTAATAGAAGATATCAAAAGAATGATAGTACAGAAAAAGCATAGAGGCTATTATGAATAAACGCTTATATGAATTAAAAAAAGAAACAAATTATTGTGCAGGTGTGGGAGAAATTGCCTGCTTGCTTGAGCATATTGGGGAAGCCGTTGTGTTGGTTAATGGACCGCGATTTTGCTACTTGCAAATGAAACGAATACTTCAGCAAATGCTACCATTTAGTATTGAAGACAGGCTATATTGTAGTGATGTTGACGAAAACGCCATTGTTTTTGGTACAGAAGGCAAAGTAAAGAAGGTCTTGAGGCAGATTAAAACACAAAAGCAAGCAATAACATGTATAGGTGTTGTCAATTCTTGTGCTGTTAGTTTAATAGGTGATGACATTTTAGGCATTGTAGCAGAAGAAATTCCTGATGTGTGTTGCTTAAGTATGGAAAGCGGTGCTATGACTGGCGATTTCTGGGATGGTTATAACTATGCATTTAAGATGGTAGAGCAGGCAGGCCTAAAAGTAACATTTGGCTGTTTGCGGGGGTATAGTTTGTGCTATTATAATGCTTATTATGATATGCAGGAAATTCGTCGTTTACTTCGTCAAGGGTTGAATTTGCAGTATCAGGATTTTCCTGTAATAGCATCAGAATTATCCCAAGGGAATGAAGGAATACTTGCATCAGGTATACCATATGGTTATGCTGGCACTTGGCAATGGCTAGAAAAGATAGCAAAACAACGCAATCTTTCTACGGATAGACTAAACGTATTGAAAAAAGAGTCTGAGGCTACTTATAAGATGTTTACTGCTGATGAACTTAGCTTGCAAAGGGAGTGGGGTGGCATTTATTTCCCGATTATAGTAGTTGCGGCGCCAGAGTCAGTTGCATATGCTTTGGCAAAAAGTCTGACAATGGAATTAGCAGGATTTGATAAAATGTACTTAATTATTCACGGAAATATGAAGCAGAAAAATGCTGATGGTCCATATAAGATTGTTCGGGATATGGATGATGTGCTACAAGAAAATAGCGGTACAGTAATTCTTATTATAGGTAGTAGCATTGAAAGTGAGCAGTATATACGCCGTGCAGGACGCAGAGCATATTTTATTGCAATATCCCAGCCAGTTTATGATGACATCAGTTGTATGCCGCTTGCAGGAATAACAGGTTACTATAATTTAAAAAAACTGCTTTGGCAGCAGTATATACAAATGCGATATGATAAAATAATTGAGGCAGAAAGATGAAGCGACTAATTTGTGTAATAATGCTTATAGCCTTAGCCCTTTTGGCGATGGCTTGCGGGAAAGGGCTGAAAACACATGATGAAGAAGCCTTATATACAGTTCAAGATGCTACAGGCGTTAATATAAGATTTAGAGAGAAACCGCATCGGATATTACCATTAGGTGTTGGTGTGCCTGATATAGTAATGGATCTTACTGGACCAGAACGTATATTGGCTTTGCCAAAGTATTTTTCTGATGCGCAAGTGTCGTTTATTGCAGATAAAGCAAAAAAAGGGCCGATAAAAACAGAACGTATTATTCCTGTTGAACAAATAATGAAGCTTAAGCCAGATTTAGTTTTGGCGCCATATAATGCCGACAGGACGAAGATTGAAACGATGCGCTCTATGGGAATAAAGGTTTTCGTTGTTAAAGCACCGCATAATATGCAAGAAATAGAGCAATGTGTATTAGATGTAAGTGAAGCAGTAGGTGAAGCTGAAAAGGGAAAGTCTATTGTGCAGAACATGAAGAGTATCTTTGAGCTGATAAAAAAGACTAATTCATCTATTCCAGTGACTGAACGGAAAAAAATACTTGCTGTATCTGTAGAAGGTGCATTTGGCGTAAAAGGTGGATTGTTCGATGATTTATGCCATTATGCATATATAGAAAATGCGGCTGGAAATATTGAACTGCCAACTGGTGCACGTATTGGAAAGGAAGGTATAGTAAAATTACAGCCGGACGTTATTCTTTTACCGACTGCTACCAGAATGATGGCAGATAGCAAACGTAAAACTGCTATAGATGAAATCCTCCATGATCCGTCATATATGACTTTAAAGGCTGTACAAAATAAGCAGATTATTGCTTTGCCAGATAAATATTATCGTTACTGTGTGTCACATTATGCTGCAGAAGCTGCATATGTTTTAGCAAGTTCAGTATATCCACAATATTACGAGCAACTACAAATGCCGGGATTATTAGCTGGTATTGAAGAATGAAGGATTGACTATACAGCATAGCATATTTTGTTCGTAGTAATTTCACAGAATGCTTGCAAGGCTTTTGATGCTGCTTGTCGAATATAATAAGTATTCGAGGAGGTATGCGTTATGAGAAATAAAAAATGGATTGCGGCAGCACTTGTGTGCGGCTTTGTGTTAGGTAACAGTATGCCTGCAGCGCAGGCTGGTATTTTGGATAAGGTTCTCAAGGGCGGCGTTATCGGTTATGCTGTAGATGCTACCGCTCCGGCGTTGAATAACGCAATTAACTCTGTAACGGCTAAGTATGGTGTAAGCTCGACGGATGCTACGAAGATAGTACCTGTTATTTCTGTCGGTGACGGCAGCCGTGCCGGTGCGGCGCAGGTTTCCGGTCCGCAGTCTAAGGTTGATCAGGTGAAGGCAGCACTGATGATTGAGCAGACGTTGTTGGGTGTGCGCTGCAAGGTGCTGATTCCGGTAGACAATGTGTCCTATCAAAATGTTAACCGCGTGCAGGGCGTTGGCGTGAGCGCTTCACTGGACGTAAAGCTTTAAGAAGAGTGAAAATGGCATAAAAAGTTGCTGGGACATAACTCAGCCTTAAATAGAAAAACCGGTGGAAACTTACCTAACGGTAAACCTCCACCGGTTTTTTAGTACATAAAGCACATAACAAGCTTTTCTGTTAGGCTTAAATAATCGGCGACACGTTCAATGCCATCGGGCCGTGTTTACCGCGTGACAGATGATAGGAAACACGCTGGCCTTCCTGCAGACAGCGATAGCCGTCGGAACGGATGGCTGAAAAATGCACGAAAACCTCCTGACCGTTGCGTGCTTCTATAAATCCGTAGCCTTTGTTATTATTAAACCATTTTACTGTACCAATACTGAGCATAAATTAGCACCTTCTTTGATAAATATTATACTAACAGCTGTTGTAATGGATTATAACATACAATCTTGCAGAAAACAAGAAAAATTCAGAAAATTAAAACGAAATGATTAGAGTAAGAAAAAAATCTTACTCTAAGATGCTCCATTTGTCGAAAATATGCAGCTTGTTGCTGTAAAGCTGTATCCAGCGGCCGACGAGGATGGCGGCGGCAATCGTGCCTACGCCTACGCCGCGCATAGCACCGAAGTGCATAAAGGAAATTGCCAGACTGATAGCAACGAGTGTGCAGTCAAAGCAGTTTTTGATGATGCTGAATTTAATTTTGCTGACGAAGGCAATAACCAGGACGATGCCCTCACCGGCAGCAACAAAAATTTTAGCGCGGATGCAGAGAAAAACGCCGAAGGCAAGGATGATGGTGCTAAGGATGCAGTCAAACCATTGCCAAAACAAGGTATCCGGTGCTACCCAGCTCAACAGGTTCATCGAAAAATCTATGCAGTAGCCGAAGGCGAGCAGTGTTACCAGCTGGCCCAACAGCTCACGCCAGTAAATTTGCCGCAGCAGAATGGGCTGGGCAATAATAAAAAGCAGATTCATGACAATAGTTATTTCACCGATGCTCCAGGGTGTAAACATACTCAGAACCCATGGTACACTGGAAATGGGTGAGGTGCCTAAATCAGCTTTACAGGAAAGAGCGATGCCGAGTGTCATGGTAAAGATGCCGACGAGAAACATACAGCAACGCTGCGGAAAATATTGCTTGTGCAAGCTAAGAACCCCTTTGAAAAAAATAAAAGACGCTTATGTACGGCAGGCGTTGCTATACAAGAGCGTAATATATATTATACCATTTTTGTATGAAATACACAATACGGCTTGTCGGCGGGTGTAAAGCCTTTGCTTTTCAGCGGTTGATGTAGTACAATAATATATTGAAGAAATATATCCATAAAGGAGGATAACCTGTGATTCGTAAAACATCTGCCATGGTTGAGGCCGGTATTTTAGCTGCCGTTGCTATCGTTATGGCTTTGATAAGTATGTATGTGCCTGTGCTGGGTGCTTTTGTTAATTTCGTTTGGCCCTTGCCGATAGTTATCTGCGGCTGCCGTCATGGCTTGAAATGGAGCATTATGACATTGCTGGTTGCTACAGTGATTATCGCGATGATTATCAGTCCGATTAATGCCTTTTTCCTGGCGGCGATTTTCGGCCTTTTGGGCCTGATTTTAGGCGAGTGTATGCGACGCCATCTGCCGCCGATGAAAATGATGCTTTACGGCAGTGTCGGCGCTGTAATTGCGCTGGTGCTGAATATCGTTCTGAGCTTCTGGGTACTGGGTATTGACCCGATTGAGATGATGTTCAGCTCCTTCCACCAAAGCCTGGAGCAGCTGACGGTTTATTATCGTGAGCATGGCATGAGCGAGGCCGATATCAAAAAGACTGTCGACGGTTATGCTGAAATGCTGCGCATGATGCGCATTATCATGCCGGGTGCATTCATGATGTGTGCGCCGCTGATGGCCTTTGTGAACTACATGGCTGCAAAAAAGATTCTTACGAAGCTGGGTGAAAGCTTTGAAGCCTTTCCTCCGTTTACGATGCTGCAGGTTCCCGGCTGGATTTTGTGGCCTTATGCTGCGTCTTTGTTTGCGGTAACCTATTACTATCAGCATGATCAGGCAAGCTGGATGTATACACTGTCTGTCAATGTGCAGACGGTCTGCAGCTTTGTGCTGGTTTTGCAGGGCATCGTGTTGCTGTACTGGTTTGTAGAAACAAAGCACAAGCCGCGCTGGTGGGCCAATATCGGTATAGCGCTGCTCTTTATAGTGCCTATCTTTACTCAGATTATGGTTTATGTAGGTGCCTTTGATATTATTATGGACTTCAGGAAAATCCGTCCTGCAAGCAGATTCAGAAAACAAAGGTAAAGTTCGGCAGCTGTGCCGGATTTGAGGTGAAAATAATGTTCAGTAGGTTTAACCGGAATATGAATTCCAAAGCGGATACTAATATTTATTTGCTGATAATTGTGCTGCTGGCAATATTAGTCTGCTATCTGCAGCCCAAGCTGATTTTTCCTGCACTGATTCTTTTTGGTGTTATATACTATTTCAGCCGCCAAAATCTTATTAACAGGGAAATCTTCTTCAGCAGTTATCTGGATAATATTATCCGCAATATTGAACGTACCAACCATTTTGCGGTGCGCAAGCTGGATGTAGGCATTGCAGTTTTTTCCAAAGATGGCAAGCTGCAATGGAAAAATGAATTATTTGCCGCCTGGACAGGCAAAAGTAATCTGGAGGGCAAAAAGCCTGAGGAAATTCTTCCATTGGCACAGAATGCTTTTGAGCTGATGAGCGTGCGTGACGGAGAGCAGGTTATTCAGATTGAGGACCACTATTATCGTATGCGCTATTACAGTGTAGAAACGCAGGAGCATCACAGCAAAAAGGAAAATACCTCCAGCGGCCTGATGCTGTATCTGACGGATATCACGGATTATGAGCTTTTGCGCCAGAAATACAGCAATGATAAGCTGTGCCTGGCCTATGTGCGCTTTGATAACTACGAAGAGGTTATGCGCGGGCTGAGTGAAACCAATATGGCCAATTTGAATGGCGAAATCAACGAGCTGCTGACCAAGTGGGCTGCCTCCAAGCAGGGCTTTATCTGCCGCATGAACAAGGAAAGCAGTCTGATGGGCTTTTCCATGTCTGCCGTAATGGATATGATGGAAGATAAGTTCATGATTCTCGATAAGGTTCGCGAAATCCGCAGCGGCAATAAAATACCGCCGACTGTAAGTATAGGCGTAGCCTGTGACGGCGTTACGCTGGAGGAGCTTATCGGCAATGCCAATAAGAGCCTGTATCTGGCATTAGGCCGCGGCGGCGACCAGGCCGTAGTCATGAAGGATAAGAATACGCAGTTCTTTGGCGGCACGAGCAGTGTCGGTGCCAAAAGTACGCGTGTACGTGCCCGTATCGTGGCGCAGACGATTCATGAGCAGATGTTGCAGGCTGACCGTATCTTTGTTATGGGACACGTTAATGAGGATTATGATGCTATCGGCGCTACCATTGGTATGACTAAGCTGGGCCTGTCGCTGGGCAAGGAAACCTATATTGTCAGCAGCGAGCATAATGCCTATTATAAGCGTATTACCGAGGTGCTGGATAATGAGAACATCATTCTTTCGGCTAACGAAACTAAGTATATAGATATTATGCTGAGCGGTGCGGAGGCTTTGCCGCTGGTTACCAATAAGAGCCTTTTGGTTATTGTCGACCATCACCGTGAGGTGCTTTCGGCCAGCAAGGCTGTACTGCAGGCAGCCAAGAACCGCATTATTATTGACCATCATCGTCGTGCCGAGGATATTATCGGTGATACAACACTGCTGTATCTGGAGCCTTCCAGCTCGTCTACCAGTGAGCTGGTAACGGAGCTGATTGGTTATTTTGATGACAGACTGGATATTACTCCGGCGGAGGCAACTGCCTTGTATGCAGGCATTGTCCTGGATACGAAAAACTTTAATGTGCAGACAGGCGAGCGTACCTTTGAGGCTGCCGCTCTGTTGCGCCGCTGCGGTGCCAACCCGAATCTGATACGCCAGCTGTTTAAGGATGATTTGAGCTTTGTACAGCAGAAGGCTAAGCTGATAGCCGGAGCTAAAATGCCGATACCGGGCTTATCTGTTGCAGTTATGCGTAATGCCGATAATGATACTATGTCTTCCGTGCTTGCCGCGCAGACAGCGGATACTCTGATTACTATTGAGAGTGTAGCTGTAGGCATGGCAATTGTTGAATATAAAGATGGTTCCCTGAGCATAAGTGCCCGCAGTGACGGCAGCGTCAATGTGCAGGTAATTATGGAAGAGCTTGGCGGCGGCGGTCATCAGACGGTGGCCGGTGTGCAGCTGGCAAATAAACGTGCCAGGGATGTAGAAGCGCAGATTATCGCGCTGACTAAAAAACAGTTAGAGGAGTGTCGAACAGATGAAAGTAATTCTTTTACAAGATGTTAAAAGCTTAGGCAAGAAAGGTGAAATCGTAGAAACCGCCGAAGGTTATGGCCGCAACTACCTGCTGCCGCGTAAATTGGCTAAGGAAGCTACCGCTGCTAACCTTAACCAGGCTAAACAGGACCAGGCAACCGCTAAGCATCGTGCTGCTCAGGCTAAGGACGAGGCTGTTGTTCTGGGCGCGCAGGTAGAAAAGGTTGTAGTAACCATGAAGGTACGCGTGGGTGAAAACGGTAAAATGTTTGGCTCCGTAACCTCCAAGGATGTTGCTGAGGCTTTGATTAAGCAAACCGGTCTGAACATTGACCGTCGTAAAATCGAGCTGAAATCCGCAGTTAAAGGCTTAGGCGAATACACCGCCGTTGCTAAGCTGCATACCGACGTAACCGCTACATTCAAGGTTATGGTAGTTGCCGAATAATTTCAGAGCGAAGCTGATGCATGTGGCAGTCGCCGGTGGCGGCTGCCGCTTTTTCTTGTGAGCCCTGTTACCTTCCACTCTTGACGGCTGCAAGGGTATGATGCTGCCCTGTCTGGCGGTAGCTGGGAAAAATTAACTTTTCCTAAGTAATTTATATCACAGGTACTTCCTTTTTTGATTATTTAGGTGTAAAATATTTGCTGTTCCGCAATTGTTTTTGAATACTTGCGGAATATATGAGAATACAGGTCAAAAGATGATTTTGACCGACGAGAGATTTTTAAGAAAGAACCAAGCTAATCTGCAATGAGAATTATGAGAGAATGAGAGGGATGCAGATGGAAGTAGCAGGCTTTTTGGCCTTAGGTATTTTAGTCGGTTTATTGGGAGCGCTTTTAGGTATTGGCGGCGGTATGGTGATTGTACCGCTTCTGGTATTTGTCTGGCATTATGAACCGCAGCTGGCTATCGGTACTTCGGTGCTGGTGGTACTGATGAATGCTGTTTCGGGGACCTGGGGGTATGTCAGGCAGAAGAAGGCTTGCGTAGATGCGGCCTTGAAATTTGCCGTGGCTACCGTTCCCGGTGCATTTTTAGGCAGCTATGCCGCAGAATATCTGCAGGACAGGCTTTTTTATCTGGTGTTTGGCGCTTTCTTTGTGCTAGCAGCGGTGAATATGTATCGCAAGGCTAATAAGGAGGCGGCGGGTAAGACGGCCGGCGAGGTGCCGGAAGTCTATAACTGGAAGCTGGGCGTTCTTTGCAGCGTCGGTGTGGGCTTTTTAGCCAGCATTTTGGGCATAGGCGGCGGTATTGTCCACGTTCCCTTTATGGTTTATGTACTGAATTTCCCGGTGCACGTGGCCATTGCTACTTCTACCTGCATTTTGGCAGTTTCCTCGCTTGCAGGCTTAGTTTCGCATGCTATGCTGGGGCATATTGTGTGGACCAGCGGCTTGGCGATTGGTGCGGGTGCCTTTGTCGGTGCTCAGGGCGGTGTAGCCTTGGCGCAAAGGCTGCAGTCCGGCATTTTGATGAAGCTGGCGAGCGTACTGGTGCTGATTACCGGCATTAAATTTTTGATGAATGCTCTATAAAGTGCAGTACGTTTATAATTAAATATAGTGCAGTAATAAGAGTTCAGTTTTGCATAAAAATGTGAGGCCAGATGCAAAAGTAATGACATCCGGAAGTTGTAAAATGCTATTGCCGTTGTTATGAAGAAGGCAGATATGTAAATGCAGTATTGAGCTTGCTGAAGATACGCAAAAGCAGTCGTAATCATCGTTGATGATAAAGCGACTGCTTTTTTTGCTGTCTGCTGCAACGCTTCAGGCGTTGCTTAGCATGATGTTTGTGTAAGCTGTGAAAATACCGATATTAAAACTGAACATAGTAAATTGACGAGAAATGAATATACTAATAAGCTCAGATGTAGGTATAATACTACACATAACCTATTATTTGCATATATATTGGAGGTAGTCACAATGAACGAACGTTATAAATTAAATGCACAGCTGGCACAGATGTTAAAGGGCGGCGTAATTATGGATGTTACGACACCGGAACAGGCGCGTATTGCGGAGGCAGCAGGTGCCTGCGCTGTTATGGCACTGGAGAAGATTCCTGCTGATATCCGTGCTGCAGGTGGCGTAGCACGCATGAGCGACCCGAAGCTGATTAAGGAAATTCAAAACGCTGTTTCTATTCCTGTTATGGCAAAGGTGCGCATCGGTCATTTTGTAGAAGCGCAGATTCTGGAGGCTCTGGAGATTGACTATATCGATGAGAGCGAAGTGCTTTCTCCGGCTGATGATGTTTACCATATCGATAAAACTAAGTTTAACGTACCGTTTGTCTGCGGTGCCAAGGATTTGGGCGAAGCATTGCGCCGTATTAACGAGGGTGCATCCATGATCCGTACCAAAGGCGAGCCCGGTACCGGTGACGTTGTACAGGCAGTACGTCATATGCGCAAAATGAATCAGCAAATTGCGCATATCGCTGCGATGGAAGAAAACGAACTGTTCAACGCGGCCAAAGAGCTGCAGGTACCGTATGATCTGGTAGTTTATGTACACGAGCATAAATGTTTGCCGGTAGTAAATTTTGCGGCAGGCGGTGTAGCAACTCCGGCTGATGCAGCACTAATGATGCAACTGGGTGCCGAGGGCGTATTCGTAGGCTCCGGTATTTTCAAATCCGGCGACCCGGCAAAGCGTGCGCAGGCTATTGTTAAAGCAGTAACCAACTTCAACGATGCTAAGATGCTGGCAGAGCTGTCCGAGGATTTGGGCGAAGCTATGGTAGGCATCAACGAGCAGGAAATTCAGCTGCTGATGGCGGAGCGTGGTAAATAATGAAAATCGGCGTTTTAGCACTGCAGGGTGCGTTTATTGAGCACGTGCAGGCCTTGCGTCAGCTGGGTGCGGAAGCTGTAGAGCTGCGCCAACTGCCGGATTTGGAGCAGCCTTTGGACGGCGTTGTCCTGCCGGGCGGCGAAAGTACGGTACAGGGCAAGCTGCTGCATGAGCTTGGTATGTTTGTACCGCTGCAGAAAAAAATAGCGCAGGGTTTGCCGATACTGGCAACCTGCGCGGGTATGATTCTGTTGGCGGAAAAGCTGACGAACGACAGCAAGGTGCACTTGGCGACCATGCCGATTACTGTTAAGCGTAATGCCTACGGCAGGCAGCTGGGCAGCTTTTTTACTGAGGCAGAATTCGGTAAGCTGGGCAAGGTACCGATGACCTTCATCCGTGCGCCGTATATTGACAGCGTGGGTGAAGGCGTAGAGGTGCTTGCTGCAGTGGATGAGCATATTGTGGCGGCACAGTACGGCAAGCAGCTGGCGCTGGCTTTTCATCCGGAGCTGGACTTAGCAAAAAGTACGGCTATCCACGAATATTTTGTCAGCCTTTGTGCTGCAAAATAATTACAGCTTCAGATAAGGCTTCAGCACGGTAAACAGTGTGTCCAAGGCCGGATACAGCTTATCATCCGCCAGACCGGTGTAATTCATCAGCAGGGTGTGCGAGCTGTCACCGACCTTTTCATGATAATAGTCCGAAAGAAATTTAATCTGAATGCTCTTGGCGGCTGCAGCCTGTACGAGCTGAGAATCCTTGGCGTCGGTAGCAAGATGCAGCAGAAAATGCAGACCGCTGTCCTCGCCTTCTACCGTAAGTGCGGGAGCAACAGCGGACTGCGTGAGATACTGCAGCAGTCGGTCACGCTTGCTGCGGTAGTAGGTGCGCATTCTGTTGATGTGGCGTTCAAAGTAACCGTCCTCGATAAATTTAGCGAGCGTAAACTGCTCAAAATTAGATACAGTACAGGAATAAAAGCCGAGTTTGTCATAAAACAGCGATGCCAGGTGCGGTGGCAGCAGCATGTAGCTGATACGGAAGGTTGGTGCCAGCGTTTTGGAGAAGGTATTGATATAGATAACCTTTTCTTCGGTATCAATGCTCTGCAATGGCGGAATAGGCTTGCCGAACAGGCGGAATTCGCAGTCGTAATCATCTTCGATGATATAACGGCTGCTTTTTTTTGCTGCCCAGTGCAGTAATTCGTAGCGACGGCTGACGGGCATAACAATGCCGGTAGGGAATTGGTGCGAAGGGCTGATGTGCAGAATATCGGCACCGCTGTTTTCCAGAACGTCGGCGCGGATGCCCTGTGCGTCCATGGGCAGATAACGGCAGAAAACATCGTTGGCCTGATAAGCTGCTGCCAACTGCGGATAACCGGGGTTTTCCAGTGCATAGACGTGGCTGCGTCCCAAAAGCTGCACGATGAGGTTATACAGTGTCTGTGTGCCTGCGCCGATAATAATCTGCTCGGGCGCAACGTTCAGACTGCGGAACTGGTAAAGATGACGGGCGAGCGCCTGACGCAGCGGCAAAACACCGCCGGCGCTGGTGTCGCTGATGAGGGCGTGCTCGTCCGCTGTAGTGAGCGTGTTGCGCAAAAGACGTGCCCAGATATTATAGGGAAAGGTGTCCGGCGGAACGCTGCTTTTGGCGAAGCTGACGCTTTGAGCCATTGCTTGTGGTTTAAGTGACGGCGCTGCTTGGTGTTCTGCTTTTAACGGCAGAGGCTGCTGCTCAATGCGCGCCACGTAGTAACCGCGCTTGGGCTGCGAATAGATGTAGCCTTCGACAACGAGCTGGGCGTAGGCATTTTCCACGGTGATGAGGCTGATGCCTAAATTTTTGGCCAGCATGCGCTTGGAGGGCAGTTTTTCTTCGGCATGGAGGACACCGTTGGTGATATCATTTTTGATGCATTTGTAGAGATGAGCATACATGCTCTCACCCTGTAAATCGGCAAAGCTGTAGGTTAGCATAGCAGAAAATCCTTTCTGACAGAAAAGCTTAAGAAAATTTTTGACTATAATGAAATTCGGTATATCGGATAAATTGATAAGTTCAGATGAAAATATGATACTATGTATCGGCCAAAAAGTAAAGCAGGCGAAAAAATAGCCGAAAATAATAAAAAAACAGCCTCTTCCTACCCAAAAACCGCTTTTTGGGTAGGGGAAAATTGCCGGGTTTAACTTATAATAAAATTACCAAAAACACAATAACTGCAGGAAATGAGGTGCTACTATGAAAAATTTAAAAAAGCTGACAATTTTACATTCCAATGACCTGCATGGTGATTTCCTGGCTGAAAGAATTGATAATAAGCTCGTCGGCGGCGTATCCATGCTTTCCGGCTATATCAATAAGGTAAGGGAAGAAGAAGAGAATGTTATCTACTGCATCGCCGGGGATATGTTCCGTGGCTCCGTAATCGATGCGGAATACAAGGGCGTATCGACCATTGAGATTATGAATCTGCTGGGACCGGACGTTGTGACCATCGGTAATCACGAGGTTGATTACGGTCTGGCGCATCTGCTGTTTATCGAAAAGTGCGCTAACTTCCCGATTATCAATGCGAACTTTCATATCCGCACGAATAACAAGCGTCTTTTCCAGCCGTTTTATATCGCGCATATTGATGGCATGAAGATTCTCTTCATCGGCATCATTACCGAGGACGTACTGGCACAGACGAAGATGGATAAGGTAATCGGTTCCTTTGTAGATATCTGCGAGGCGGCAGAGGAAATCGGCCGTATTTGTAATACCTACAATCCGATCGATATTGACTTCACGATTATTCTTACGCATATCGGCTTCGAAGAGGATAAAAAGCTGGCAGCAATGCTTGATCCCGCTTGGGGTGTTGACGTTATTATCGGCGGTCATTCGCATACCTTTTTGGAGCATCCTGTAAAGGTTAATGATATTCTTATTGTACAGGCCGGAACAGGCACGGACCAGATCGGTCGTTTTGATATCATGGTAGATACCGACCTGAATGCGGTGGATACCTATACCTGGTCGACTGTGCCTATCGATGAAACCCATTGCCCGCGTGATGAGAGCCTGGAAAACTTCATTATGCACTACAAGGATTTGACAGATAAAAAGTACGGCAGACTGGTTACCCGCTTTGCCCGCAAGCTGGAGCATCCTTCCAGAATTCAGGAAACTCCTCTTGGAAGCCTGGTAGCGGATGCGCTGCAGGAGAGCCTAGGCATCGATGTTATGCTGATGGGCTCCGGTGCTATCCGCAGCTATAATTTGGGACCGGTAGTGCTGTACAGCGATTTTACCGAATGCTTCCCCTATGATGAAGCTGTATATATGCTGCCGGTTACCGGCGAGCAGCTGACGCGTATGATTAAGCGCTTCCTGCGCGAGGAGGCCTTTACCGGCGAGCATACGGAATTTTATCAGCTGTCACAGGGAATGCATGTAGTATGGAGCCGCAGTGGCCAGTGCTTCAAGGAGCTGACGTTGGATGGCAAGCCCTTGGGAGCACAGCAGATTTACAAGATTGGTCTGTGCAAATATCACTACAGCAGCCTGAAGCCGTTTTTGGATATTACGCTGGAGGAGGCCGAAGCCAACGGCAGAGTACGCGTGCTGGCAACCTCGTACCGCGATGTGATTGAGGAATACTTTATGACGCATCAGCACCTCAAACGTGAGCTTGAGGGACGTCTGATTATTGAGGACTAAAGGTAATAAAATAAGCATAAAAAAGTATCGTCCCGACATTTTTGCCGGGACGATACTTTTTAGGGGTATGTAGGAAGAATATGATATGTAAGATGCTAATAAGGCATCTGCAAGCTTAATTATTTACCTCAGATATTAAGCATGATAGTGGCAAACAGTTTACATCTGCTGAAGAGAGTATCTACAACAGCAAATTCTTCTGCCGTATGGTTGCGTGCGCCCTGTACGCCGAGAGCGCAGATTGTAGGAACGCCTGCAGCCGTAGCATAGGCACTGTCGCTGCCGCCGCCGACTGCTTTGGCTGTAGGTTTCGGTAAATTGCATTCTGCTGCTGCTTCCTGTACTAATTTAAGCAAAGCAGCAGTACCTGGAACCTCATCCATGGATTGGAATTCCGTAGCAGTCTTGAGAACGGTTTTGGTATCGGGAACGTATTGCTTAGCCGCAATAGCCTGTAATTTGGGTAAGAATTCTTCCAGTAAAGCATAGTCGGTATAGCGTGTATCGCAGGTTAATTTTGCGTAGTCCGGAACGGCGTTGCTGACTGTACCGCCTTCGAATAAACCTACGTTAAAGTTAATACCCTTGTCGAAATCGGTTAAGGCTTCGATATCAAGGCCCTTATGCATTAATTCAATGATGGCGCTGCGGCCGTTTTGCGGGTCATTGCCTACGTGCGCACCGCGGCCATAGGCTTCCATGGTAAATTCGTATCTGCCCTTGCGTCTGGTGACAACGCCCTGATCCAAGAAACCGGTTTCAAAGTTAAATGCTGCCAACGCACCCTTGCTTTCCACCAAAATTGTTTCGGAAGCATTGCTTAAGTAATGAGCTACCTCTTCGTCGCCTGCGAGGATTACTTTAATACCATGCTTGGTATAATTATTTGCCAAAAGCACTTTTAAAGCTGTTAGCATGATAACAATGCCGCCCTTCATGTCAAGGCAGCCGGGACCGTAGGCTTTTCCGTCAACAATTTTAAACGGACGCTCTGCTGCTGTGCCGTCCTTAAATACGGTGTCCATGTGACCTAATAAAACGATAAAATCTTTACTGGTATCGCCAATTTTGCCGACAAGTGTGTTGCCTGCTTTTTCAAATTCTACCTGAGTTGTAGTAAAGCCAAGTGTTTTTAAAATGGCTTCGATTTTTTGTGCGATGAAGTCAACGCCTGCTTTGTTGCCGGAACCGCAATCAACGTTAACTAATTCCTGCCAAAGCTGCAGCATGTTTTCCTTTTCATCGTCTATCTGCTGCCAAATTTTGTTTTTGTCTAATAATGTATCTGACATTGTTTTTGCCCCCTCAAAATAATAAAAGACTAATAAAGGCTAAGACCTTTATTAAAGAATACATCTTTTCGCCTAGTGTGTCAATAGGAGATATATGTGTATATAAAATAAAAAGGCTGAGGTTACAGTTTGGTGCTGAACCTCAGTCTTTGAAGGAGTGTTTATAATTTTATTTTGTATATTTTGCGTGGGCGTCCTTTTGTTTCAGGCATTTCCGAGCGGATGTCTTCGGCATAACCATGCTCCGTCAGGCAGGTGAGAATGCGACGGGCGCTGCGGGGCAGAATCTGCAGTATTGTGGCAAGCTCCTGCGCATTAAGCTCATCGCGTCCGTAAATTTTCAACGCATGGCAAATTTTGCTTAAGGTGGCTTGGCTGAGAGATGTCTTTTTGCTTACTGCTTCCAGCTGTACGGAGGCATACTGATAATCTATCTGTTGTGCGCTTCCTAAAGGACCGCTGATTGTTTTGTCGTCAAGTACGACATACCAGCTGCCTTTCTGGTCGGCGCAAGCATGCTTTAAAGCAATAACGGCATTATATTCTGCTTCGCGGGCACTGTTGCCTATACCGATACCGCAGGCACGCAGGCTTTTGTTTAAATCGCGCAGAATCGGCAGTTCGGGCAGGCTGGTGAAGCTGTTGGTGAGCTGCTCTAAGCTGCCGCGCGTGGTGAAAATATAAAAATTACCTTCGTTGGCGGGCTTCAATGAGCCGCTGATGTTTTTGGTGTAGCTGATGAGCTTTTGCGAGATAGCGATTTCCCGGCTGTATAAGTCATCTACGGAATAAAAATTATCTTTATCTCCCAGCAGATTAAAGCTGAATACCTGCACGGCAATTTGGCCTTCCCGTAGTTTTTTTATACGGAATTGCGTTAAAATTACGTTTAAAATATTACGTACAGTGACACGCACCGGCATAATACAGAAGGCCGGAATGCCTTCTGACTTCAATAGGTTTTTCACATAGCAGCTTTTGGTGACAGCAGCTTTAGTGATGCCTTTTTTAAAGAGCTCACGATGAAAAGCAGCATATCCGTTGAGCGATAAGGCACCATGTTCATCGGATAAATGATTAATAACGTTATAGTTTATCTGCATATCATCCAGAGCGCGGGTAATGTCATAATAGGGGATTGTATCTATACTTAATTCATCTATTTTAAAGCCTTGGTAAATAGCAGTGCAGAGTGTTTTATAAAAGCTGGCACCGCGGTAAGGAATGTAGTAGACGGGCTTTTGTGCTTTGCCCCAGTTTTTTATATGCAAATAATTTATCTGGTCAAAGACGAGCCAGGAGTCAAACTCCTGTTGGTGGTTATCGATAATATTCAGTGTATGTGTTCCGTCGGGATCAATGAATGCAGTAATTTCGTAGTCATTATATTCTTCTATGACTTCCTGCAGGATATTTATGTTATGTTCTTCGCTGATAACGCCTAACCTTATTTTCATGTGAACCTCCAAGGAATAAAGAGTGGGCTGTTTATTATTTCTTGTTATGGAATATATTATACACTCAATATAGCTTTGGTAAAAGAATTTATTGCTGTTCTAATTCTTTTATTCTATCGATTGCAGCAAGTCCGCAGCCGATGCCGTGGTCATGCAGTGCCAGCAGCTTGTGCGGCTTGATATCGAATTTATCAATCGTAAGCGGAATCTGCGGGCGGATGATGACAGCCTTGCCCTCACGTTCCATTTTCTCGACAGCCTCCAGCTGCTCGTTGTAGAGCTTAGGACGCTGCTCCATGATATCCCACAGCTTAGGATATTTTTTGTATACTGATTTGAGCAGGAACTTGGGTACGCCTTTTTTCTTGCGGTAGCCTTCGTTGCGTGTGAGCACTACAATCAGCTTTTCGTAGCCTGCGTCGAGTGCTTTTTGGTATGGAATGGGTGCCAGCAGCGCACCGTCGAGCAGCGCACGTCCTTCATGCTTGACAACAGGTGCGACAAAGGGCATGGAGGAAGAAGCACGCACAGGAATAAAGTCCTGACCCATTGCTTCCTGATCGTACCAGACGCTTTCGCCGTTAACGATATCGGTAGCTGCTACCTGCAGTACGCCGGGATAGGCGCGGTAGGCTGCATAGTCAAAGGGGAGCAGCTGCTTGGGAAGCTCCTTGAAGATAAAGTCAAAGCCGAAGATGCTGCCACTTTTAATCCAGTTGCGCACGCTGAAGTAACGCTTGTCGGTGACGTAGTGTTCGATAATCTGACGTGTGCGCAGCGGCTGGGCAGACATATATGATAAGATATTGCAGGCTCCGGCAGAAACGGCGGTGATGTAGGGAAAGGCGAGCTGATGCGCCAAAAAGGCTTCAAACACACCGGCGGAAAACATTCCCCGCATACCGCCGCCTTCCAGAACGAGAGCTGTTTTTTGTAAATGCATAGTGAAGTCCTCCTAATTGCTATTATACACTAGCGTTTTAGATATACCAATAGCAGATGGAACTGTAAATGTAAAATATCGGTGAGCAAAGCGTTTAGGCTCCGTCCGTATAATAATGCAGTCACAATGTTGCAAGACGGCAAAACGACCTGTTGAAGTCTATTACGAGAACTTAACTTCAACAGGTCGTTTAATATAACGCCTTATCTTATCTGTACTTATTAGTGTGTTTCTTTTTGGTGTGCTGTTCGCGGTAATCGGCCTGCACCTGATATACCTGATAGATATACAGAGCGCACAGGGGAATAGCGACAATCAGGCCTAACCAACGGTTATTGAAGAAATAGCTGCCGGCCATGCCGCCGAGTAAGCTGATGATAAGTACAATCAGCATATTAACCTTGATTTTCATTAAATATTTTTTCATTATATATTCCTCCCAGGTTTTATAATCAGAGTAATGTTTTATTGCCTGCGCAATCAAAGCAGTTGCGGTACGACGATATTGTCATGGGGAACAGCTTCCGGACGGAAAAGCGGCAGCAGCTCTGCTGCGGTAAGCGGCTCCGGCTTGGGCAGCTGGCCTGCAAGATAGGCCAAGAGGCCGATAATGGGCTCCGGATTGCCGAAGTGCTGCCTGAGGGCTGCGATTTCCAAATCACCGTCGCGTTTGGAAAGCCTGCGTCCTTCGGTATCTGTCAGCAGCGGAATGTGGCAGAAGGACGGCGGCGTGAGGTTCAGCAGGCGGTAAAGATAAAGCTGTACCGGTGTGGAGCTGAGCAAATCGCAGCCACGCACTACCTGATTTACGCCCATGAGCGCATCGTCAATGACTACAGCTAACTGGTAGGCGTAGACGCCGTCACTGCGGCGCAGGATAAAGTCACCGCATTCGTGCGCCAGGTTGGCCTGCTGCCTGCCGTAGTGCATATCCGTAAAGGCGATAAGCTCGTCATCAACCTTGATGCGCCAGGCGGGACGGCGCTGCTGCATTTTGGCGCTGCGCTGTGCTGACGTCAGCTCGCGGCAGGTGCCGGCGTAAATAATATGTCCGTCGCTGGCGTGCGGCGCTTCGGCGGCGTGCAGCTCGTTGCGGCTGCAAAAGCACGGATAGACAAGCCCCTGCTGCTGTAAAAGGTCGAAGCAGTGAGCGTAGATATCGCTGCGGCGGCTTTGGAAAAAGCTGTCGCTGTCAGCGCTGCAGTACGCACCCTCGTCCCACGTCAGCCCCAGCCATTCCAGCTCGCGGGCCAATGTGTCGGCCTTGGCGATGGAACAGCGCTGCGGGTCCAGGTCTTCGATGCGCAAAACGATTTTGCCGCCGCTGCTTTTGGCATAGAGCCAGGCCAGCAGGCTGCAAAAAATGTTTCCCAAATGCAGAAAGCCGCTGGGGGTAGGCGCAAAGCGTCCTACAACAGGCGTATTGTCTGCTGTCACTATTTCTCACCACCTTGACCGAATAATCAATATATACTCTAATATTTTACCATAAACTCATCTGCTTTGCTAAGGAGATTAGTCGGCGTGAGGGAAAAAGTTTACCGTATCGGCGATTTCACTATAATCTCACTGTTTCGTCCGTCTGCTTTGCTGTATAATGTAATTATAAAAAATAAAATGCTTTGTAAGCTGCATAAATGAGGTGAGAAAATGACAGAGCGTTTGGATGAACACAAAATTAAATATGCTGTTGATACGGATAAGGAGGCTGAGGATATCTGCCGCTGGGCTGCTGCCCGTGCCGGGGTAATTGTTGTTGCTCCGGTAGTAGGCACGATGACGCTGATGGCGAACGAGGTTTATATGATTACCCGTCTGGCCAAGCTGCGCGGCATTAAGCTTTCCGAAAGTGCGGTGCTGGGACTTTTAGGTTCTTTGGGCGGTGCCTTTGTAGGACAGACCTTGGCAACGCTGATTCCCTTTGCACCGGTGCAGATTCCCGTGGGCATGTCGGTGACCTACGCTGTGGGCAAGGTGGCGAATGCTTGGCTGGAAGCAGGCTGCCCGGAGGATTTGTCTGCCTTTAAAACAACCTATGAGGAGGCACGCATCGAAGGCATCAAAATGCTGGGCGAGCTGAAGAATATGGCCTGCAAGGATAAGCCGCTGGGCGATGAAAGCCGTCGCTTTGAGGTGGATGACGATTCGCCGGCAAATAAAAAGGTCGACGATTTGCTGCGTAAGGTAAAGGGCGTGTTGAAGAAGGACTGAGACACCTGCTTATGCCGGTAGTGTAGTTATTATGCTGCCGGCTTTTTTATAATTCTTTTCCCAAGTTAAGGGGATTTGTTGTATAATATATACTTGAGAAAATATTTTTATGTGAGGTCTGAATATGCGCTTAAGAAAAAAACCATGGATTGAAGAAGCAATGAAGGAAGTGCAGGGAGAATACGTTTTCCTGCATGATATTGATAAGTTCAAGGGACATTGGCAGGAAATGTTCCCGGGCAAACGTCTGTGTCTGGAAATCGGCTGCGGCAAGGGACGCTTTACCATCGGTATGGCAGAGCTGTATCCGGATAAGGCCTTTATCGGCATTGAAACACAGCATGATATTGCCTATTTTCCCGCTAAGGCAGCGAAGGACAAGGAGCTGACGAATGTTAAAATCATTTGCGCTAATGCCGAAAACCTGCTGGACTGGTTCGAGCCCGGCGAAATCAAGGAGCTGTATCTGAATTTCAGCGACCCCTGGCCGAAGGCACGTCATGCCAAACGCCGTCTGACGCACCGCAACTTCCTGGCGCTGTACAAAAAGCTGCTGGGCGAGGGCGGGCACCTGCGCTTTAAAACGGATAACCGCGCTCTGTTTGATTTTTCCGTAGAGGAATTCAAGGAATTCGGCCTGCAGATTATTGCTTTGAGCTATGACCTGCATCATTCCGAATATGAGAACCCTGTACAAACAGAATATGAGCAGAAATTCAGTGCGCTGGGTACGCCGATTAATTTCTGCGAGGTAGTTTTTTAATTAGGGCTTTGCCATGAAGAAGAGATTTTTGTTATGGGATAATCCCCGTCAGGCTATTTTCACTCTTATGGCCGTGCTGCTGCTGCTTGGCGGCATCAATGTGTTCAGCGCCAGCTTATATGATAACGGACCCTCTTATTTGTTTCGCTATTACTTTTGTGCTCTTGTGGGACTGGCAGGCATTTATTTTGTCCGTCGCATAGGCTATAAAAGGCTGCTGAATAAAAGATTTCTGTGGATATGCTATTGCATAGTGCTGGTTATGCTGGTAGTAGTACATTTTTGGGGAGCAGCAAATAAGGGTGCTACACGCTGGATTTATATAGGTTCTTTTTCTATCCAGCCGTCAGAGATAGCTAAGCTGGTGCTGATTATGCTGTCAGCCAGATTTTTGGGCAATGCGATGAAGCTGGGAGAGAAGATAAGCCTGTATAAGGGCGAATGCCTTCTGGTAACCATGGCAACGGGTATAGCTGCCTTTGGCGTTCTCGTGCAGCCTGACCTAGGAACTGCGGCAATTATTGCGGCGCTGGTAATGGGCATGTTTATTGTTGCCGGACTGCCTGCACGCTGGATAACAACTATTGTTGGGGTTGGTGCTGTTGGCGCTGTGCTTTTGTCAATAAGTTCGGAATATCGTCTGCAGCGTCTGCATGTGTGGTTTGACCCATGGCTCGACCCGCAGGGCAAGGGCTATCAGATGGTGCAGTCGCTGCTGGCAATCGGCAGCGGCGGCCTTACAGGCACCAACTGGGGCCACGGCGCAGCGAAGTTTGCTTATCTGCCGGAGGCTCATACCGACTTTGCTTTTGCTGTTTTTTGTCAGGAAAACGGCTTTTTCGGAGCGCTTATTCTGCTGCTTGTTTTTTGCCTGCTGGGAGTTGCTTTTTATAAGATTACCATCAGTACGCGAGATCAGAAGGGCTTTTTGCTGGCAGCCGGAGTTACCTTTTTAATCATCGGCCAGGCCTTTGCCAATATGGCGATGGTTTGCGGTATTTTCCCGGTTATCGGTGTACCGCTTATTTTTATCAGCTACGGCGGCAGCTCGATGATAATTTCGATGGCGGCAATCGGTTTGCTGCTGTCGGTTTATGATGAGGAAGAAAAGCAGCAGCTTCTGGATGCCGAGCCGCCGGAAAAACGCCGCAGTGATTTGCGTGTCGTGGGCAGCAGGAGGTGGCAGCAATGAAGCCTTTTGCTTTTTTAGACAGTAAACGGCGTTTTACAGCCTTATGTATATGTATGGTTGTAATTGTAGCCGGTGTGTTTTTACGTTTAATCTGGCTGCAGGTAGTGCAGGCAGACAAGCTCAAGCAGCTGACGAAATCGCAGCTGACGGCAGAGTATATACGCGGCACTCCGCGCGGACGCATTGTGGACCGTGACGGCGAGGAGATGGCTGTGAGCATTATGACGGGCTCGCTTTACGCAGACCCGGAAATGATGCAGGACGAGCAGGATGAAAAGAACAAAAAAACCGTGCAGCGCGATGTACGACGCTTAAGCGCGGATTTGCTGGCACCGGTGCTGAAAACGGATGCCCAAAAGCTTTACGGTATTTTTACCGGCGGCGGACGCTTTGTCTGGCTGAAGCGCACGATGGAGCCGAAGGAAGCAGCACAGGTACAGAAAATTATTAAGGATAATGATTTGAAGGGCCTGCATTTTCTGGAGGAAAGCAAGCGCTATTATACTAAAAAGCGTGCTGCGGCGCAGATTCTTGGCTTTATCGGTACCGATGACAAGGGTCTGAGCGGCCTGGAATATCAGCTTGATGATGTGCTGAAGGGCAGCGAAACAACATATTCCAAGCTGCATGATGCTGTCGGCAAGCAGCTTTTAGGCTTGATGGTGAATGATCCGGGGCATGAGCTGCAGCCGAAGCAGGAAAAGCTGCCTACGGTCTATCTGACGTTGGACAGCAAAATCCAGTATGTGCTGGAGGATGCCATGGACGATGCTATGGCACGTACTAAGGCTAAGGGTGCTGCGGCCATCATCATGGACCCGTACACCGGTGAAATTTTGGGTATGGCCAGCCGTCCTACCTTTGACCCGAATAATTTCGGCAAGTACAGCCCTGATAGCTGGACAAACCGTGCCGTTTCCATGATTTACGAGCCCGGTTCGGTATTTAAGCCGATTGTCGGCTGCATGGGATTGACGGAGGGTATTATTACGCCTGATACACCGATTCAGGACAACGGCCGTATCAAGATTGCCGACCGCGTTATCTACAACTGGGATGGCGAAGGCATGGGTACGGTGCCGTTTTCTACGGTTATCAAGTTTTCTATCAACACCGGTATGGTACAGCTGGGTATGAAGCTGGGAGCGGACAGGCTTATCAGCTATGCGAAAAAGTTCGGCTTCGGTACGCCTACCGGCATTGAGCTTCCCGGTGAAGAGGGAGGCATTCTGTATAATCCCAAGGATATGTACGAGCCTGACGTAGCGACGATGGCTATCGGTCAGGGTGTTGCGGTGACGCCTTTGCAGGAGCTGCGCGCTATCTGCGCTATTGCCAACGGCGGTGAGCTGCTGCAGCCGTATATCATCAAAAAAATTGTGGCTGCCGACGGAACCGTTATCAAGGAAGGCAAAAAGACGGTAGTACGCAATGTCATTACCGAGCAGGTTGCACGCCAGATGCGCGAGATGATGGAAAAGGTAGTCAGCGAGGGCGGCGGCAAGACTGCAGCAATCAAGGGCTACCGCATTGCCGGCAAAACAGGTACGGCGGAGAAGCTGGCAGCAGGCGGCGGTTATGCTGCCGGTCAGTACATTGCTTCCTTCGTGGGCTTTGTGCCTGCGGATAAACCGCGCTATGCAATGCTGGTAATGCTGGATACACCTCAGGGAGCCTTCTACGGCTCGCAGGTCAGCGCGCCTATTTTCCGCGATACGCTGCAGCAGATACTTGTTGCCAAGGGCATTCAGCCCGCAGCAAGCGAAGGCCTGCCTTCTTTCGAGGAAATGAATGCCGTAGGACAGAAGGATGAAAAGAAGCCGAAGCAGCTGCCGGTGCTGCAGAGAATGCCGGACGGCAAAATCAAGCTGCCGGATTTCAAAGGTTTGGATATGCGCAATACTGTCGATTTGCTGGAGCCGTACAAGCTGAAGCTGAAGCCTTACGGCAGCGGCCATGCATGGCAGCAGAAGCCGCCTCCTGGCAGTGAGGTGTTTGAAAACACTACGGTAGAAGTGTGGTTTAACTAAAAAAATTGTATTATTTTACTTCCCCGGGCAGGAGAAAAGCTGCTCGGGGAAGAACTATATAAGATACTTTGCCACCATGCGCAGTTTTTTACGCAATGAAATAGGAGGAGATAAACATGTTATCCGATATTGAAATTGCCCAACAGGCAAAAATGCAGAAAATTACTGATGTTGCTGCAAAATTAGGCATTAGCGAGGACGATATTGAATTATATGGCAAATATAAAGCAAAACTGTCCTACGATTTAATCCGCCGTGTTAAAGATAAAAAAGACGGCAAGCTGATTCTGGTTACCGCTATCACCCCGACTCCGGCAGGCGAAGGCAAGTCCACTACTACCGTAGGTTTGGCACAGGGCCTGGCTAAGCTCGGCAAAAAGGTTATCGTAGCTCTGCGCGAGCCTTCCCTCGGCCCCTGCATGGGCATTAAGGGCGGCGCTGCAGGCGGCGGCTATTCTCAGGTTGTGCCTATGGAGGACATCAACCTGCACTTTACCGGTGACTTCCATGCTATCACCTCTGCACATATGCTGCTGGCAGCAATGCTCGACAACCACATCCAACAGGGCAACGCTCTGAACATTGACCCGCGCCGTATTGCGTGGAAGCGTGTTGTAGATATGAACGACCGCGAGCTGCGCAATATCGTAGTAGGCTTGGGCGGCAAGGCTCACGGCGTACCGCGTCAGGATGGCTTTGATATTACCGTTGCTTCCGAGGTTATGGCTATTCTTTGTCTGGCAAGCAGCCTGCATGACCTCAAGGAGCGTCTGGCAAAAATTATCGTTGCTTACGATTACAACGGCAACCCTGTTACCGCAGGCCAGATTAAGGCTCAGGGTGCAATGGCAGCTCTGCTGAAGGATGCCGTTAAGCCTAACCTGGTACAGACTCTGGAAAACGTACCGGCAATCATTCACGGCGGTCCGTTTGCTAATATTGCCCATGGCTGCAACAGCGTTATGGCAACTCAGACCGGCCTGAAGCTGGCTGATTATACTATCACCGAGGCAGGCTTCGGCGCTGACCTGGGTGCAGAAAAATTCTTTGATATCAAATGCCGTTATGCCGGCCTGAAGCCGGACGCAACCGTTATCGTTGCTACCGTTCGTGCACTGAAGATGCACGGCGGCGTACCGAAAACCGACCTGAAGACTCCGAACGTAGAGGCAGTTAAAAAAGGTCTGGTAAATCTGGAGAAGCATATCGAAAACGTTAAAAAATTCGGCGTTCCCTGCGTAGTTGCTATCAACATCTTCGCTCAGGATACCGCAGAGGAGCTGGAGGCAGTTCGCGAGCACTGTGCTAAGCTTGGTGTTAACGTTGCACTGTCCGACGTATTCGCTAAAGGCGGCGAAGGCGGTATCGACCTTGCTAAGGAAGTAATTGCTTTGGCAGACAGCGGCGAGAGCAAATTTGCGCCGATTTATCCGCTGGATATGAGCCTGAAGGGCAAGATTGAAACCATCGCTAAGGAAATCTATGGTGCTGACGGCGTTAACTATACTAAGGAAGCAGATAAAGCCCTCAAGGAATTTGAAGAGCTTGGCTATGGCAACCTGCCTATCTGCATGGCTAAAACCCAGTATTCCTTCTCCGATGACCCGGCACTTTTGGGCCGTCCGAGCGGCTTCAAGATTACTATCCGCAACTGCCGCATTGCAGCAGGCGCCGGCTTTATCGTAGTTCTGACCGGTGATGTTATGACTATGCCTGGTCTGCCTAAGGTTCCGGCAGCAGAGAAAATTGATGTTACTGATGATGGTGTTATCAGCGGTCTCTTCTAATAAAGTCTGACGGATAAAGCGCCATCCTTTAAGGAAATCGGAGGATAAAGCGCCATCTGCGTTCCTGTTTTGCTATCTATAATAAATCAACTATGCTTTTTGAGGTGAATTTACTATGGAAACTGTTTTAATGAGGGGTAAGCCTGTTGCTGATGTTTACCGTGAGGCTATTGCCAAAAAGATTGCTGTTGCCAAGCAGCACGACCTGGTAGTAACCCTGGCTATTTTGGTTGTGGGTGATGATCCCGCATCTCACGTATATAAGGACAGGCTGGTCAAATTAATTGAAAGTCTGGGCGGTGCTGCTAAGGTTATCACCTGCCCTGCCGATACTCCGGAGGAGGAGGTTATCAGCATCATCAAAAAGCTGAACCGTAACCGTTACGTTACCGGTATTATGCCGATGATGCCGATGCCGAAGCATATCAACAGCGATAACGTGGGCGCAGCAGTTTCCCCGAACAAGGACGTAGACTGCCTGAATCCGCAGAATATCGGTGATGTGTTCATGGGACGCAGCCGTTTTGCTGCCTGCACGCCGCGTGCCTGCATGGCAACTCTGGCGCACTATGGCATTGAGCTGGAGGGCAAGAACGTTGTCGTTATCGGCCGCAGCAATGTTGTAGGCAAGCCTGTGAGCGTACTGCTGCTGCAGCAAAATGCTACTGTTACCATCTGCCATTCGCGTACACGCAATCTGCCGGAGATTTTAAAGCAGGCTGATGTTATTGTCGCTGCAGTGGGCAAGGCCTGCTTTGTGAAGCCGGAAATGGTCAAAGAAGGCGTTGTGATTGTGGACGTAGGCATCAACGCTGTTGACGGCAAGCTGGTGGGCGACGTTGACCCCGCTGTTGCCGAAAAGGCGAGCGCCTTTACGCCTGTTCCCGGCGGTATCGGCGTTGTCAGCAATATGATGGTAATGGAGTGCCTGACACGTCATATCTGATTTTGGCTGCAGACACATTAAGTGAGTGATGGAGCTATATGAAGTATTTTTGGTTTTTACTGGCTGCCTGTTTTGTGGGCATAATCTTTTATAATTCGTTGCTGCCCCTGCGGCAGTCATCCCAGCTTAGTGGCTGGGTGACTGCGCTGACGCAGCTTTTGGCGCAGCACCTGGATATCCGGCTGACGGGTGATGTGGAGCATCATATCCGCAAGCTGGCGCATTTTTGCGAATTTGCGCTGTTGGGACTGCTGCTGTGCCGCAGCTTCAGTGCCTGGGGCGTGCCTAAGCTTACGGCAACCGGTTATATTCTCTTTTTAGCGCTTTTAGTAGCTGTAATAGATGAATATATCCAAGCCTTTTCGCCGGGACGTGCCAGCAGAGTGAAGGATGTGCTGCTGGATTTCAGCGGTGTCTTCTGTGCCTGGCTGGAATATCGCATTTGGGAGTGGAGCGCACGAAAATAATTAAAAATTGCAGGCTGCAGCTTGGCGCCGGCAGGCGTCCGGCTGCAGCTTTTTGCTGTTTCAGAGTATCGGTGCAGAGAAATAAATGCTTTTGCAGACATTTTGCCGATTCTTCTGCTTGCACTCATCGTTATCCTGTGCTATAATTTTGGTTAACAGATGGTGCACGTTAAAACAGTCAAGGTTAACGTACCACTTATTTTTTTACAGCGTAAGCCTACCGATTAAATAGGTTATAAAAGGAGAAGAGAATATGAACCCGCAAGCATTAGCACAAGAAATTATTGATGGCAGAAGACTGACTCGTCAGGACGATTTAAAGGCATTTCTGACCTGCGATTTGCAGGCCTTATGTGAAGGCGCAGATAAAATCCGCAAGCATTTTGTCGGTGAGCGCGTAGATTTGTGCTCCATCATCAACGGACGCAGCGGCCGCTGTCCGGAAAACTGCAAATTCTGTGCGCAGTCCGCACATAACCATACCGATTGCGAGGTTTACAGCTTCCTGCCGGAGGAGGATATCGTAAAGCTGGCGCGTCTGAACCAGGAGGAGGGCGTACACCGCTTTTCCATTGTAACCGCAGGCAAGGCACTGACCGGTGAAGAATTCGATAAGGCAATTCATGCGTATGAAACCATGCATCGTGATTTGAAGATTGATTTGTGCGCTTCTATGGGCTTCCTTTCCCGTGAACAGCTGCATCGCTTGCATGAGGCAGGTGTCACCAGCTATCATCATAATATCGAAACCTCTAAGCGCAACTTCCCCAACATCTGCACTACGCATACCTATGATATGAAAATCAATACGCTGAAGATGGTCAAGGAGGATGGCATGTGCGCCTGCTCCGGTGGTATTATCGGCATGGGAGAAACATGGGAGGACCGTCTTGATATGGCTATCAGCCTTGCCGAGCTTGGCATTGATTCTATTCCGCTGAATGCGCTGATGCCGATTCCCGGTACGCCGTTGGAGCATCTGCCGCGTCTGAGCGAGGCTGATATCCTGCGTACTGTGGCCTTCTTCCGTTATATCAATCCGCTGGCCAACATCCGCCTGGGTGCAGGCCGTGCACTGCTTACCAATGACGGTGAAACGGCCTTTAAGGCAGGCGCATCCGCAACTATTACCGGCAATATGCTGACTACTGTGGCCTGCGCTACGATTCGCAGCGACAGAAAGATGCTGAATCATATGGGACGTGACATTAAGCCGGAATATATGACGGATGAAGAAGCTGCTGCTATTGATGCCAGAGCGGAACAGGCATGATTATAGCTTAAAATGAATTTTGCTGCCTGCGGAGGGACGAGGTCCTTTTGCAGGCAGCTTTTAGTTTTCTTGATTGGGTGGTGCAGCGGGAAGTGAATTTTCATTTTACGTAAAGATTCTTGTATGTTATACTTATAGCAGTTGCATGGGTAGCTCCGCGATAAGGAGAGGTCATGCCTGACTGTGAGAGTCAGTGGCATCTGTCGAGCTTGACAGGTGCTTTTTTGTTTATGTGGAGGTGTAATTAATGACTGGTTTTATTGACAAAGATGGCATCTATAATTATAATATAATTATAGAGATACCTAGATTTGAGTGGGATGAAAATAAGAATACTATTAATAAAATTAAGCATCACGTAACATTTGAAGAAGCTAAAACAGTATTTGATGATGTTGAAGCTTTGGTTATAGATGATCCTGACCATTCGCAGAATGAAGAAAGATTCATTATTTTAGGTTTTAGTACTTTAGCTAATTTGTTGGTTGTTTGTCATTGTTATCGTGAAAATGATACAGTGATACGTATTATATCTGCTAGAAAAGCTACAAAGCGAGAAGTTAAGCAGTATCATGATTTCTTTAGAAGGTAGGTGTAATTATGAGAGAAGAATATGATTTTACTAATGCCAGAAAAAATCCTTTTGCGAAAAAGAAAAAGCAAATAACAATTAATATTGATGCGTCTACAATAGAGTATTTTAAAGCGTTGGCGGTTCAGAAGGGCATTCCTTATCAGGTTTTGATAAATCTTTACTTAACTGATTGCGCTGAGAATCGTAAGGATTTGGAGCTTTCGTGGAATTAAAAAATATCACAAGCATCTTTATACATCAATATCTCAACAGCTGCCTGCGGAGGGACGAGGTCCTTTTGCAGGCAGCTTTTTTGTGCTGCTTTAACGGTGCGTTTTGCACCGGTTGCACCAGTTGAACCACTTTTTTCGGCGTTTTTGCTAAAAAAACGTAGGCTCGAAAACATTAATATAATATAAATGAAAAAGCCTTATTTTAGCTGTAAATAGCATAAAATAAAGCTTTAGAACCATTACGAAGACTTTGCTTGCAGGGATATATATTAGGGGGTGTGGAGCAGTTTTTATTTTTGCACCAAAAGTAGTGGTGCAAGTGGTTCAAGTGGTGCAGAGAGAGCTGACAAGAAAATAACTAAAAACTATTTTACTATTTTCTTATAGATACCTCTATCCAGAAAATCAATAAAGCCTTTATCTCTGAGAAGCTGTAATTGTTGACGGATTTTAGCTTTGATATTGTGATTATTGGGGTGCTTGATTGTTAGTAATGCTTCAAATTGATACATGTCAGATAACGAAAACATTTCTGTTTTGATGCTGTTCACACAATTTAATGTATCTAAAAGCCAGCCTCTGGAGCTTAGGTTGTCCGTATATAATAAGGATGCCTGTTGTACTTGCGCCTGAACCAGCTCTTGGGGTACAGGCATACTGTTATGAATGATATCGATTTTGGCCTGACTGGGAATTTTATCGATGAGAATATTACAACCAATCCAACCCTTGCGCTGAGCATTATTGGACAATGGCTTTCGTTGCTCGATAATATCAGGCACAAAGAAATGCTTAGGAATAAGCCAAAGATTGTTTACAGTTAAAAGCTGCTTGCTGTAATTCAAAATAAAAAAATCAGGATTGTTGTTGCTGGTTATTCTGTCAATAAATGTATGATAAGCGCCATCGGAAATTTTGTGACCGATGCTTCCTGCTTTGCTTTTAAGCTCGTATTCATTATTGCAGTTAGGACAGTAGAAATCAGCGACAGCTTTGTTGTTGGGAAAGTGATTAAGTGAAGCATTTCCGCAGTGTGGACAATACATGTATTCGCTTACCCAGCTTTCGGTCAGGATACGGATGATTTGTGATTGGCTGTGATAGCTTTGCGTTAAGGCAGTGTTAAAGTTGCAGTTCATTTGCTCACCTTGTATTAATAAAACACTAAATGTTTATTTTGTTTGCATATTGAGCTTCATATCAAGATATGCCAGCAACTCTTTTTGATTGGCTGTTGTTAAATTTCGATAACCTATAATTAGTTGTTCTTCTTGAGGATTAGAAATAATTAAATCCTGAGCCGGAGAATCTAGGGAAACTTCAATGTCATCTATGATTTTCAGTAAATGGTCCAGGTCGGTTCCTGTTGCTATAGCAATATTGTTCAAAGCGCTGATAGAGGGTATAATTTTTTTCCCTGTTTGGGGATTATAGCCTTTTTCTAGCATTGATATATATCCTTTGGAAAGTGAAGCTGATTTAGCAAATTGCTCCATAGTTAAATTATGTTCTGTCCGATATGAATTAATGAATGTTTTCAGTTCCATGATGTAAAGCTCCTTTTCGCTTAGTATATTATACATTTATAATTAATTCAAGATTTTAAAGACATTCTATTGACAGAAGAAGTTTAATATATTAAACTAAAGCGTAGAGGTGATTATAGTGCTTTTGCAAATACGAAAGCAAAGATTACTGAAGGGGTTAACACAAGAAGAGCTTTCCAGAAGAAGTAAAATATCTAAAAGTATTATTGTAGGACTGGAAAATGGCAAAATCACCGTAACTACAACGAAAACATTGGTGAGAATTGCTGAAGCGCTAGAGTGTTCAATAAGCAAATTTTTTTTATAATCAAAGTTTAATATATTAAACAAAATGAGCGAAGCAGGAGTGTTGTTATGAGGCAGTTGTGCGAAAATGGAATATATGTATTCTATCAAACTGAAAATGCACAACTGCTCCTAGGCGACACGTTTGAGCTGCTGCAAAAGCTTCGCCCTGAATCCGTTGACGTAATCTTTGCAGACCCGCCCTACTTTTTAAGTAATAACGGCATTACTTGCCGTAGTGGCAAAATGGTTTCTGTAAATAAGGCTGCGTGGGATATGGTTGATGATAAAGAGCACATGTTAGCCAACAAGCATCAATTTAACCGACGCTGGATAAACCTCTGCAAAAAAGTGCTTAAACCCAACGGCACTATCTGGATATCGGGAACTTTCCATAATATATTTTCGATTGGCATGGCTTTGGAAGAGGAAGGCTTTAGAATAATCAATAACATCACGTGGCAAAAAACTAATCCGCCGCCAAATCTTGCCTGCCGTTGCTTTACGCATTCTACGGAAACAATCATCTGGGCTTGCAAGGATGATAAAAAAGCAAAATACTTTTTTAACTATGCCTTGATGAAAGAAATCAATGGCGGAAAGCAGATGAAGGATGTCTGGACGGGAAGTCTTACCAAGCCTTCGGAAAAGAAGTTTGGCAAGCATCCTACGCAAAAACCAGAGTATTTATTGGAAAGAATATTAAAGGCTTCTACACAAGCTGGCTATACAGTGCTGGACCCGTTTTGCGGTTCGGGAACAACAGGTGTCGAAGCGTTGCGCAATGGCTGTAATTTTATAGGCATTGATAATGTGGAAGAATATTTGCTGCTTACGCAGAAACGCCTTGATAAAGAACAGGAGTCTTTGTTTATTTAACTCTTTCTTTACTAACAAAATCAGAACCCTAATCCCTTCTCCCTTTGTCCTCATCGTTACCTGATGCAATATTTTAGTCAACAATAGTAACGCAACAAGCATATATATACATAAATACCTAATCGGCTGCCTGCGGACGTAGCAACTTCTTCCGCAGGCAGCTTTTTGACGTATGCACTTGTAGAGATGTGCCTGGTGTTATATAATAAAATGTGTATGTATGAAATATGCACATGTTTATTGACAGTGGCTCAATGGAGGGCTTATGGACTTTAAATTTTTTAGGAACAGAATAAAGGTATCTCTATACAGCATAGGCATCTTCGCCTTCTTCCTGCTTGTTTCCCTGGTGAGCCTGTATATTGTGCGCGAAAAAATATTGGATAATTCGCATATTATGGGACAGCAGTTGGCAGCCCGCTTTGCCACAAGGGAAACAGGACGCATAAAAGCTCAGGAAATGCTGCTGCGCAGTGCCGCGCAGAACCTTGCACATATGCTGGAAATGAAGCCCGATATGACGGATGCAGAGCTGGAGGAGGCGCTGACGCATTTTACCGATTATATGGAAAAAAATGCTGATGTGGGCCGCTTTGATATGTGCGCTGTAGTACACGGGCATCTTATTGGCAAGCGATTGGAGGGACAGCCGACAGATGTTGCTTCGCTGAAATGGTATCAGGCAGCGCTGAGCAATAAAAGCGGCGTAGCCTATACTAATTTATATCAATACGGCAAGAATAATGAGCGCCTGCTGACGATGGCCGTGCGCTTTAGTGATAACAATGTACTGGCGATGAATCTTTATCCGGAGCGTCTGAATGGCCTGCTGAGTGACAATAAGCTACCGAAGGACAGCTATTACTACCTTTGCGATCCGTCCGGTAATATTATGTTTACCATCAATGACCGCAATCTGTCGATAGAAGAAGAGCAACCTTATGTAGATAAAATCTTTAAGGAAATCCGTGATTCTGACAGTGATGTATCTTATATTACCGACTATGAAGGCAATAAGCGCGGGGTTTACTACACGGTTTCGGAAAAGGGCTGGATATCTATTGTAACGATTCCCTATGATTTCCTGATGGGTGATTATAAGGATTTGATGCAGTGGTTCAGCCTGACGCTGGCTATTTTCCTGCTGCTGGCTGCCGGCTTGGCGCTGCGCGAGCATATGCTGAATAAACAGCTGCAAAGCATCAATGAGGTTATCCGCGTTATGAGCAAGTCCTTCCTGGCTGTGTTCAGAGTGAATTATGTTACCGGACGCTATTATATGCTGAAAAGTACCCCGCCAGGACCTCAGGAGCCTGAGGGCGATTATGATGAGCTGCTGCAGGAGCTGATAAAGAATGTGGAGCCGGAGGCTACCGAAGAATTTGCGACCAGCTTTGCGCGTGAGCATATCAAGGATCTGGTGGAGCGTCATATCAATGACTTCGGCGGTGAGTTCCGCTATCGCTTCGGTAAGGAATACAGATGGCTGAATGTCCGCCTGATGCGCGATGATTTGCTGAATAAGGACGAAGCGGTTTTCTTCTTCCGTGAGGTAGACGCCGAAAAGCAGAAGGAGCTGGAGCATATTCAGGTGACGGAGCAGGCGCTGCAGGTAGCACGCGAAAATGCCAAGTCCAGAAACATGTTCTTCTCTGCACTGTCGCACGATATGCGTGCGCCTCTCAACGGCATTATCGGCATGGCGGAGCTGGCAGAGCTGCACAAGGATGACTGCGTGCAGGTGAAGGAATATATCCGCAAAATAAGCGCCGCAGGGCAGCAGCTGCTGACCTTGATTAACGATATCCTGGAAATGGCGCGCCTGGACAACGGCAAGGTGGAGCATGTGCAGGAAACCTTTATGATTGCCAAGGTAGCGCAGGATACCAGCGATATTTTTGCGGCGCAGGCCGAGCTGGAGCAGAAGTTTTTTGACTCTCAGCTGATGCTGCAAGAAGATGAAATGGTGAGCGGCGATTTGCAGGGCTTGCAGCAGATTTTGAATAATATTTTGTCTAATGCGATTAAATATACCAAGGCGCATGGCAAAATCAGCTTTCTGGCACGTCGCGAGCTGAGCAATGAGCGCAATCGTGTGCATTATACCTTTGTCATTAAGGATACCGGCTGCGGTATGTCGGCCAAATTCCTGGAGAAAATTTACAAACCGTTTGAACGCGACAGCCGTTTCGGTGTGCCGCGCGTTACCGGCACCGGCTTAGGCATGACGATTGTCAAAAGCCTGGTAGAGCGTATGGATGGCAGCATTCATATCAGCAGCCGTGTTGATGAAGGCACCTGCGTAATTATTTCTTTGCCGTTCAATATTGTGAAAAAAGTAGAAAGCAAGCCTCAGGATGCAATGCCGAAGCTGGAGGATTTTGCCGGCTGCAAAATCCTGGTAGCAGAGGATAACAGTATCAACATGGAGATTATCAGCGAGCTGCTGACGATGAATGGCCTGGAGGTTGTGCCTGCCTGCGATGGCAAGGAGGCTGTGAACCTGTTTGAGTCTTCGGAGGAGGGCAGCATCAGCATGGTGCTGATGGATATGCAGATGCCGGAAATGGATGGCTGTGAGGCTGCCGAGGCTATCAGAGCTTTGCCGCGCGAGGATGCGCGTAAGGTGCCGATTCTGGCGCTGACAGGCAACAGCGGCAGTGATGACGTGGAACGCGCGATGGCTGCCGGCATGAATGATTTTATGGTGAAACCGGTACAGATGAAGCTGCTGGCGCAGATGATGAGTGCGTACCTGCAGCATTAAGAGCAGAAAGGGGTGCGAAGCCGTGCATTTACAGGAACTGCCGCAGTATGTGGCGATTGATATTCAGGAGGCGCTGGATGAGCGCTTTATGGAAAGTGAAGCGATGTATGTGCGCTTTTTGCGCAAGCTGCTGACAACCGATGATTATAAATTGATGGAGGCGGCTGCGGAGGCAGGCAACCTTCAGGAGGTGCTGCGCCATGCGCACAATCTGAAGGGCGTGTGCGCAACGCTGGGGCTGACAGGCTTGCAGGCGCAGTTTGCCGACATTGTAAGCCTGCTGCGCAGCGAGGAATATACCGTGCCGCAGCTGCAGGCAAAGCTGGCAGCGGTGAAGAATGACTGGCAGCGCACGCTGCAATATATTGAGGAGCTGGAGAGCGCATGATGGAAATAATCAGTGTAGCTGTCGGCGGTGCTTTGGGTGCAGTGTGCCGTTATCTGCTGGGTAATTTTATCAGCAGAGTGAGCGGAAGCGCCCTTCCATGGGGAACCTTCGCCATAAATATCATAGGCTGCTTTTGCATGGGCCTTTTGATGACGCTGATTGTGGAGCGCGGTCTGCTGCCTGCGGCCTGGCGTCTGTTCTTGTGCGTGGGCCTGTTGGGCGGCTTCACCACCTTTTCTTCGTTCGGTTACGAAAGCCTGATGCTGCTGACGGAGGGAAATATCGCTGCCGCGGCAGCGTACAGCGGCGGCAGCCTGCTTTTGGGACTTGTGGCTGCGGGAGCAGGCGTGCTGGCGGGTAAAGGGGTATAGAAATTTTGATTCCTCTGCACTATAATTAAAAAAAGACGTATTGACGGAAGGCCTCGTTACATTTTGAAGCCTTAAGCAATACGTCTTTTTATATTATTTTTATGCTCTCCTGATATTCAACACGGCAATCGCCGCAAATATCAGTCCCATACCGATGATTTTCACCGGCGTCAGAGCTTCCGCAAAGAAGATGACACCGACGGCAGCAGCCACAAAGGGCTCAATCGTCGCCAGGATGGAGGCCTGTCCTGCTTCAATCTGCTCCAGTCCTTTGGTGTAGAGCAGATAAGGAAGCACGGCGCAGAGCAGGCCCAGACCTAAAGCGCTGCCGATTGCCTGCAGGTCGATAGCTGCAAGGCGCTGATAATCAAAATCCGCCAACGGCCATGAGGCTGCGAGTGCGAGATAAAAGGTGTAGGCGGTGATGGTGAGTGACGAATATTTGCGCACTGCATACTTGCCGAAAATGCTGTACAGCGCATAGCCGAAGCCGCTGCCTAGACCGTAGAGCAGGCCGCTGAGCGTAAGCGTAAGGCTGCTGCCGAAGACGCCGGTTACACAGGCGCAGCCGCTGAAGGTGAGCAGCAGAGCGAGTGCTTTGGTGCGCGTGAAGGCTTCACCGAAGCATACCAGCGACATAAGCATAACAAAGACAGGCGCGGTGTAAAGCAGTAGCGCTGCTACCGCCAGACTTGTCTGCTGCATGGCGTTGAAGTAGCAGTAGTTGAAGAATACCAGGCTGCAGATGCCGGTACCGACGAAAAGCCAGAGATCACGCAGTCTGATGCGCAGGGCGGCACTTCCTGACCGCAGCAGCGGCAGTGTGACGCAGATTGCCGCTGCCAGCGAACGCAGAGCAACAATTTGCATGGAGCTGAAGCCTTGTGCTGCCAGCGTCCTGACGAAAAGCCCGATTAAACCCCAGCAGACAGCAGCAGTGATAATGTAAAGATAGGCCTTTGTTTTCATTGCTCAGCCTGCTTTTTGCCACGTCCCCAGAAGGTGTGGAATTTTTGCAGCAGCTCCTTACCGGGCTTGGGCGGCCACAGCTCCTGCCTGTCGCTGTCACGCATGGCTGCCGCCAGATGCTCGTAGATTTCCGGATACTGCGCGTTGAGCGCGGCGATATGCTCCTTGATGTCCTGACGCATGGTGTGACCGTCATAAGGACAAGGATTTTTGATAGGCTTCAGGCCCAGCTTTGCCACCAGTTCGCGGATTTCCTGCTCGCGGTAGTAGAGCAGCGGGCGTAGTACCGTGATGCCGGAGCGCGAAAGCGGCGTTACCGGCAGAAAGGTGCGCAGTTGTCCGCTGGTCACCAGATTCATGAAGAAGGTTTCTACGGCATCGTCATTGTGGTGTGCCAATGCCACCTTGTTGAAGCCGAGCTCCTGCGCGCGGCGGTTGGTGGCTGCACGGCGGAAATAGGCACAGGTAAAGCAGGGGCTGCCGCCCTTTTTTTCGTGCGCTGCCATTACGTCAACATCGTCACTGTAGTGTGTAAGGCCGAATTGCGCGCAGAAGGCCTCCAGCTCCGCCTTGGGAAAGTTGGGTGCAAACATGCCGTTGACGGTGTAGCAGGCAAGGTCGAAGGGAATCGGCGAATATTTTTTGATTTCCGCCAGCATGGCTGTCAGAAGCATGCTGTCCTTGCCGCCGCTGAGGCCGACGAGAATGCGGTCGCCCCGCTGCAGCATATTGAATTCTATAATAGCCCGCCACAGCTTGCTCAAATCCTTGGCGGGAACGAAGGTGCTTTTCTTAGTCATCTGTATAATCTCCTTTTGCATTACATAGCCTTATTTTAACACAATGCAGCTGCTTTTCCTAGCATATCTCTAGGCTAAAGCGGCTGCTTTTCTTCGCCTAAGCGACGCGTTTTGTGATATAATATTTAAGTCAAAAATATTTTTACCCAAGAAGAGGATGCAGGTGCATCCGTGAAATATTATGGAGGCTAACGACTGATGACCGATACAATGCAAGGACTCAATAAAGAGCAGCTTGATGCAGTACAGACTATTAACGGACCGATGCTGATTCTGGCGGGTGCAGGCAGCGGCAAGACGAAGGTGCTGACCTGCCGTATTGCCCATCTGCTGCAGCAGGGCGTGCGTCCCTATCGCATTTTAGCGATTACCTTTACTAATAAAGCCGCCGCGGAAATGCGCGAGCGTGTAGACCGTATGGCAGGCGCTGCTGCCAGAGATGTGTGGCTGTTTACCTTCCATGCCTTCTGTGCGCGTCTTTTGCGCTACGAGCTGGAAAATCTCGATGGTTATGCCAATAATTTTGCTATTTATGATACAAGCGACAGCAAAAACCTGATTAAGCAGGTGCTGAAGGAAATGAACCTGGATGAAAAGCGTTTCCCGCTGCCGGCGATTATCAGCAATATTAGCAATGCGAAAAATGCTTTGCTGCTGCCTGATGCCTACGCCCGTGAGGCCTCCGGCTATTATGAGCAGCAGGTGGCAAAAATTTATGATGCTTATCAGAAAAAGCTGCAGGCCAACAATGCCGTAGACTTTGATGATTTGCTGCTGCTGGCGCTGCGTCTGCTGCAGGAAAATCCTGCGGTAAGAGAAAAATACCAGCGCAAGTTTGATTATCTTATGGTTGACGAATATCAGGACACCAACCATGCGCAGTACCTGCTGACGAAGCTGTTGGCTGCAGGCCACAGAAACATCTGCGTAGTAGGCGATGCCGACCAGAGCATTTACGGCTGGCGCGGTGCCGATATTCAGAATATCCTTGATTTCGAAAAGGATTATCCCGATGCCAAGCTGGTGAAGCTGGAGCAGAACTATCGCAGCACGCAGGTTATTCTGGATGCCGCCAATGCCGTTATCGACAATAACAGCGGACGCAAACCGAAAAATTTGTGGACTGCCAACGGCAACGGTTCGGAAATCATTTATTATCAGGCAAACGATGAAAGAGATGAAGCACGTTATGTGATTGAAAATATGCAGAAGCTGCAGCTGAATGAAGGTGCTAAGCTGGGCGATATGGCGGTGCTGTACCGCACTAACGCGCAGTCGCGTGTATTCGAGGAAATGCTGATTAAGAGCGGTATCGCCTATACGATGGTTGGCGGTACAAAGTTCTATGAGCGCAAGGAAATCAAGGATGCGCTGGCTTATCTGCGCTTGCTTTATAATCCGCATGACAGCCTGAGCCTGCTGCGTATTATCAACGTTCCGCGCCGCGGTATCGGTGATGCGACGCTGGCACGTCTGCAGGAATATGCCAATGCCAGCGGACAGTCCCTGTTTGAGGTAGTGACCAATGCAGCGGATGTCCCCGGTCTTGCCAGCCGTTTTGCCAACAAGCTGGACGAGCTGAGCGAGCTGCTCTTTGAGCTGATGGGCGAGGCTGCCGATGTGCCGGTAAAGCAGCTTTTGGATGATGTGCTGTTGAGAACAGGTTATCTGGAGGAGCTGCAAAGCAGCAAGGACCCGCAGGACGAAAGCCGTGTGGAGAACCTTAAGGAAATGCTGAGCGTAACCGAGGAATTCGCAGTAAAATGCGAGCGTAACGGCGAAGAGCCGACGCTGGAAAACTTCCTGGCTGATGTAGCGCTGGTTGCCGATATTGATGATGCGGAGCTGGGTGAGGAAGCAGTTACCCTGATGACGCTGCATTCCGCTAAGGGCCTGGAATTCCCCGTTGTCTTTTTGGTAGGTATGGAGGAGGGCGTCTTCCCGCATTCCCGTACTCTGATGGACGAAAACGAGATTGAAGAGGAGCGCCGGCTGTGCTACGTAGGCATTACGCGTGCGGAAAAGCATTTGTTCCTGAGCAATGCCAGAACACGCACTATCTACGGCCGTACGCAGTATTACACACCGTCCCGCTTCCTGCAGGAGGTGCCGCGTAACCTGGTGCATGTAATCAAGCGTCCGGTAGTGCAGCGTCCGGCGATGACCTCGCAGGTACACAAGCCTACTGCCAAGGAAAACGCCAACTGGTTCGAGCAGCATAAGGCCAGCTTCTTCCCGAGGGAAAGCAGTGCGGCGGCAGGCTGCAGCTTCCGTGTCGGCGATAAGGTTATGCATAAAAAGTGGGGCGCAGGCACGATTGTTACCGCTAAGGCTGCAGATGACGGCCAGGAGGTTACGGTTGCGTTTGCCGGTGGCGGTATCCGCAGCCTGCTGACGAAGTATGCTAAGCTGGAAAAGCTGTAAGCAGCGGCTTTCCTGATAAAAATGTTGGAGGATAAAGCAATGGCAGAAATGGATTTATTTGCTGATGAGCGTGCAGCGGATTTGGCTGAGGCCGATAAGCTGCGCCGCGAAATCCGTCATAACGAATATTTATATTATGTATTGGATGCGCCGGAGATTACGGATGCCGAATATGACCGCATGATGGTGCGCCTGCGTGAGCTGGAGGCGCGCTATCCTGACAGCATTCCGGCCGATTCGCCTACGCAGCGCGTCGGCGGCCGTGCTTCCTCGCAATTTACCGAGGTGCGTCACTTGGAGCCGCTGCTGAGCCTGGGCAATGTATTTTCCGCCGAGGAGCTGCGTGCCTTTGATGAACGTGTTCGCAGCGGTCTGCCTGCAGGCAGCAAGGTGGAATACGTTATGGAGCCGAAGATTGACGGCCTGGCCTGCAGTCTGATTTACGAAAACGGTAAGCTGGTTCGCGCCGCTACCCGCGGTGACGGCGTAGTGGGCGAAAATGTTACGGCCAACGTGCGCACAATCCGCAGCATTCCGCTGACGCTGAAGGTGCCGGAGGGTGAAGCAGTGCCGGAGCTTTTGGATGTGCGCGGTGAGGTCTATATGCCGCGTCAGGCCTTTATGCGTTTAAACGAGCAGCGCGCGGAGCGCGGCGAGAGCGAGTTTGCCAATCCGCGTAATGCGGCGGCAGGCAGTCTGCGTCAGCTGGACCCGCAGGTAACAGCAAGCCGCAGCCTGAGCTTTTTTGCCTATTATCTGGTAGGCGAGGGTGCGCAGCCTAAGCACAGCGAATCGCTGGCTTTGCTGGCACACTATGGCTTCAAGGTGAGCGAAAATTATAAGGTTGTCGAAAATATCGACGAGGCGATTAAGTATATCGGCGATTTCGACGAGCTGCGTCAAGGCCTGTCCTACGATACCGACGGCGCTGTTATCAAGGTCAACGATGTTTACCAGCAGCGTATTCTGGGCGCGACAGGCAAGGATCCGCGTTGGGCAACGGCCTATAAATATCCGCCGGAGCAGGCGGAAACTACGCTGGAGGATATCGACTGGCGTGTGGGACGCACAGGCGTACTGACCCCGACGGCAGTGCTGACACCGGTAAAATTAAGCGGCAGCGTTATCAGCCGTGCAACACTGCATAACGAGGATTTTATTCGCGCTAAGGATATCCGCATCGGTGACAGGGTTGTTATCAACAAGGCCGGCGAAATTATTCCCGAGGTACTGCGCGTAGTAGTTGAAAAGCGTACCGGTGACGAAAAAGAGGTAGAAATCCCCAGCGTCTGCCCGGAATGCGGCTGGCGTGTAGAGCGTCAGGGCGAGGAGGCAGCTATCCGCTGCACCAATCCGCATTGCCCGGCGCTGGGACGCGAGGGCTTGATTCATTTTGTCAGTCGTGATGCCATGAATATCGACGGCTGCGGTCCTTCCGTTATCAATGCGCTGCTTGATGCAGGTCTGGTGCGCGATGCTGCGGATTTGTACAGCCTGCGCAAGGAGGATTTGCTGAAGCTGGAGCGTATGGGTGAAAAGTCTGCTGATAACCTGCTTGCAGCTTTGGCCGAGAGCAAGAAGAACGAGCTGGACAAGCTGCTCTTTGCTTTGGGTATCCGTCATGTGGGTGCCAAGGTGGCGCGTATTCTGGCAACGGAATTCGGCAGCATGGAAAAGCTGCAGCAGGCACAGCCGGAGGAGCTGGCGCAGATTCGTGATATCGGTGATAAAATTGCGGAAAGCGCCGTTACCTGGCTGAACGTGCCGGCGAATATCGACCTGGTGGAGCGCTTGGCGGCAGCAGGACTGACGATGACGTTTACACCGCCTGCCAGTCAGGAGGATAACCCCTTCTTCGGCAAAACGCTTGTCTTTACGGGCACTATGCCTACACTGGGACGCGCCGAGGCAAAGACGATGGCGCAGGACGTGGGTGCTAAGGTAAGCGGCAGCGTCAGCAAAAAGACGGATTACGTCATTGCGGGTGCGGAGGCCGGCAGTAAGCTGGAAAAGGCACAGCAATTAGGCGTAACAGTTATTGATGAGGCTGAATTCCTGCGGATGCTGAAAGGTGAATAGGGTATAAAAACAGCGTGGCTGCGAGAAGCGGCCACGCTTAATTTTTTAGTGATGATATTCGTTTTTGTGTTCCTTGGCCAAAGCGTCCCAAACAGGCAACTGCAGCCCGGCGATTTCGGAGGTGAACGGAGTACCGTCGTTCTTTTCGAAGTGCTTCCAGGCACGCAATACATATTTAAAGCCGATATATTGCAGCGGTAAGTTGCAGTATACCATGAGGATGTTGGCGAAGTCGCTCAATTCCCAGAGTGCGCCTAAATCCATACCGGCGATGTTGGTGATAACGCCGAAGGAAATAACGATGAGGCACAGCACGCGGATAGCGTTGATGAAGGAAGCCTTGCTGGAAATGCGGTTAGCACACATTTCGGTGAAGGACATGAAGCCCAAGAGGCAGGTGAAGGCAAACAGGCCGAAGCAAACGCTTACGAGCAGCGTAACAACGCTGTAAAGAGTGTCATTGCCGCCGGTAAGAGCACCGCAGGAGGCGAGGAATTTATCCAGCTTGCCCAGCTCAAACCAGGCATTGGCATCTGCCGTGAGCCACATGCTGCCCATGATAACGACAAAGCCGGTCAGAGTGCAGATAACGATGGTATCAAGAAATACGCCTAAAGCCTGCACGCAGCCCTGCTCGCAGGGGTGAGCAACCTCTGCTGCCGCAGCCGGCATGGTAATAGTACCCTGGCCTGCTTCGTTGGACATCAGGCCGCGCTTAATACCCTGGCTGAGCGCCAGACCGAAGGCACCGCCGAAAACAGCATCAGGCGCAAAGGCCTGCGTGAAAACGGAGCTGAAGAACAGCGGAATGCGGTCCAGGTTGCCGACGGTCAAGGCAATGACAGTGAGTACATAAATAACTGCCATAACGGGAACGATGCGGTCGGTAACCTTCGTAACCTTTTTGATGCCGCCGAAGCTGATAACAGCAGTGATAACAATAAGCACTGCAAAGGCAATCCAGTAGAGCGAGGAATTGGTGGGGATGTTCACACCGCTGATTTTGCTGGCGATGGCACCCACGGCGGAAATAGTGTTGAAGCCTTGTGCGGGGAAGCACAGCAGCGCATAAACAATGTACAGCATGCTGAGCGCAACGCCGGCAGCGGCGGAATCGTTCAATAATTTGCGTGCGTAAAAGGGCAGGCCGCCGACATATTCGTTATCACGCTTTTCCTTGAAAATCTGTGAAAGCGTGGATTCTGCAAAGGACGTTGCCATGCCGAAGAAGGCGGAAACCCACATCCAGAACAGCGCGCCCGGGCCGCCGATGGAAATTGCGCCGGTTACGCCCAAGATATTGCCGGGGCCGACACGCATGGCGGTGGAAAGCAAAAAGGCTGTGAGCGAAGAAATACCGTTGCGCGTATGGTTGCGCTGCATCAGCACCTTCACGGCGAAAATAAAGTTGTGTACCTGGACAAAGTGCAGGCGGAAGGTGAAGTAAATACCTGTACCGACTAATAAAATAATTGCCAGACTAAAGTTTCCCAAAATGGGAATAGAACCATACCAGTCTAGATTGCAGGGGAAATCCCAGAACCAGTTGGAAACAATCTGGATTTTGGCGCAGATGGCGTTAACTGCATCAAATAAAGCTTGCATAAGACCTCTCTCCTATAGCTGTAAATTTATTTTGCCCTTGCGTTAAGGCGCAGCAAAGGCAGCTTCATTATCTATATCTTAACCTTTTTTATATTGCTTGGCAATGGGTGCGGGGAAGTATACAATATATGGCTGAGCCTATTTTCTCTGCAAGAAAAACTTTTTGTGTTGATTTCTCATACATAATTTACAGACAAACAGCGCGATTTGTACTATAATATAAAGTTAGATAAGTAACATCTGCTGTCTTTCGCACAGATGTCTATATGTAATTTAGAAATGAGGGAATATGATGAAAGAGTATAATTCCGTATCAGAACCGTTTTTAGCGGATGTGCGCGCCGTAGTAGGTGACGCCAATGTCTTTACTGAGCCTGAAAAGCTGGAGCAATATAAAACCGACGAGGAATATGATCCGCGCCGTTTCCGTGTGCCTGAGGCTGTTGTGCGTCCTGCCAATGCCGAAGAGATTGCCGCAGTTGTGAAGCTGTGCAATAAGTACAATGTGCCGCTGACTGTCCGCAGCGGCGGTACCAGCCTTGCCGATGGCGCAATTGCTGTCTGCGGCGGTATTGTACTGCTCATGGAGCGCTTGAATAAAATTATCGAGATGAATACCGAAGCGATGTATGTTGTCGCCGAAGCCGGCGTGCGTACAGTTGATATTCAGAAGATGGCCAACGAAGCAGGCTATCTTTACGCAGGTGACCCCTGCAGCGCCGAAAGCTGCCTGATCGGCGGCAATCTGGCAACAAATGCCGGCGGCAGCAAGGCTGTCCGCTATGGCGTTACCCGTAATCAGGTTTACAGCCTGGAGATGGTTACACCGACCGGCGAAATCGTGGAGGTTGGCAGCCGTCTGAAAAAATGCAGCACAGGCTATTGCATGGAGCAGCTGGTAATGGGCAGTGAAGGTACTTTGGGCATTATCACCAAGGTTACTTTGAAGCTGCAGCCGATGCCTCCGTACCGCTTTGACCTGCTGGCAGTATTTGACGACCCGTTCAAGGCTCTTGATGTAGTGCCGAAGATTATGCAGGCCGGTCTGAACCCGACGAGCATGGAATATATGGATAATTCCTATGTGCGTGCCTGCGCCGATTATATTGAATTTAAGGGCGCACCGCATTATGAGGACGGTATTTACGTTATCATTACGGTAGAAACCTTCAGTGAGGATGAGCTGGACATGAAGATGGAGCAGCTTGACGAGCTGTGTGAAGCAGCAGGTGCCGTTGAAGTTCTGGAAGCGGATGACCGTATCTGGGCAATGCGCCGCAACTGCCAGGAATCTATCAGCCTTGTGAGCAAGGTTTCCCTGACCGACGATGTTGTTGTGCCTGTAGACCGCATTGCGCCGACCATTAAAGAAATTATGCATATCGGCAGCAAGTATCCCTTCCCGATTCCGGTAAAAATCAATGCGCATATCGGTGACGGCAATCTGCATATCGTTCTCTGCAAATGCGATTTGGATGATGCAACCTGGGAAAAAATCGTGCATGACTTCCATGAAGAAGTTTATGCCTATGCTTACGCTCAGGGCGGCCGCTTAGCCGGTGAGCACGGCATCGGTGCCAAGAAGCTGGCTTATATGGAAGAGTTTACGCCTGCCGGTGAGCTGGAGCTGATGCGCAGAATTAAGCTGGCTTGGGATCCAAATTTGATTCTGAATCCTGGTAAGGTGTTTAACGCATAAGCAAGAGCGCATCTGATACTTTCTCTGCACTCTTTATAAAAATTAGAAAAAGAGATATATTATGAGCAATTATAATTCTGTAACTCCTGAATTTATTGATGAATTAAAAACGCTGTTGGGCGAAAAATATGTCAAAACCGATGCCGATACGCTCGACCGCTATAAGACGGACGAGGAGGCGGACGAGCGCTGCTTCCATCTGCCGGATGTAGTGGTAATTCCCGCCAATGCCGAGGAAATTGCCGGTGTAGTGAAGATGTGCAACAAATATCTCATTCCGCTGACCGTGCGCGGCGGCGGCACAGGCATCGTTGACGGCGCTATTGCCGACAAGGGCGGCGTAGTGCTTTTAATGGAACGCCTCAACAAAATTATCGAGCTGAATAAGGAAGGCCTGTACATGGTAGCACAGGCCGGTGTGCGCACGCTGGATATTCAGGCAGCAGCGAAGGCGGAGAACCTGCTTTATGCAGGTGACCCGTCGAGCAGCGACAGCTGCCAGATAGGTGGTAATCTGGCGACAAATGCCGGCGGCATCAAGGCTGTGCGCTATGGCGTAACGCGCAACCAGGTTTACGCTGTTCAGATTGTTACGCCCTACGGCGACATTGTTGACTTGGGCTCGCCGTTGAAAAAATGCAGCACAGGCTACTGCATGGAACAGCTTGTTATCGGCAGCGAAGGCACGCTGGGTATTATTACGCAGGTAACACTGAAGCTGCAGCCCTTGCCTCCGTATAAAATTGATATGCTGGCAATCTTCCATGACCCGATGGCGGCAATCGGCGTTGTACCGCAGCTTGTGAAAGCAGGTATTGACCCGACAAGCATCGAATATATGGATAACCCTAATGTGCGGACAACCTCGGAATATCTTGAGTTCCCCGGTGCACCGCATGTTGAAGACGGTATTTACGTTATTATTACGATAGAAACCTTCAACGAAGATGAGCTGGACATGAAAATGGAGCAGGCCAGCGATATCTGCGAGGCCGCAGGCGCTGTTGATGTTCTGGAGGCAGATGAGCGTATCTGGTCAATGCGCCGCAACTGTCTGGAATCTGTGAGTCTCATCAGCAAGGTGTGCACGACGGATGACGTTGTTGTGCCGGTTGATGAAATGAGCGATATGATTCAGTACATCATCAAAACTGTGGCAAAATATCCTTTCCCGCTGCGTATCAACGCACATATCGGTGACGGCAACCTGCATATCGTTTTGTGCAAGCTGGATTTGTCCGACGAAGAGTGGGAATCCGAATTAAGCCACTTTACGGAAGAGGTTTATACATATGCTTATGCGCATGGCGGACGTCTTTCCGGTGAGCATGGCATTGGCAGCAAGAAGGCACACTTCCTGGAGCGCTTTACTCCTGGCGGTGAGCTGGAACTGATGAGAAAAATTAAAAAAGCCTGGGATCCCAATAATATCCTGAATCCAGGCAAGGTTTTTAATTTATAAGACTATCTCAATGGTCTGCTGTAAAACTAAAATATGTAGCATTGTAGCTAAGTAGCAAAGGAGAGATTTTAGTATGACAAATTACAATCCCGTAACCGAAGAAGTCCTGGAGGAGCTGCGTAAAGCAGTCGGTGCAGAGCATGTAAAAAATGATGCCGAAACTCTGGAGCGTTACAAAACCGACGAAGAGCCGGATGCTCATTACCACCATCTGCCGGAGGTAGTTGTAGCACCGGGCAGCACCGAAGAGGTGGCTGCTGTTATGAAAATCGCCAATAAATATCTTGTACCTGTAACTCCGCGCAGTGCCGGTACCAGTGTATCCTGCGGTGCGATTCCTGTTTTCGGCGGCATTGTGCTGCTGATGGAACGCATGAACAAGATTATTAAGCTTGATGCCGATGCTATGTATATGGAGGTTGAGGCTGGTGCGCTGACCTCCGATATTCAGGCTAAGGCTAATGAAGCAGGCTTGCTGTATGCCGGTGACCCCTGCAGCGCAGACAGCTGCATGATCGGCGGCAACATTGCAACCAACGCCGGCGGCAATAAGGCTGTACGCTACGGCACTACCCGTCATCAGGTTTATTCTATCGAGGTTGTTACTCCGACCGGTGAAATCGCTGAGCTGGGCAACCGCCTGAAAAAATGCAGCACCGGCTACTGCCTCGACCAATTGGTAATGGGCAGTGAGGGTACTCTGGGTATCATCACCAAAGCAACTCTGAAGCTGCTGCCTCTGGCTCCGTATCGTCTGGATATCCTTGCAGTTTTCACCGAGGTACAGAAGGCTGTCGACCTGGTGCCTGCGCTGGTTAAGGCCGGCCTGAATCCGACAAGTGTTGAATTTATGGACAACGGCTTTGTACGTGCTGCCAGCGATTATGCAGAACAGCGTCTGCCACATTACGAGGATGGCAGCTACGTTATCGTTACCGTGGAAACCTTTAACGAGGACGAGCTGGATATGAAGATGGAGCAGCTTGACGAAATCTGTACTGCCTGCGGTGCAACCGACGTTGTTGAAGCAGATGAGCGTGTATGGAAGGTACGCCGCAGCTGTCTGGAAGGCTCCAAGGCTTTGAGCAAGGTTTCTACCTCTGATGACCTTGTTGTACCTATCGACAAAATCGCTGTCTGCCTGAACCACCTGATGGATGTTTCCAAGCAATTTGATTTTGAATGCATGTGCCTGGCTCACGCAGGTGACGGTAACCTGCATTTCAACTGCCTGAAGATGGATATGACCGACGAAGAATGGGAAAAACAGCTCGCAGAGTTCCACAAAATCTGCTACGCATATGTTTATAGCCTGGGCGGCCGCCTTTCCGGCGAGCATGGCATCGGTGCGAAAAAGATTGACGCACTGGCAGCTTATTGCGACCCGGTAGAAATGTCTATCATGAAGACTATTAAACGCGCTATGGACCCGAATAATATCCTGAATCCTGGCAAGCTTATCCGTGCCTGATTCTTTTTGAGCACTGCTGAATAATTTTAATATAGCGTCCGACGTACTCTTATATGCAAGAGTACGTCGCTTTTTTTATTTACAATATTCCTCGCCTACATTATAAATGTTGCCAACTTGATAGAGGCAGAGTTAAATAAATTGCGGAAAATTAAAAAACTATTGCTTGTAAAATACGTATATGTTATAATGCTGTCTATATAAATTTAATTAGGAATAATGAATATATATTATGAAAAGGGGAGGATGATGATGAATATGACAGAGGAATACAATCGCCTGATAGGCAAGCGTGTAAAAATGCAGCGCATTTCCGCTAAGGTATCTCAGACAGAATTGGCGAAGGAGTTGGGGGTAACTCAGACGCATTTAAGCAATATCGAAAACGGACGCGCGGGTTTGACAATACCCAATCTGATTAAGCTGCATCAGATTTTGGAATGTCCTATCAGTTCTTTTTTTGTTGATATCGAAGGGGAAAAGGAAGCTGATAATAGCAGCGATATAACTCTGGAAAATGTTATGGAGCTGGCAAGACTCCTGAAAAAGGCACGTGCCTGAAATAAAAAGCAAAGTCATTTTATGGCTTTGCTTTTTGTTTTTGCTGTGGCAGTATTTTTAGGAAAGCTGTTTTTTACTCAGGCAGGAATTTCGGGATTCATGGCGAACTATCCATATATTACATATTTTTTAAAGGAGCAATTAGATGAGTACATTCACCAAGGTCCTGTTGGCCACAGATCTGTCCCCGCAGGCTGATAAATTGACCGAGTGTCTGTTTTGCTTATGCCCCGATACGGAAACGGAAGTGGTTTTGGCTCACGTCTTTGATGATGACGATGATGCCGACCCTGACGGTAGCAGCTTTAAAAAAGCGCGCAGCCGATTGGATGGGTATAAAAATGATATAGAGCAGGCAGGCTATGAAGAAATTTCCATTGTAACCCCGGCAGGCGAGCCCTGCGAAACCTTAAGCAGGCTGGCTGAAGAAAACGACGCTGACCTGATGCTGGTAGCATCTCACCGCAAGGGCTTTTTGAAGCGTGCGCTGATGGGCAGCACTACCTATGAGCTGGCACGGGCTACAATGATTCCCCTGCTGATTAATAAGGATGAGGAAGATGAGGTTACAGAAAATCTGCTGGATACTGTGCTGATACCAACCGATTTTTCCCGTAAATCCTTAGAAGCGCTGAACGTTATCCGTAGCCTGCGTGAATATGTAGGCAAGGTATTGTTTGTGCATGTTGTTGAGCATAGCAGAAACAAACATGATTACAAGGAAAAATACGGCAGTGCCAAAATGTTTTTGCAAGAGCTGGTAGACGAAATGAAAATTTTCGGTATTGAAGCTGATTACCGCATTGCACATGGCGTAGCCTCAAGAAAAATTGCCGCTATCTGTGAGCGCGACAATGTCAGTCTGATTATGATGACTAAAACCGGTGCCGATATGACTAACGGTGATGACTTGGGCAGCACCTCGGAAAACGTGGTTTTGAATTCTGATTGTGCGGTAATGTTGCTGCCGGCTGAAGACAGTGATGAGGAGGATACCTTCTCCTAAACTGCCGCAGAAGAATTTTTTTGATGATTTTATAAAAATTTTTACAAAAAACGCTTGACTTTCATTAAAAATGCCAGTATAATACTACTTGCAGTTATGTTGACTGCGGGTACGTATTGTGCTGGCAAATTGAAAATAGTTTAAAGTTTTCAACCTTGGAGAGATGACCGAGTGGTTGAAGGTGCACGCCTGGAAAGCGTGTGTACGGGAAACCGTACCGAGGGTTCGAATCCCTCTCTCTCCGCCACTTAAAAATCTGCCGCACTGAGCGGCTTTTTTAATAAAATCACATAGCTTGTTTCTCTGTAGGATCGTAGAGCTGGGTCCTGCGCAATGGGAGCCTGTGAATCAGGTCAGGTCCGGAAGGAAGCAGCCTTAAGCGGATACTTTCATGTGCCGCGGGGAAGCCCGTCTTTGCGGTCCTACAGGGAAATAAACGAAGAAAATCCGTCGCATGTGCGACGGATTTTTTTTGTGCTGCGCTTATTTGCTGAGCAACTCGATTTTTTTCATATAGGGAGCAACGATAGTAGCGATGGCCTGAGGATTTGCTACCTGCCAGGCGGCAAAGTCCAGACCGCTTTGGGCGATATGCTTGCCGATTTCCAAAAGCACGAAGGGAATGTCCTCGGCGAGCAGTGTGCCTGCTTCTTCCCCTAGGCGTTCGCTGCCCTGCAGTGAGCAGCCGTTGATGTACATAGTGAAGGCTGGGTGTGCTGTACCCTTGATGACCTTAACTGTACCACGGAAGCCGAGTTCGCCTATTTGGTGGGTGCCGCAGCTGGAAGGACAGCCGGAAATATAAATCTGCGGCAGAGCATCACTGGCGGCGTACTGCGTAGCCATTTCTTCGAAGCAGCTTGTCAGCAGGCTTTGGGAATCTCCCATGCCCATCTGGCAGACGGTGGAGCCGATGCAGGCCACGCTGCTTGTGAAGGCATTATAGGCTGTGTCCGGCGTGAGCGACATTACCTTTGCTGCTTCGGGAGCAGTGAGGTTGATAATATAGACGCTTTGGTCGGGTGCAAGACGCAGCTCGGCGGCTTTAACATTTTGCAGATAATCGGCCAGGGCGAGGAAGCTTTCAATTTTGGGAAGTCCTGCCTGCGGATGGTAATTTACGGCGTAAAGACCGGGCTGCTTCTGGGAGGTAATGCGTAAGCCGGTGATGAGCTTGAAGTCGCGCTTGGTGATTTTTGTTGCCTCAGGCTGCAAATCAAGACCGCCTTCCTGCAGTGCCTGCAGGAGGCGTTCGCTGTAGGCTGCTTTGTAAGCGGCTTTGCCTCCCAAAAGCTCAGGCAGATAACGGGTGCGTGATTTGGATCTTTGCGTATAGGTGCCGCATTCGCGGAAGGTGGCGAGCATTGCTTTGATATGATACAAGATTTTTTCGGGAGCAACAGCCTCGGCCATTTTTATACCGATGCAGGGAGCAGGTCCCAGACCGCCGGCGCTGTAGACATCGAAGCGACCGTCGGGACGGGCGGCGAAGCCTAAATCGCGCATGGTAGCGTGCGTAAGATTTTGCGGGGAATTGGAAAAGCCGGTTTTAAATTTGCGCGGCAGCTTGCCGTCGGGAATGGCAGCGACAAGATATTGCGCTGCTGCTTCGGCGTAAGGCAGCACGTCAAAATATTCTTCGCGCTCCACACCGCTTAAGGGTGAGCAGAGTACGTTGCCGGGATAGTCACCGCCGCAGCCGAAGGGGATGATGTCCGCGTCCAGGCATTGCTCCAAAATTTCAGCGGCGGCCTCGGCGCTGAGATCATGCAGCTGTATAGTCTGCCCGGTTGTGAAATGAATGCGGCTGATGTTATATTTGCGGATTATCTCGGCGATGAAGGCCAGTTTTTCCGCAGTGATGCGTCCTGCGCTGCAGCGCAGGCGCAGCATATTGCTTTTGCCGTCGCGCTGGGCGAAGCTGCCGAAGTAGCCGGAAAACTCCTTATAGGCAATTTTGCCGATTTTTTCATTATGGTAGTCGGCAGTCTGCCTGGCAAAGTCAGGTAACTGCTTGCGTAAAAAGTCCTTGTCAATTTCGGGTATGGTCATTGCTGTAGCCTCCTTTTGATTAGCTGATGATATTATATAATACTTCAGTGCATTAGTAAAATATTTGTTTTGATGGTAAGCTGGAGCATCTAAACTGTAATTTACTTTTTAGGCTATTTTGAGTATAATAGTTATGTATGTAATAAATTCCGGGGAGGTGGCAGCGATGGCTTATGTAGCTTTATATCGCCAATGGCGACCGCAGGACTTTGACGCTCTTGTGGGACAAAAGGCTGTAAAAACAACCTTAAAAAATGCTTTGGCAAGCGGAAAAATAGCCCATGCTTATTTGTTTTCCGGTCCTCGCGGCACCGGTAAAACCAGTATGGCGCGTATTCTGGCCAAGGCTTTGAACTGCGAGCAGGGACCTACTGCCGAGCCCTGTGGTCAGTGCAGCAATTGTCAGCGTATTGTGCAGGGAACCTCTCTGGATGTAATTGAAATTGACGCTGCGTCCAATACCAGCGTAGATAATATCCGTGACCTGCGCGAGCAGGTAGCCTTTACACCTGCCGAAAGCCGTTACAAGGTTTATATTATCGACGAGGTGCACATGCTTTCTACCGGAGCTTTCAATGCTTTGCTGAAAACATTGGAGGAGCCGCCGGCACACGCTGTATTTATTCTGGCGACTACGGACCCGCAGAAGGTGCCTGCAACGATTCAGTCGCGCTGTCAGCGCTTTGAATTCCGCAGGGTGACGGTAGACGAGATTGCGGAGCATCTGGCTATGGTAGCGGCAGGAAGCGGTATTGAGGCGGATGCGGATGCGTTGCGCTTAATAGCGATTCAGGCTGAGGGCGGTATGCGTGATGCGCTGAGCCTGCTAGACCAGTGCGGTGTTATGGCCAAGCGTGTTACGGTGGCTACCGTGCGCGAGGTGCTGGGTATCGTAGGACGCGAAGCGCTGCACGAGCTGACCGGCGCCATAGGCCGCAGGCAGCTGCCGCAGGCGCTGGCTACGTTGAATCTGCTGTTGGAACAAGGTAAGGATGTCAAGCAGGTGCTTACAGAGCTTATTGAGTATCTGCGGGCGTTGGTGCTTTATCTGGCAGTTCCTGACTATGAGGAAATTTATCTGACGGATACTAAAGAAGCGTTGGCTGAGCTGGCACCGTTATTCGGACGTGACCGTCTGCTGGCGGCGGAGGAAAGGCTGCACAGCGCTATTCAGGAGCTGCGCGGTTCTATGCGTCCGCGCATTACGGCGGAGCTGTGCCTGTTGGATTTGTGCCGGGTGGAGGGCAGCACGCTGGCTGCTTTATCGGCAAGAATAGAACAGTTGGAGCGTCAGCTGGCAGGTGGCGTAATGCCTGTTTATCAGCAGGCTCCACCGGTACCGGCTGTACAGCAAGTTTCTGCAGCAGTGCAGCAGCCTGCTGCTCAGGAAGATTTTGCGGCGGCAGCACAGCAGCCGATTGCACAGCAAGCTCCTGCGGCAGAACAGGTGCAGGCAGCAAAAGCTGCTCCGGCTAAGAAGCCTGCAGTTAAAGCGCAATCGCAGCCTGCTGTCGATACGCTGGCTGCAGCGGTGAACGCCGCTCCTAAGCCTAAAAGCGCTAAAGTGCAGCAAACAGAGGAATATGCCGGTGATTTTGCCGCCGGTGAGGATTTCTGGAAGCAGGCTTTGGAGATTATGAAGGCCGAAAAGAAAAATTCTATGGTATCCTGTGCTAAAAACGGCAGAGTATTCAGCTTTGCCAACAATATTCTGCAGGTTGCCTTCAAGGCACCGTTCCTTGCGGACAGGATGAACAAGGATGACTATCGTAAAGCCTTCGAGGAGGTTCTGCTGCGTCTGGCAAGGCGCGAAATCAGGCTTGAGGCTGTTATCGAGGGCAAGGCTAAGCTGCCGCAGCCCCCTGTAAAGCAGCAGGAGGTGCAGCAATCGCCGGAAAGCGAAACACAAAATCTGCAGGCAGCACAGCTGCCGGAAAACCTGCGCAAGGCATTTAATGCCTTAGGCGGCAGTGTAACGGATATATCCGATAAATGAAACCTAATTTGAGGCTTTGAAGCCTTGTCTTATGTTTCTGAGAATATATAATATCAATATATGTAAATATCAAGGAGGAATTTAATTATGTTTCCAGGTGGCATGGGTAATATGCAGGCAATGATGAAAAAGGTACAGAAAATGCAGGCTGATATGGCGAAAATGCAGGAGGACCTGAAAAGTCGTACTGTAGAAACGTCTGTCGGCGGCGGTGCTGTAACCGTTGTTGTCAGCGGTAAAAAAGAACTGAAATCCATCAAAATCAATCCGACCGCTGTAGATCCCGAGGATGTAGAAATGCTGGAGGATATGATTCTGACAGCTGTCAATGACGCTATGAAGCAAATTGACGAGCTTACCGAAAAAGAAATGGCTAAGGTTACCGGCGGCATGAAGCTGCCTGGCATGTTCTAAGCTGATGGCAAGAATGATCAGGCCGCTGGCTAATTTATATGAGCAGCTCAGGCGTTTGCCGGGCATCGGCTCAAAAACAGCTATGCGACTGGCCTATCATGTGATTGACATGCCTGCGGAGGATGTGAAACAGCTGGCGGCGGCCTTGAGCGGTGCCAAGGAGCAGATTCACTACTGCAGCCGCTGCTTTAATCTTACTGACAGCGATGTATGCGAGATTTGCCGTGACAGCTCGCGCGACAGCTTTACTATCTGTGTAGTGGAGCAGCCGCAGGATATTGCGGCGATGGAGCGCAGTCATGGCTATCACGGACTGTATCACGTGCTGCATGGTGTGCTTTCGCCGCTTGACGGTATCGGTCCGGAAAAGCTGCGCATCAGAGAGCTTCTTTTGCGTCTGCAGCAGGAATCTGTCAGTGAAATTATTATTGCGACCAACTCGGATGTAGAGGGTGAAGCGACTGCCACCTATCTGGCACAGCTGCTGAAGCCTGTAGGAATAACCGTCAGCCGTATTGCTCATGGTCTGCCGATGGGCGGCGATTTGGAGTATGCTGACGAAATAACCTTGTCTAAAGCGCTGGAAAACAGGCGCACAATGTAGAAAGGACCGGCGTTATTTAATATGGAATTTAATGCTATTTTGTCACCGCTTGGTGCCTTTGGGCCGATGATTGGCGGCGTACTGCTGCTTTTGCTGGTAGTAAAGCTGCTGTCGATGCCGTTTAAGCTGGTGTGGAATGGTCTCTGCGGCGCACTGCTGCTGTGGTTCATCAATCTGGTAGGCTCGTTGGCGGGCTTTACCATGAAGATTACGGTTATCAAGGCTTTGATTGCCGGCTTCTTCGGGGTTCCAGGTGCTCTTGCCGTAGTGCTATATGAGCTTTTAGTTAAATAAGATAATTTGCTTTTGCCCCTGCACGTTGCTGCAGGGGTATTTTTATGCGCTTCGACGGGATAATCGTAAATAATATTGTATACAAACCAATAATACTGTATACAATCGGACTTTTCCATGATAAGTTGCTATAATTATCTTAACAGTTTTTTTACTTAAATATCTGGGGGTTGTAAAAATGAACTTATCTACAAAAATTTTAATCGGCCTTGCGCTTGGTATTATTGCAGGCCTGGAGCTGGGTGCTGAAGGTGCCGGCTTCGCCAAGACCTGGATTGGTCCTCTGGGAACAATTTTCATGAACATGATCAAAATGGTTATCGTACCGCTGGTATTCTCCAGTTTGGTAATCGGTGTCACCAGCCTTGGTGATATCAAAAAGGTAGGCCGTATCGGTGTTAAAACCGTAGCGTACTATCTGGTAACTACTGCTTTTGCTATCGTTATCGGTCTGGCAATCGGTACCATCATGCAGCCGGGTGTTGGTCTGCATATGGCAGCTGATACTGCTAAGGTTGCTGCTAAGGCTGCTCCGCCTATTTCCAAGGTTATCATTGACATTTTCCCGACTAACCCGCTGGAAGCTATGGTTAAAGCCAACATGCTGCAAATCATCGTTTTCTCTCTCTTCGTTGGCGCCGGTATTACTGTTGTAGGTGAAAAAGCTAACGCTCTGAAACACACCATTGATGGTCTGGCTGAGGTTTCCTACAAAATCGTTGGCATGATTATGGCTGTTGCTCCGATTGGTGTTTTCGGTTTGATTACTCCGGTAGTTGCATCTAACGGTCCTGCTGTTCTGCTGCCGCTGCTGAAGGTTGTTATCGCTGTATATCTGGCTTGCCTCCTGCATGCAGTTCTCGTTTATGGCTCTATGATCAAATTCCTTGCAGGCATGGGCTTCATCCAATTCATTAAGGGTATTGCTCCGGCGTCCCTGATGGCTTTCAGCTCCTGCTCCTCCGGTGGTACTCTGCCGCTGACCATGAGCTGTGCTCAAAAAATGGGCGCTTCTAAAGAAGTTTCCAGCTTCGTTCTGCCGTTGGGCGCAACCATCAACATGGATGGTACTGCTGCTTATCAGGGTGTATGTGCACTGTTCATTGCTCAACTGTACGGCATTGACCTCACTGCTTCCCAATACATGACCATTATCGTTACCGGTACTTTGGCTTCTATCGGTACTGCAGGTGTTCCGGGCGCAGGCTTCATCATGTTGACCATGATTCTGACCAGCCTTGGTCTGCCGCTGGAAGGTTCTGCACTTATCGCAGGTATCGACCGTATCCTGGATATGCCGCGTACCTCTGTTAACATCACCGGCGATGCTGCTGTAACTCTGCTGGTTGACAAGAGCGAAAAAAAGCATGCAGAAGCTGAAGCTCCTCTGTACTAATTAAATCTGTCTTTCCCTTTGCGTCAGCTGCAGTAGCGGCTGGCGCTTTCCTTTTATGCAGAAACATAGTGTTTAAAGTGCAGTTTTCAAGGATTGTTACCTGGATTTTACAGCTTAGTTACATTTGTTGGCAGGAAAAAACTTTTGCTGCGCAGAAATTTATAAATACTATTTAATTTTGCAGGCAAAGGTGTTAAAATAAGGTGTTATTATGAATGAGATGGAAAAATTACAGTATGTATTGTTTGAGCGACTGCACCGTCGTGCTCCTGGCATTGATAAGCTGGATCGTTTGTGGGACGCTGCTGTGCTGCTGCCCTTAGTGCGTACTCCCGAAGGCATCAGTGTGCTTTTTGAAGAGCGGGCGCATACGCTGCGCAGTCAGCCGGGCGAGGTGTGTTTTCCCGGCGGCAAGTACGAATGTGAGGATAACAGCTTTCGCAATACCGCAGTGCGCGAAACCTGCGAGGAGCTTGGCCTGAAGCCGGAGAATATCACCATCTGCGGTGAACTGGATTGTCTGGTAACGCATAACGGACCGATTATCCACCCCTTTGTTGGTCTGATTGATGATATCAGCAAGATTACGTACAGCAAAAGCGAGGTGGAGCGCATCTTTACTGTGCCGCTTAAGGTGCTTTTGGAGCAAAAGCCGCGGCGTGGCTCTGTACAGCTGGCAGACCATCCGGGTGATGATTTCCCGTTTGACCTGGTGCCGCAGCGCAAGCGTGGTTGGCGCATGAACAAGTCCTATTATGTGTATTTTTACCTGTATGAGGATAAGGTTATCTGGGGCCTGACCGCACGCATGCTGTATGCTTTCCTGTACCGCAGCCGCAAGGAGCTGACGGAATATCTGGCAGAAGAAATTGATTGAGAGGTTATATAAGGATGAAAAGCATTCTCCAGACAAAAATTTTAATGATTGTAACGGCTATCTGTGTAGTAGGCTATATTGCCTTCGGTTATTTTTTTCCGGAAACGGGATTGGATAATCTTGCGCCGACAGACAGGCTGAATCTGAAAAAGAATATCGTTGTTCTGGGCGTTGACGAACGTTCTGATGATGTGGGCCGCAGTGATACGCTTTTTGTCGTAATGTTCGACAGCAGCAACAAAAGCGCTTCCCTGCTTTCGGTACCGCGTGATACACGCGTACGCATTGACGGTCACGGCTGGGATAAGATTAACCATGCCTACGCTTACGGCGGACGTGAGCTGACCCAGAAAACTGTAGAAGAGCTGCTGGGTATCAAAATCAACAATTACGTAATGGTTGATTTTAAAGGCTTTACCGGTCTTGTTGATGCTATCGGCGGTATTGATATCGATGTTGAAAAGGATATGTATTATCATGATACCTGGGACGGCTTTACCGTTGACCTGAAAAAGGGCCGTCAGCATCTGGACGGCAAAACAGCCATCCAATATGTACGCTTCCGTGATGAAGAGGGCGATATCGGCCGTATCCGCCGCCAACAGCATTTCCTGATGGCAGTTTACGACAAGATTACCTCTGCTGATATGCTGCTGCATATCCCCGGTCTGGCTAAGCAACTGACCTCTATGGTGAAGACTGATATGCCTCTTAGCGATATGATAGATTTAGGCAGAGCGCTGCATTCCATGGTTAAGGAAAAGGGTCTGTCTATGGCGATGGTTCCGGGTACACCGAAGTATATCGACGGTATCAGCTACTGGCTGCCGGATATTACCGACCTGCGTGAGCTGATGGTCAAGATGCAGGGTGCAACCATGACGGAGCACTACAAATCTGCAGCTGAGCTGATGGAGAAGGAATACAACAACGCTGTGGAAAAGGTAGAAAAGGGCGATGACAGCGAAGAAAATAAGGAAGCTATCAAGGAAGAAAAGGAACTGAAGGCTAGGAAAGAAGAAAAAGCGAAGGAAGAAAAGAAGAAGCAGGCTGATAAAGATAAGGATGCAGGTAAAAATACTGCTTCCCAAGAAGCTTCCTCCGACAGCCGCGGAGTTGTACGTCTTGTAAACTGTAGCGGCAGCAAAACTGCAGGTGCGGAGGCTGCCGCGCGCTTGCGTAATGCCGGCTTTGAGGTTATCAGCGGCGGCAGCGGCGAAATAATTGGCAATACTGTTGTTGTTTCTACAACTAATAACGGTGCTGTTGTCAATCGTCTTTCCAACGTTCCCTTTGCGCATCAGATGCGCATCAGCCGTGACGGTGCTGCTGACTGTGATGGTGTTGTTATGCTGGGCGCAGACTTCAAATAAGCTGTAAGCGGTCGCAGGTGTGATACTGCGGGCTATGATAATCAATAATGAAATTGTCCACGAATCAGAAGACCTGCCTGAGGTTCGTGGACAATTTAGTCAGCTAACGTAAAAAAATTTACAAAAAACTCTTGCATTTTGTATACAAAGATGGTATACTAAGAGCATCAAAACAGCCCCTCATTTGGCCCTTCTTCGTAAGGGCTTTTTTTTTGCCATTTTTAGAAATTTAGTATATAATTTTTGAAATATTGTCAGTTAGCCATAGTCAATGTAGCAATAGTTTTCAGAATATGGTACAATATAATATAATATGGGAGAAGAACGGATATAACTTATATAGAGAATATTCATAATTAACAGGAGGCTTATATGCACGATGAAATACATGTTGTCGTAGATAGTATTTCGGCAGCAGACGAAACAGCTTTGAAGGATGATCAACGTTGCCACATTCTGCGTTTGATTATTCGTCACGGAGATTTGGAATGGCAGGACGGGGAACGCTCGCTGGCAGAATTGTTCGGTATGGTAGACGCAACTGGCAAACTGCCGATTACTTCTCAGCCGCCTATCGGCGTTGTAGTGGAGCTTTTCACCAAGCTTGCTCAGGAAGGCAAAAAAGTTATTATGCTGACAGTAGACAGTGTGCTCAGCGGTACCTATCAGACCGCCTGCGTTGCTGCACGTCAGGTAATGGATGATATAAAGGGCGCGGATATCCGTGTAATCGACAGCAAGACTGCTGCCTGCCCTATCAGCGGTATTGCGATGGAAGTACTGAAGCATACAGCTGCAGGAATGGATATTGACGAGGCCGAAAAAATGGCGCGTGAGATGGTTGCGCGTACAGAAACATTTTTCAGTGTAAATACATTAGACTATTTGCAAAAGGGTGGACGCATTGGCGCAGTTGGCGCTTTGATAGGAAGTATTTTTGGTATTCGCCCTATTGTGCACTTAGATAAAGAGGGCAGACTGGAAGTTGCGGATAAGTGCCGTACCCGTAAAAAGGTTATGAAGCGCATGGTTGAGATGGCTGCTGAAAAGGCACCCATTGAAGCAATTTTCGTCGCTCATGCAGAGGCTTTGGCAGATGCAGAGGATTTGAAAAAGCAGTTGCAGGGATTGTTCCCGAATGTACCGACTATGCTTACAGGTATCGGCACCGTTTTGGCTGCTCATCTCGGATCTGGTGCTATCGGCGTATTTGTCCGTCGCAAAGCCTGAAAGGAAAGGTGTGGGGTTTAGATGAATAATAGCAAGGTAATTACCGGCAAGCAGCTGAAGGATATGCTGCTGGGTGCTTACCATAGCTTTGAAAAGAATTTTGAAGCTATTAATGATTTAAATGTTTTTCCGGTACCGGATGGCGATACCGGTACTAATATGATGCATACTATGGCGTCTGTGGCAAAGGCTATCAGCGCAATGAGCGATGAGGCCGAGGCCGGCGAAATCGGTGCCGCAGCTGCCCGCAGCGCTATTATGGGCGCACGCGGCAATTCCGGCGTAATTTTGTCGCAGCTGCTGCGTGGTATCGGCAAGGGTGTTGCCGGTAAAAAGACGCTGAACAATACAGAAATAGGCAAGGCTTTCCAGTTTGGTATTTTATATGCTTACCGCAGTGTATCCAAACCGGTAGAAGGCACTATTCTGACGGTAGCCCGTGGTATGGCTAAGGGTGCTTATAATGCTGTCCGCGGCAACGTTAGCCTGGAGGAAGTACTGCTGGAGGCTATCAGCAGCGGCAAGGAAGAGCTTGCAAGAACTCCGGAGCTGTTGCCTGCATTGAAGGCGGCCGGTGTTGTTGATGCCGGCGGTCAGGGCCTGATTATCTTTTTCGAGGGCTGTCTGGCAGGCCTGCGCGGTCAGGACTGCGAAGTGCTGCCTGTTACACCGCGTGCCAAGATACAGATTCAAAAGGGCGAGCCGCTTGATTTGGAATATCCTTATTGCACCGAATTTATCGTTAAGGAGGCTAATGTTGATAAGCAGACTGTCAGCAAGGCCTTGGAGGGCATGGGCAATTCCATGATTGTGGCAGTGGTAGAGGATATTGTAAAAGTGCATATCCATACCAAGCATCCCGGTGATGCGCTCAATATGGCGCAGACATGGGGTACGTTGCATGATATCAAAATAGAAAATATGCGTGACCAGCACGAAAACCGTCTCTTTACTGCTGAGGATATTCAACCGGTAAAGCATGGCGTTGGTGTGCTTACTGTTGCAGCCGGTGACGGCATTGCCAAAATCATGCATGAAATGGGTGCTGCAGAGATTATCAGCGGCGGTCAGAGCATGAATCCTCCGGTAGAGGAGTTTGTCAATGCTATTGAAAACGGTACCTGCGAGCAGTACATTATTCTGCCGAACAATAAGAATATTGTTTTGGCGGCTGAGCAGGTGCGTAAGCTGCTGGGTAATTCCAAGGTAGCCTATGTTCCTACTACCAATATGGCACAGGGTTTGTCCGCACTGCTGCATTTTGATGCAACACGCAGCATGGACGAAAACACTGTTATTATGACCAAGGAAGCCAAGGAAACAGCCAGTGGCAGCATTACCGTAGCTGTACGCGACAGCGTAGTTAACGGTATTGCTATCCATGAGGGCGATTATCTTGGTATCTTAAATGATAAAATTGTTTGCAACGGCAGCAGCATGGAGAAAGTGCTGCAGAAGATGCTGATAGATGGGGATTATGAACTGATCAGCTTATATTATGGTGCCGATGTAACCGAAGAGCAGGCTGAAAAGCTGGCAGCTGAAGTGGAAGAGCTGAATGATGAGTGGGAGGTTGAAACCTTTTACGGCGGACAACCGCTGTATCCGATTCTGTTGGCAATGGAGTGATGAATATGCTTACAAGTCAGGAATTAACCAACCTGTTGCGCGAGCGTGGCTATAAGGTCACCCCTCAAAGACTTGCTGTTTATGAAGCCTTGGCTGATGAAACATGGCATCCGAATGCAGAGATGCTGTTTAATAAGCTGCAGCCGAAGTTTCCTGCTATGAGCTTTGCTACTGTGTATAAAACTGTAGAAATTCTGCATGATATCAACGTTATTCAGATTCTGAATACAGGAGAGGACAGCTTCCGTTATGATGCCGATATCAGCGAGCATTATCATCTGCGCTGCTTGAAATGCGGTGCGGTAGACGATGCACTGATGGATGACGGCGTCAAGCTGCAGCTGACACAGGATGTAGAAAAGCAGAGCGGTTATACTATCAGCCGTCGTCAGTTCTATTTCTTTGGTCTGTGTCCGAAGTGTTCCACAATGCATTAAACTATAAAGAAGTGTACCGATTCTCTAGCTGATATTGGTACACTTTTCTTTATATATTGCGTAATTATGTCAGATTTTTGTAGCGTTATTTTTACCAAAATGCCACAATAGCAGTTAGTGAATTTGCTATAATAAAGATGTTATATTGATAGGAGTGAAGGCGTTGTGCTAAACGACTTTCAGATTGTGATGCTGGCCAGCGGCAGCAAGGGAAATGCCGCTTTGATAAGCACAGCAAAGCAACGCTTTTTGGTTGATATAGGTATCAGCTGCAGAGCGTTGACAACGAGAATGAAGGAAATAGGCGTCAGCGTAAACGAGCTGGACGGCGTGTTTATTACACATGAGCATGTCGACCATGTCCGCGGGCTGGCAACCTTTTTAAAAAATTATCAGGTGCCTGTATATAGCAGTGCGCTTACCTGGCGTGCAATATTAGCCAAGGACAGCAGTCTGGTGCGCCAGAACTGCCGTCTTATTGACAATAACCGTCTGCTTTGCGGTGATCTGGAGGTGCAGAGCTTCAGCATACCGCATGATGCCGTTGATCCGCACGGATATACCTTTACGAGCCGCAGCAATGGCTCAAAGTGTACATATCTTACGGATGCGGGCTTTGTTACCGATACCATCCGTGAGGCGGTTGCCGGCAGCAGTGCTTTGGTGCTCGAAGCCAATCATGATGTGGAAATGCTGAAAAACGGTCCTTATCCGCGTCATCTGAAGCAGCGTATTTTAAGTACGCTGGGACATTTATCCAATGATACTGCCGGGCATTTTCTGACGGAGCTTGAGCGTCTGCCGGAGCATATCGTGCTGGCGCACCTGAGCGAGCACAATAACCTGCCGCAGCTGGCGCAGGATACGGTGCAGAATATTTTACAAGATAATAACCGCCTGCAGGAAACAGAGCTTTTTGTGGCTGCTCAGAACAGGGTAGTAGCAGACAGTCCGCTGTCGGCAGTCTTAGATTTAAAATAAGGAGTGGATACAGATGAACAAGAGTATCTGGAAAAAATCGGCCAATATTTTTGTCTGTGGTCTTTTAGGTGCGGCAATTCTGGTTGCCGGCTGCGGCGACAATAAAACATCTGCCGCAGTGCATGATAAGCCTGCTGCCAAGACCGAGCAGCAGCTGAGCGCAGCGCGCAATACACCGATTGTAGCTGCCGCCAAGAAGGTTGGTCCTGCTGTCGTAGGTATCACCAACAAGGCTTATGTGCGTGACTTCTTCAACCGCACACAGCTGATGGAGCGTGGTACAGGCAGCGGCGTTATTTATGACAAGGCCGGCTATATTGCAACCAACAACCACGTAGTTGAGGGTGCATCGGAAATCATCGTCAGCCTGCCTGACGGACGTACCGTTAAAGGCAAGGTTCTGGGTGCCGATGCCGTAACCGATTTGGCTGTAGTAAAAATTGATGCGGATAACCTTACCGTTGCCACCTTTGGTGACAGCGATACACTGCAGGTCGGAGAACCGGCAATTGCTATCGGCAACCCGCTGGGACTGGAATTTCGCGGCAGTGTAACCGCAGGCGTTATCAGTGCATTGAATCGTAGCATTGAAGTAGGCGAGCGTAAGTTCAACCTGATTCAGACTGATGCGGCAATCAACCCCGGTAACAGCGGCGGTGCTTTGGTAAATGCTGACGGCGAGGTAGTCGGCATCAACAGTGCTAAGGTTGCTGTAAGCGGTGTTGAAGGCATTGGCTTTGCTATTCCTATCAACACAGCTAAACCGATTCTGCAGGAGCTGGCAGAGCGTGGACGTATTGCAAGACCGTATCTGGGTGCTTCGCTGATGGATCAGGAAATTGCTGACCGCTACGGCTTTGAAATTAACCTGCACGGCGGCATCTTCCTCGTAAAGGTTGTTCCCGGCAGTCCGGCAGCAAAAGCTGATATCCGCCCCGGCGATATTATCCTGAGCTTTAACGGCAACAAGGTAAAGACTGCGCTTGACCTGCGCACTGCTCTGTCTAAATGCAAGGTAGGCGACAGAGCCGAAGTAACTATTATGCGTAACGGTCAGAGAGAAAGTAGAACTGTGGTATTGGAAGAGGTTCCGAAGGATTACGGCAATTGAAGATAACGATAGCCTGTGTAGGCAAAATTAAAGAAAAATATCTTACTGCGGGGATAGAGGAATTCAGCAAAAGGCTGACGCCCTTCTGCAAGCTGGAAACACTGGCAATTAACGAGGAGCGTATGCCGGACAATCCTTCCCCTGCGGAAAAGCAGCAGGTGCTGGAGCGTGAAACGCAACGCCTGCTGGCAATTATCCCGGCAAATTCCTATGTGATTTTGCTGGATGTCATCGGCAAGCAGCTGAGCAGTCCGGATTTGGCGGCAAAGCTGGACGAGCTGGCGCTTGCCGGCAACAGCCATATCACCTTTGTGATTGGCGGTGCCTTTGGTTATACTGATGCGCTGCGTAAGCGTGCCGATTTGGCGCTGAGCTTTTCTAAAATGACCTTTACGCATCAGATGATACGTTTATTGCTGATTGAACAGATTTACCGTGCTTTTAAAATCAGCCGAGGCGAAAAGTATCATTGGTAAGATAAGCTGAATAAGCAATAAAAAAGAGTCGTGCGAAGGCACGGCTCTTTTACGTTGCATTAGAAATGAAACGTAAAAATTTGCGTTTCATTTGCGTATTGGTTTTGAAACGGAAATAAAGAAAAAGTGCAACGTAAATTTTACGCTACACTTTTCTACTTTCTCTTATGCATTTGGGGAGATGTATAAGCTTAGAAGTTATCCATATGTACTTCAAAGAAACCTTGCGGATGAGCGCAGACAGGGCAAACTTCCGGAGCGCTGGGGCCGACTACAATATGACCACAGTTGCGGCATTCCCAAATGGTCAGGCCGCTGTCTTTGCTGAAAACCTTCATTTCTTCGATGTTTTGTAAGAGTTTACGATAGCGTTCTTCATGACGTTTTTCGATAGCTGCAACACCGCGCATTTTTGCTGCGATTTCAGGGAAACCTTCTTCCTCAGCTTCTTGTGCCATTTTTACATACATATCGGTCCATTCATGGTTTTCGCCTTCAGCTGCTGCTAAAAGGTTAGCTGCAGTATCGCCTAACTGGTCTAATTCCTTGAACCACATATAAGCGTGAGCTTTTTCATTATTAGCGGTTTTCTCAAATAATTCAGCGATTTGATCATAGCCTGCTTTGCGGGCTACAATACCAAACCAGGTGTATTTGTTGCGTGCCATGGATTCGCCAGCAAATGCCTCCAACAGGTTCTTTTCGGTTTTGGTGCCTTTTAATGATTTCATATTATTCCTCCTTACTTCTGGCAAACTTATTTTAGAGCGGTATAAAAATATTGTTTCGCTTTATATCTGCCTGTTTATATTCTATCATATAGAGTCAGTGTTAACAATGTATATATAAAGAAAATATTAATCATGCTTAAAAAGGTTTTGCTGACAACTGGTAAAATTATTACTCATTCAGAACGAGTATAATAAAAGAGCATCAGTTGCTACAATTATTGTAGCAACTGATGCTTTTAATTTGCAGGGTATTATACAATTGTGCCACCGCCGACAACTACGTCACCGTCATACATTACCACGGACTGGCCTTTGGTAATAGCGCGCTGAGGTTCGTCGAAAATGAGCTGCAGAGTATCTGCGTCAGGCTGGGTAACGGTTGCCCATTGCTCCTGTTGATGGTAACGGATGCGTGCTTTCACGCGGCGCGGTTCGGTGATAGCGTCGCAGTCGATAAGGTTAATGTTTTTGGCTGTAACATTTTTGGTGAACAGACCCTCGTTTGTAGTAAGAATAACAGCATTGTTCTTGGTGTCAATCTCTTTAACGTACATAGGCTGCGGCAGCGCCAGTCCCAGGCCTTTGCGCTGGCCTACGGTGTAATGGATAATACCCTTGTGTCTGCCAAGCACGTTGCCTGCCTCGTCTACGAAGTTGCCGGGCTTAAATTTTCTGCCCAGGCGTGCTTCGATAAAATCAGCGTAGGTGCCGGTCTGGATAAAGCAGATATCCTGACTGTCATGCTTTTGGGCGTTGACGAAGCCATGCTTTTCGGCAATTTCGCGCACCTGTGTCTTATGCAGGCCTCCGAGTGGGAACATAGCGTGTGCCAACTGCTCCTGTGTGAGCGAATAAAGCACATAGCTCTGATCCTTCAAAGGATCAACTGCCTTGCGCAGAAGATAGCGTCCCTTGGCTTCATTATAGCTGATTTGCGCATAGTGGCCGGTGACAACGTAATCACAGCCAAGCTCCTGTGCGCGCACGAAGAGCTGGTCGAATTTCAGATAGCGGTTGCAGTCAATGCAGGGGTTAGGTGTTCTGCCGTTAACGTAAGCGTCAACAAAGCGGTCGATAACGTCGCGTTCAAAGCGGTCGGCAAAGTTGAAAACGTAGTAAGGCATGCCAAGGCTGGTTGCTACGCTGCGGGCATCTGCTACGTCATCGATAGAGCAGCAGCTGTTGGCTTTGGAAACGCCGATATCCTCGTTGGCAAAAAGCTTCATGGTTACGCCGGTGCATTCGTAGCCCTGCTCTAGCATCATCAATGCGGAAACGCTGGAATCAACGCCGCCGCTCATAGCGATTAGTGCTTTTTTGTTCATAATTTTTCTCCTTCTGATTTATCTAAAGTGCGGCATACATCGCCTCTGTCGGTTACTATGTTATAGCCTGCTATTTTTACGCGTGCCTCCAGACAGCCACGGCATTGGGCTGCCTCCTCGCCGGTACAGATTTTGTTGGCGTACAGCTCGTATTTTTTGCGTACCCCTACAGGCGAAAGGTTAGGCATTACGACGTTGCCACCGGCCTGCAGTCCCAACTCGCGTCCATTGGGATGGATGGTACCAAGGGCTGTTGTCGAAGGCAGCAGCGCGTAAGGGAAGAGCAGTCGCAGGATAGACAGCAGGCGCAACGTCTGCTCTAAAGTACCGCTTGGCATATCCTTAAACGGCGTGTGCTCGTGTGTAATATAAGGACCTATGCCAATCATATCAGGCTGCAGCTTTTGCAGAAAGCGCAGGTCGCTGACAAGGTTTTGCGGTGTCTGGTAGGGGGAGCCTACCATGAAGCCAGAACCAACCTGATAACCGATTTCCTTGAGGTCAAATAGGCAGCGCTTACGTTTTTCCAGGCTCATACTGGCAGGATGCAGCTTGGCGTAATGCTCTGCATCCGCTGTTTCGTGGCGCAGCAGATAACGGTTGGCGCCTGCATTGAAGTATGCCTGATAGCTGGCACGGCTTTTTTCGCCGATGGAAAGTGTAATGGCGCAGTCCGGATGCTGCTTGCGAATGGCGCTGACGATAGCGCAGATTTTGTCATCCGTATAATACGCATCCTCACCACCCTGTAGCACGAAGGTACGGAAACCGAGCCTATAGCCTTCGGCACAGCAGGCAAGAATTTCCTCCTGTGTAAGGCGGTAGCGTTCCGCAAGGCTGTTGCCGGCGCGGATACCGCAGTAGTAGCAGTTGTTTTTGCAGTAATTGGTGAATTCAATCAGACCACGGATATAGACCTTGTCATCGTAATATTTACGGCGGAGTTTATCCGCTTCGCAGGCGAGCAGCTTGTTGGTGTCAGGTTCAGTGCTTGTTATCAGCGTCAACAGCTCTGCGTCGCTCAGATTATGCTCACAGGCGAGCTTTTTTATTAAATTGGCAGCTGTTGACAGCATAATTTTACCTCCGTAAGCGGTTTACCGCTTCTGTAACCTTAGTTATAATTGTTTGGACTTCGTCCATTGTATTGTATTCGCACAGCGAAAAGCGCAGGGCGCTTTGAGCTGTTTCGTGGCTCAGGCCGAGAGCCAGCAGTACATGACTGGGCTCTAGCGAGCCTGCGGAGCAGGCAGAGCCGGACGAGCAGCAGATACCTTCGTTGGAAAGCAGCGAAAGCAGTGTTTCGCCGTTTACTCCCTGAAAGCTGTAGTTGACAGTACCGGGCAGGCAATGCTCACGGCTGCCGTTGAAACCGGCGCCGTCAATTTTATCTAAACCGTTGCGCAGAGCATCGCGCAGACCTGTGATATAAGCAGTATTTTGCTGCATATTTTCCTGTGCATCTTTAAGCGCTGCGGCAAGTCCGATGATGCCGGGAAGGTTTTCAGTACCGGCACGCTTGCCGCGCTCCTGACCGCCGCCGCGGATAAGACTTGTAAGCTGAAGATTGCTCTTGGCGAATAAAAGGCCGATGCCCTTCGGTCCATGGAATTTGTGCGCGGAAAGCGAAAGCATATCGATGTTATCGCGCTGTACGTCAATAGTAAGATGTCCTGCGGCCTGCACGGCGTCGGTATGGAAAAGCACGCCGCGCTTGCGGCAGAGAGCACCGATTTCGCGTATAGGCTGGATGGCACCTGTTTCGTTGTTGGCGTACATGACGGAAACCAGGCAGGTGGTATCTGTAATAGCTTCTGCTACCTGCGTGGCGGTGACGATGCCGTCAGCCTGCGGACGCAGCAGTGTTACGGTAAAGCCTTCCGCTTGCAAAGCTTCGAGCGTGTGCAAAATAGCATGATGCTCCATGGCAGTGGAAACGATATGGCATTTGCCCTGCTTTTTGCCGAGGGCCGCAGCGCTGATAAGCGCCTGGTTATCTGCTTCGCTGCCGCCGGAGGTAAAGAAAACTTCCTTCGGAGCACAGTTAAGTACCTGTGCCACCTGCTGCCGTGCGCTAAACAAAGCTGCTGCACTGCGCTGACCTAAAAGGTGCACGCTGGAAGCATTGGCATATATTTCCTGAAGATAGGGCAGCATTGCTTTAACGGCAACGTCGCTCATTTTTGTTGTAGCTGCATTATCTGCATAGATAAATTGCTTTTCCATAATAGTAAAACATTCTCCTTCAATAGTGGAAATCCTGCTTTTACTTTTATATTATACGCTTACCGGCGTTAGATTTACAGAGTCAGCGTCTTTTTGCGGCGTATTTTGAGTAAAATTCAATTCCTACTGTATCAATATGTTTCATATGGTACATTACAGAGCTTTTTTTGTCAAGAGAAGAAAATTTTAATTCTTTTTGTTGACAGTAAGAAAAAAATCAGTATAATAATACCTATAAATCAACTATGATTACTAGAGATTACAAAACAGAGAAAATGAGGGATTATACTAATGAAAAGCTTGCATTTTGATACACGATGTTGACTCTGGTTACCTATAAATATAAGAAAGAAAAACTATACAACGATAATTTACTGATTATATGAAGACAAAGGAGCGATTTATTATGGCAATTTATACTAGCATTACTGATTTGATTGGCGGCACTCCGCTGCTGGAGCTGAAAAACTACGAAGCTGAAAACAAGCTGGAAGCAAAGATTCTGGGCAAGCTGGAATATTTCAATCCCGCCGGCAGCGTCAAAGATAGAATTGCCAAAGCAATGATTGATGATGCAGAGGCTAAGGGTGTTCTTAAGCCGGGGGCTACTATTATTGAACCCACCAGCGGCAACACCGGTATCGGTCTGGCATCCGTAGCTGCTGCCCGTGGTTACAAAATTATTTTGACTATGCCTGAAACCATGAGCGTTGAACGTCGTAATCTGCTGAAGGCTTATGGCGCACAGCTGGTACTGACTGACGGTGCTAAGGGTATGAAAGGTGCGATTGCCAAAGCTCAGGAGCTGGCAGAAAGCACTCCAAACAGCTTTATCCCCAGCCAGTTCACCAATCCTGCTAACCCTGCAACTCACAGAGCATCTACCGGTCCGGAAATCTGGCAGGATACCGAAGGAAAGGTTGATATCTTTGTTGCCGGCGTAGGTACAGGCGGTACTGTTTCCGGTGTAGGTGAATATTTGAAATCCCAAAATCCGAATGTTAAGGTTGTTGCTGTAGAGCCTGCGGGTTCTCCGGTACTTTCCAAAGGTGTTGCCGGTCCGCATAAAATTCAGGGCATTGGCGCAGGCTTTGTACCTGATACCCTGGATACCAAGGTTTATGATGAAATCATCGCTGTTGAAAACGAGGATGCCTTCAAAACCGGTCGTGCAATTGCCCATAAGGAAGGCGTGCTGGTAGGTATTTCCTCCGGTGCTGCCGTATATGCGGCAACAGTGCTGGCAAAACGTCCGGAAAACAAGGGCAAGGTTATCGTAGCGCTGCTGCCTGATACCGGCGAGCGTTATCTCTCCACTCCGTTATTTGCTGAATAAGCAGATAAAATACATATCACATCCCATTTCCTAACCAAAAGAAAGCAGTCTGCGCGGACTGCTTTCTTTAATTTAGAGAGCAAAAAACCGCCGGCGTTATGTAACCGGCGGTTAAACATTAAATCGAATAATTATCAATGCTGCGAGCTTTATAGTTGTCGAGAATATCCTGCAGGGTGATATTGTCCAGATAGTCTGCAATAACCTTGTTCAGTCCCTGCCACAGCGGCAAGGTAATGCAATCGTTGCGGCGTTCACAGCCTACAGGGTTAAAGTCCAGACAGGCTACCGGTGTAAGGTTGCCTTCTGTAAGGCGCAGAATGCTGCCGACAGTATACTCACGCGGTGCGTTAACCAAACGATAACCGCCCTGAAAGCCGCGGTTAGCCTGCAGAAAGTTGGATTTATTCAGAATAGGCACAATCTGCTCCAAGTATTTTTTGGAAATGTTTTGTCTTGCCGCAATGTCCTTGAGGGCAACAAAGCCGTCCTGCTGATGCTCTGCCAAATCCAGCATCATGCGTAAGGCATAGCGTCCTTTAGTTGATATTTTCATTGATTCTCCACCTTTGAGTTAAACTCGGTAATTATCTATAAACCTACTTAAATTATATGCTATTATGGATAATAAGTCAAATCGAGAAGGTTTGGTTAGCGGAATAATAAGCAGAAGACGGAAGAGTTTATGGATAGGCAGATTTTTATAAAGGGTATGCACAGCTTTTATCCACCAATCCACAAAAGTTATGCACATTGTGGATAACTTTTGTGAAAAACTGGGGATAAGTGGGAAATTATCGGGATAAATCCACCTGGAGAAGTGAATAACTTAATTTTAAAAAATCATTTTTACATAACACGTACATGATATCTCAAATAGTGCTATAATCACTAGCTAATACGTGATTGGGAGGAAATAGTCTTGGAACATAAAAATATTTATTAACTTGTTCTCGCAGGCGTATTGTGCGCTATAGGTTTGGTTGTACCTATGGTTATGCCGAAGGTGATTATCGGACAGATGTCCTTTACTTTGGGTGCGCATGTGGCAATTTTTTTGGCAATGTTTATTTCGCCTAAGGTGGCAGCTGCTGTCTGCCTTGGTACAACGATGGGCTTTTTCGTAACCACACCCCTGATTATCGCTGCGCGTGCAGCAACCCATATCATTTTCGCTTTGGTCGGTGCATTAATTATTAGGCGCTATCCGAATATTATGGAGAGCTTTGTGGCCGGTATCGGTCTGAATCTGGGGCTTGCCGTATTGCATGCTCTGGGTGAGGTGCTTGTGGTAGCGCCTTTCTTCTTCAGCGGTTATATGTTTACGCCGGAGCAGCTGTCCAACGGCTTTATAATGAGCGTTATCGTGCTGGTGGGTGCGGGTACCGTTTTGCATTCAGTATTTCCGTGCTGCTGTGGAAATTTGTCAGAGCGGCAGTACCTTCTATTAAACTGATTCGTGGCTAAGATGAGATTTTAAAATTTAAAATTAAAAGCGTGCAGGCTTAAGGCTGACGAATGTCAGCGTGTGCAAGCCTGCACGCTTATTTTTATGCTTTAGCTATTATTTTCTTGCTTTGGCAACCTTAGCGAAGGCAACTTCTGCTGCGTCGATAGTCTTTTGTAAATCTTCGGGACCGTGAGCAACGGAAACGAAGTTTGTTTCGAACTGGGAAGGAGGCAGATAGATGCCCTGCTCCAGCATGGAGTGGAAGTAGATTTTGAATGCTTCCAGATCGCTGGCTGCAGCACTGTCAAAATCAGTTACCGGTTTATCGCTGAAGAAAACGGTGAACATGCTGCCGAGGCGATGAATCTGTACAGGTACACCGGCCTTAGCTGCTGCCTTTTCCAAGCCGCCGGTCAGAATAGCGCACAGGCTTTCTGCGCGGTTGCAGACATCGTTCTGCTCCATATAGGTGAGTGCTGCAATACCTGCAGCCATAGCCAGCGGGTTACCGCTTAAGGTACCTGCCTGATACATCGGGCCTGCAGGAGAAACCATTTGCATGATTTCGCGCTTGCCGCCGTAAGCAGCAACAGGCAGACCGCCGCCGATTACCTTGCCGAGGCAGGTGATATCGGGATCGATGTCATAGAGGGACTGGCTGCCGCCCTGAGCGCTGCGGAAGCCGCTCATAACCTCATCACAGATAAGGAGAGCACCATACTTTTTAGTGATCGCACGCACGCCTTCCAGGAAGCCTTCGTGCGGAAGTACAAGGCCCATGTTGCCCGGCGTAGGCTCCATGATAACGCAGGCGATTTCTTCGCCGCGTTCGGCAAAAACCTTTTTCAGAGCAGGCAGGTCGTTGAACGGTACAGTAATAGTGGTTGCTGCTACTGCCTTGGGTACGCCCGGGCTGTCAGGTACGCCGAAGGTAGCACCACCGCTGCCTGCTTTAACAAGCAGGCTGTCATGGTGACCATGGTAGCAGCCGATGAATTTAATGATGCAGTCACGGCCGGTGTAGGCGCGTGCTAAGCGCAGAGCGCTCATGGTTGCTTCGGTACCGCTGTTGACCATGCGTACCATATCCATAGATGGAACAAGGTGGCAGATTAATTTTGCCAGCTCGGTTTCGGCAACAGTCGGAGCACCGTAGGAGGTGCCTTTTTCGGCAGCAGCCTTGATAGCTTCGGTTACGCAGTCGGGTACATGGCCCATGAGCAGCGGACCGTAGGACATAACGTAATCGATGTATTCGTTACCGTCGATGTCATAGATTTTGCTGCCCTTGCCACCGGAGATGAACGGCGGTACACCGCCGACACTGCGGAAGGAGCGCACGGGGCTGTTAACGCCGCCGGGGATATATTGGCGTGCTTCCTCAAAAGCAGCCTGAGATTTTATATGTTCCATTGTTATATCTCCTTATTTGCCTTGCAGCCATTTTGCTACATCAAGCGCATGGTAGGTAATAATCATTTTGGCACCGGCACGTTTGAAGCCCAGCATGGTTTCCATAACGATACGTTTTTCGTCAATCCAGCCTTTTTCAGCTGCAGCTTTAACCATAGCATATTCGCCGCTGACATTATAAACACACAGCGGACGATTAAAGGTTTCGTGTACACGTTGTACAACGTCGAGGAAGGCCAGCGCAGGCTTAACCATGACGATGTCAGCGCCTTCTTCAATATCCAGAGCAACCTCGCGCAGAGCCTCGTCGGTGTTGGCGGGGTCCATCTGGTAGCCTTTGCGGTCGCCTGCGGACGGAGCAGAGTCTGCTGCGGCGCGGAAGGGACCGTAATATGCGGAAGCAAATTTTGCGGAATAAGCCATGATAGGAATATGGTTGAAGCCTGCTGCATCCAGTGCTTCGCGGATAGCCTTAACATAACCGTCCATCATATTGGAGGGAGCAATCATGTCAGCACCGGCCTGAGCGTGGGATACGGCAACCTTAGCCAGCAGCGGCAAAGTTTCATCGTTGTTGACGGTGCAGCCGTTTTGCAGTACGCCGCAATGACCATGCTCGGTGTATTCGCACAGGCAGACGTCGGTAATGATAACCAGTTCAGGATATTTTGCTTTAATCAGCTTGCAGGCCTGCTGTACAGGCTCGTTCATATCCCAGCCGCTGCTGCCGACAGCATCCTTGTAGGACGGTACGCCGAAAAGCAGGACAGCGGGAATACCCAACTCAACAACCTCGTCAACGCATTCCATAACACGGTCGATGGACCAGTGGTAGTTGCCGGGCAGAGATTCGATTTCATGTTTAACGTTTTCGCCGGGAACGACGAAAAGCGGATAGATTAAGTCCTTTACGGAAACCTCGGTTTCACGGATCATTGCACGCAGATTTTCAGTAGCGCGTGTGCGGCGCGGACGGTATACAGGAAAACCGGTAATACTCATCTTGATACACTTCCTTATTTATTATAAAAATTTGTGATAGCGGTCATGAGGCCGTCGATTGTATATTCAGCGGCATTGATAGCCGGAGTATAGCCATGCTTTTTCAGGGTATCGGCAGTAACAGGGCCGATGGCAGCCAGAGCAGCCTTGTTCAGCAGTTCCTTCTTATCGCCGAGAACCTCCAGCAGGTTGGTTACGGTGCTGCTGCTGGTGAAGGTTACGATGCTTGCTTCGCCGCTTTCGAGAGCTTCGATAAGCTCATCCTTGTTTTCGCAGTCAGCAACGGTTTCGTAAGCAGTTACAACATCAACAATAGCGCCGATTTTGCGCAGGGATTCAGGCAGAACCTCGCGTGCAACCTTAGCACGTGCCAGCAGGATTTTGTCACCGGCAGTGATTTCGCCGGCAAGAGCTTCTGCCAGCTCCTCTGCTTTATAAGCGGAAGGAATAAGGTCGGCGGTGAGGCCGTGCTCTGCCAGGGCCTTGGCGGTGGCGCTGCCGATAGCGGCAAGCTTAACGTTAGCCAGGGCGCGTGCGTCCTTCTTAGCAGCGCCCAGACGCTCGAAGAAGTAATCTACGCCGTTAGCGCTGGTGAAGACAAGCCATTTGTAGTCATTGATATTGGCAATAGCGTTGTCCAGCGGAGCGTAATCTGCTGCCGGAACAATTTTGATAGCCGGAGCTTCGATAACCTTGGCACCCTGTGCTTCCAGCTTTTTGGTGAGAGCGCTGGCCTGTGCACGTGCGCGGGTAACGATAACGGTTTTGCCGAAGAGGGGTTTGTTATCAAACCATTGCAGCTGCTCGCGCAGGCGTACAACCTCGCCAACGAGGAAGATAGCAGGCGGCTTCATGCCGGTTGCTTTAACGTCAGCGGCAGCTTTGCCAAGGGTAGTAATCAGTGTGCGCTGTTCGGGATGAGTGCCCCAGCGGATAACGGCAGCCGGGCAGTCGGCGCTGCGGCCGTTAGCGATGAGTTCACGGCTGATTTTTTCAATATTTTCTACACCCATGAGGAAAACGAGAGTGTCAACAGAGGTTGCCAGACCCTTCCAATGGATGGTGGATTCGCCTTTAGTAGGATCCTCGTGACCGGTAATAACGGCAAAGGAGGTTGCTACATGACGATGGGTAACAGGAATACCTGCATATTCGGCAACGGCAATAGCACTGGTTACGCCGGGAACGAACTCAAACGGCAGGCCTGCTTCACGCAGTTCGATGGCTTCTTCGCCACCGCGGCCGAATACAAAGGGGTCGCCGCCCTTCAAACGTGCTACAACCTTACCTTCGGCAGCCAGTTTTACCAACAGCTTGTTAATATCGGGCTGGCGCATGGTGTGGTTGGCGCTGGCTTTGCCAACGTAAACCATTTCTGCGTCCTTGCGGGCGAAGGCCAGAATACGCGGATCTGCCAGACGGTCATAAACAACAGCGTCTGCAGTCTGCAGGCATTCCTTGGCTTTGAGTCCCAAAAGTCCCGGGTCGCCGGGGCCTGCACCGATTAAATATACTTTACCTTGTTTTGTCATGATGTCACTCTCCTTAAAGAATAGAGGCCAGAATTTCCTGACCGCCTGCGGCCAGCATTTTTTTGCCAAGCTGTTGACCGAGGCTGACAGCGTCATCAGCCTTGCCGTTTATTGTATCACGCAGAATAGTGCTGCCGTCTAAGGCAGCAATGATTGCTTCAATGCGAATGTTTTCACCATCAACGTCGGCATGTACGCCGATAGGAACCTGACAGCCGCCTTCCAGTAAGCCCAAGAAGGCACGCTCGGCATCGGTAGCCTGTTTGGTGTTCAGGTCGTTTAAGAAGCTCAGCATATCGCGTACTTCTTTATCCTCGGTGCGCGCTTCGATTGCCAATGCTCCCTGGCCTACAGCCGGCAGGCAGACATCAGCAGAAATCAGGCTGGAGATACGGTCGCCGTGGCCAAGGCGCTCAAGACCTGCAGCGGCCAGAATAATAGCATCGTACAGTCCTTCATCCAGCTTACGCAGGCGGGTATCAACGTTGCCGCGCAGGTCGCGGATTTCCAAATCCGGACGCTTAGCTAACAGCTGCGCCTTACGGCGCAGGCTGCTGGTGCCGACTACGGCACCGAGAGGCAGCTCTTCGAAGCTGCCATATTTGTTGCTGACAAAAGCATCGCCGACGTTGGCACGCTCGGTAATTGCTGTCAGGCACAGGCCTTCCGGCAGAACGGTAGGCATATCCTTCAGGCTATGCACTGCCAGATCAACAGTACCGTCTAAAAGATCCTCTTCAATTTCCTTGGTAAATAAACCCTTGCCGCCGATTTGCGCCAGGGGTACGTCTAAAATACGGTCGCCTTTGGTGACAATTTTTTTCAGTACAACCTCACATTCAGGATACTCCTTACGCAGTAAGGCTGCAATATGATTACTTTGCCAAAGCGCTAAAAGACTTTGTCTAGTCCCAATCGTCAATTTTGCTTTCATCACCAAACTCCTCTCCGGTTTCATTTAATAAAAATAAATCACACATCATTTTTTTATAGCGTTCTTCCTCAGAAGTACCTGCTACAGCATTCATAGCCTTCATAGGCTCGCGCAGAAATTTATGCTCCAGGCGTTGAGTCATCAGGTCGATAATGCGCTTTTCATGGTCGGTAAGCTCTGGCATTTTAATGAAGGCCTTCTTTAAAACCTTCTGGCGCAGGAAATTCATTTTATCATGCAACTGTACCATAACAGGGCGCATGGTGTAATAACGCAGGCGCTCCTTGAGGGCACCAATCTCTTCGCTGATAATCTGCTCGGCAACGTGAGCTTCTTTTTCACGGAAGTTTTTGTTGGTATCAACAACGCCTTCCAGATCATCAATGTTATAAATAGTTACGCCGGCAACATCGGCCAGTCTGGGGTCGACGTCACGCGGAACGGCAATATCAATCAGAATCAGCGGTCTGCCGTTGCGCTTGGGCAGCAGCGGTCCTAAATTTTCTACAGTAAGCACGTAATGCGGCGCACCGGTAGAGGTAATGATAATATCGGCATCAGCGGCATGCTCGAACATGGCACGGTAGGGAATGGCTGTACCATGGAATTTGTCTGCCAAATCCTGAGCTCTTTCATAGTGACGGTTGCTGACGCAGATGGTTTGCGCGCCCTTGTCCAACAGATGCTGTGCGGTGAGCTCGCTCATATGACCGGCACCGACTACCAAAATCTGTGACTTGCTCAGGTCGCCTAAAATTTTGATGGCCAAGTCAACAGCGGCGCTGGAAACAGATACACTGCTGTAAGCAATTTTTGTTTCGGTACGCACACGTTTGCCGACAGCAATTGCCTTATTCATGATGGTATTGAGAATTGTATCTGTCATACCGTTATTGCGGGCAATCTGATAAGCATTTTTAATCTGGCTGAGAATCTGGCCTTCGCCGACAATCAGTGAATCAAGACTGGAGGCTACACGGAACAGATGCTTGACGCAATTTGTTCCGTTCAGATTGTAAAAATAATCGCTTTGGTAATGTTCACCTGCTAAATGCTTGAGCAATGATTTGATAAAAGGAATTGCTTCATGCGGATTTTCGATAACCATGTACAGCTCTGTGCGGTTGCAGGTGGAAAGCAGCATGGCTTCGGGAATATTATCGTAATTGCGCAGGCGGCGCAGAATACTTGCCACCCTGTCATTGGAAAAATTGAAACGTTCACGGATCTCAACGGGGGCGGTCCTGTGATTGAGTCCTAAAACTGTTAACTGCATCTAATACCTTCTCCTTTGCTTGAGCAGCCTTACCTGCCATAACTAAATTTAGTAAATCCTGTGTCAAAACACTGCGCCAGAATTGCGTCCGCTCTTGCGGCGTACTTTCGATGTTTTTGACAGCTTCACGCTGCAGCAGCAGAAAGCTGTTGAAGTCAGCCAGCTCGGGTGTCAGAATGTGTTCCAGCTGTTTTTTCAGCAGACGTGTAAAAGCAGGCATACCGCCTGTTGCTAACGCAATGGTAATATCACCTTCGCTGATAGCTGAGGGGACAGTGAAATTACTCAGCTCGGGTTCGGTAATATTATTGACGAGGCAGGGAGCAGCTTCTGAAATCTGCCTGTTTACAGCCTTATTATCTGTGGCGGCAATAACCACAAATGCATTCTGCAGATATTCCGGTTTGTAGTAATCCTTGATGAGCGTGCATCCCTGCGCTGAGGCGAGTTTTTGCACCTCGTCACAGAAAAGCGGGGCAACAACTGTTACTTTAGCTTCGGCAGCCAGCAGTGTTGCCAGTTTACGGGCAGCAACAGTACCGCCGCCGATGATTACACAGTTTTTGCCTGCTACACGCAGCATAGCAGGATAATGAAAATTAGTTCTATTAAGCATATAATTAACCACCTATAGGAACGTGATAATGAGTGTCATTAAATATGTTTCCTAACCTTTATATAATATCATATCTGAAGCAATTTATAAAGATATTGAAGGCTTTTTAAGTGTGAAAAACATAAGAAAGTGCCTGAAATAAGAAGATTGGCGGAATGATTCCCAAAAACGCTGAAAATGTTCGTTGAAAACTAAAAGCTCCCGCTGTAATCCGTTAAGATTGCTCAGCGGGAGCCTTATTAAGTCTTATTAATTTTTATTGGTTAATTATTTGCCGAAATATCTTTTCAGCAGGCCTGCGAAAGCTTTGCCGTGGCGAGCTTCGTCACGAGCCATTTCATGAACGGTGTCATGGATAGCATCCAGGTTCAGAGCCTTAGCACGTTTTGCCAGGTCGGTTTTGCCTGCGGTTGCACCGTTTTCAGCTTCTACACGCATTTCCAGGTTCTTTTTGGTGGAATCGGTTACAACTTCGCCCAGCAGTTCTGCGAATTTAGCAGCATGTTCAGCTTCTTCGAAAGCAGCTTTTTCCCAGTACAGGCCGATTTCCGGATAGCCTTCGCGGAAAGCTACGCGGCTCATTGCCAAATACATGCCAACTTCGGAGCATTCGCCGTTGAAGTTAGCGCGCAGGTCAGCTTTGATATCTTCAGGAACGTCGGAAGCGATGCCTACAACGTGCTCAGCAGCCCAGCCCATTTCAGCAGCCATTTCCTGGAATTTGGAAGCGGGAGCGCCGCATTGCGGGCATTTTGCCGGAGCAGCTTCGCCTTCATATACATAACCACATACTTGACATACAAATTTTTTCATATTAGTTCCCTCCATGTTTTTATATTGCATTGCTTAATTTTATTTTTGACTTGCACAGCTTGTGTGCCCTTGACACTTATATAATAACACAGGCCGGCACAGTTGTCAATAATAATTATCCGTTAGTTTTTATTTTAATTTAGTTAGCCATAGCTGACAAATTAAAATTTGAGAGTTAAGCCGAGGTTAACGCCTTTAGCCTTCATGTCGAGGTTTTCGCCGAAAGCATCATCAAATGTCTGATTATAGTAAGAAGCATTAACTTCCAGGTTGTTCAGAATAGGCTTGCTGATGCCGATTTCATAGCCGCTGTTTCTGTTGCCGTAGCCCACATTTCCCCAAACGGTGAAGAGTGCGGGAATATCATAGGCAGCCTGCAGACCTACCTGACCTGAGTTTTTGGTTTTACCGCCAAAGTCACCGGAGGTATCAGCGTTCAGATAACCTGCGTAAGCGGAAATACCAGGCAGAACTTTATACATAATATTGAATTGTTGGGCGCGGGTTTTGGCTTCGTCTGCTTTGTAATTATTCCATTTGTAGTTTAAAGCAGTTTTTTGGCCGATGCCGACAGTTGCGCCAAGATAGGTGCTGTTGGATTTGCTGAATTTATAGTTGTCACCTTTAAGACTGGATGGCAGAGTAATGCCTGCATCAATAGCAACCTTGCCTGCGTCATAATTCTTCAGCGGAGAAGCATAGGCGCTCAGGCTGCAGGTGGTTGCAAGGCAGATTGCTGCACCGAAAGCTAATAAAGCATGTGTGGATTTCATTTTGCATCGCTCCTTTTACAACATAATTTTGGTCTTAACTTAATTTTAGCATATAAAGACAGTTATGCAAGCAAAAAGCAGTGATGTGTTTATGACAAATGTGTTAAAAGTACTTGTAAAATCACGCGGAAAAGAGGATAATTATAATGTATATTTATCTATAAACAAGGGGATTTTATGAGCGCAGATTCTAAAGCTTCGAATAGCAAATTTTTAAAGGGAACCTTAATCCTTACGGCCTCCAGTATTGTGGTCAAGGTTATCGGTTCTCTGAACTGGATTATTTTATCACGTGTATTGGGTGGCGAAGGTATCGGCCTGTATCAGATGGGCTTTCCAATCTATCTGATGGCAATAACCGTATCAAGTGCCGGTGTACCGGTGGCAATATCTATTATTACCTCCGAAAAATTGGCGAATAAGGATTATCGCGGTGCCAAGCGAGTCTTTAATGTTTCGCTGCGAGTGCTGCTGTTGACGGGCCTTTTGTTTTCGTCCTCACTGTTTTTCGGTGCGGACTGGCTGGTTAATAACCATATCATCCGCGACAGCCGTGCGTATTATTCTATTATCGCTCTGGCACCGGCGGTTTTCTTTGTAACCTTTCTGGCAAGCTTCCGCGGTTATCTGCAGGGCTGGCAGATTATGACGCCGACGGCGGTCAGTGAGATTGTCGAGCAGCTGACACGTGTTATTACCATGCTCGTTTTTGCCGACCTCTTCATGCCGTACGGTCTGGCGTTTGCTGCAGGCGGTGCCAGCATGGGTGCCGGTGTAGGCGCGTTCTGTGCACTTTTGGTGCTGATGTGGTTCTATCGCCGTCTTAAGCAGCGTCTGCAAAAGGAAATGGCAGAGCAGGATGACAGTGCGCCGGTAGAAAGCGCCGGACATATCATCAAGCGTCTGCTGAAGCTGGCTTTGCCGGTTTCTCTGACCAGTCTGATGCTGCCGATAGGTGCCAACCTTGACCTTTTGATTGTGCCGCAGCGTCTGGAAGCAGCTGGCTTTAATATTCATCATGCGACTGAGCTGTTCGGTTATCTGACAGGTATGGCTGTACCGCTGGTTAATCTGGCAACAATTTTTACTGCAGCGATGACCATCAGTCTGGTGCCGTCTATTTCCGAATCTCGTGCGTTGGGCAGCTTTGATGCAATTCGTGATAAAATCCGTATCGCCTTCCGTGTAGCGATGATTATCACCTTCCCCTGCTTTATGGGCTTGTATTGTCTGGCAGAAAAGGTTGCGGCGCTTGTGTACAACGCTCCCGGTGCGGCACCTGCGATTCAGACGATGAGCATCGGTATTCTGTTTTTAGGTATGCATCAGATCAGTACAGGTATTCTGCAAGGCCTGGGACGCACAGCAATCCCTGTAATCAATATGATTATTGCCTGCATTGTAAAAATTGCTATGAGCTGGTATCTTACTGCTGTGCCGGAGCTGGGCATCCGTGGTGCTTCGATGGCGACGGTGGCAGATTTCGCCGTGGCAGCGATTATCAATATGGGTTTTATTTATAAGCTGACAGGCTATAGCTTCTCTGTGGGCAGCATTATCCGCCCTTGTTTTGCTTCCGGTGTGATGGGCGCTGCAATTTACGGCGTGCTGATGCTTACGGAAAGCATGGGTATGTGGTGCGTACTGTTTGCTATGGCGGCAGCTGTTCCTGTCTACGCGCTGGCGTTGCTGGCCTGCGGTGGTTTGAATAAAGAGGATTTGGACAACGTGCCCTTTGTGGGACGCAGATTGTTGGCAGTAGGCCAACGCTTTGGTCTTTTCAAGTGAGGTAATAAAAATAATGGAGGAAAGGAATTGTGAGCTGCGCTTGCCCAACGGCAAGGTAGTAAATTTTTCGTATGCTAAGCTCAAGGCTGGCGTTGCTGTTGCTGCCCTGGTGCTGGTTGGAGCGGTCGGCGGAGCCGGCTATTTATATCATCAGCTGGCAGATTATCGCAGCGAAGCAGCTGATTATGCTGCTTATAAGCAAAATAAGGCCGAGCAGCAGACAAAGCTGCAGAAGCTGTTGCAGGATAACGAAAGAATGCTGCGCGATATGGCGGAAATCTCTAATCTGGAGAAAAAGCTGCGCCGTGCTGTTATCCGTGATGTAGACAGCAGCAAGCTGGGCGAAGGTACCAGTATGGTTGATTCGACAGCGGCAAAGGAAACGTCTGCCAATACGTCTTATACAGGCAAGGGCGGGCCTGCTAAAATGGATATCAACGGTACCATGGCGGTGCTGACAGCGCAAAATGCCAATATCAAAAAGATGCTTGATAGTACCAAAAAATCTGTCAGCGAGCTCTTAAGTGAGGTTGAAGGCTCCGGTGGCGGCATGGCGTCCTTCCCGGATAAATGGCCTACAGACGGCGGCACTATCAGCAGTAATTACGGTGCGCGCACCGGTCCGATTGAGGGCGGGTATGATTGGCATCCCGGTCTGGATATAGCAGTTGATTTCGGCACACCGGTTTATGCTACGGCTGCCGGTACGATTGAACAGGCAGGCTGGAACGGCGGCTATGGACGCTATGTGCGTATCAATCATGGCAATGGCTACGAAACGGCCTATGGACATATGAGCGGCATTGCCGTTGCTGCAGGGCAGAAGGTAATCAAAGGCGAGATTATTGGCTTTGTCGGCAGTACAGGCTACAGTACAGGTCCGCATATTCATTATGAGGTGTTGGCTGACGGACAAAATATCGATCCCTTCTATGTGCTGAAAAATAAATAAAGACTGCTGTGTATTGATATCAGCAGTAAAACAGTTCGGTGCTAAGCTGACCGTTAAAATTAAAAATAGATTTTGCAAGCCACTATGACAAATTTGTTGTAGTGGTTTTTTGTATGCCTTGGTCAGAAATTATGAGAGATATGCAGAGATGGATTTAGTGTAAAAAATACGTAAAACATTCTTCAGAGCGTTATTATTGCTTTACAGCAGGAAATGCAGGTGTTATCATTATCTTAATATTATAAATAATTACAGGCGAGGAGGTCCGCATTATGTCCATCAGAGAAATTTCCTTCCCTTCTGCCAACGGCAGAGATACCATCAAGGCCTGGTCCTACAGTCCTTTAGGCAAACCGAAAGCTATTGTACAGCTGATTCACGGCTACGGTGAGCATTCACGCCGCTATCTGCATATGATCAGCAAGCTCAATGAAGCAGGCTTTGTAGTGTTTGCTGATGACCATCTCGGTCACGGTAAAACCGGCTATGACGGAGGCACCCTGGGTGATCCGCATTCCGGCGGCTATATGACTTACCTGAAGGATGAAAAAGCCTTGCATGATATTGCTAAAGAGGCTTATCCTGAGCTGCCGTATTTCGTTTTCGGCCATAGCTGGGGCTCTATGCTGGCGCGTGCTTATGCGTCAATCTATGGTGAGGATATCAAAGGTATGATGCTGTGCGGTGTCTGCTCGCAGTGGAAGGGCTGTGAGGATGCCTATGTTAATGCAGAATTCAAGGCTGCTTATGAGGCAGATCCGTATCAACCCTGCGGCGTCTGGTTTGAGCGTGTTTTCTGCGGTATGACGGACAGAGTGGAAAATCCGAATGGTCCGGCAGACTGGATTGCAACAGATCCGCGCATTGTTGCGGACCATGCTGGCGATATGTTCAATACCTTTGATACTACGCTGGAGCTGTGCTATGATTTCGTGCAGCTGTATCATTATATTGAAAATGATGAGTGGGCTGCCAAGGTACCGCAAAATATTCCCAGCTATCTGATTGCCGGGGACCAGGATCCCTGTGGTAATTACGGCGAGGGCTTGTATCATGTTGCCAATCTGCTGGCCAAAACGGGACATAAGGTTTCCGTAAAGCCGTATCCTGGCTTTCGTCATGAAATTCACAATGAGCTGTGCTTGCGTGACGAAGTAGAAGCTGGTCTGATTAAGTTTATAGATGATTGCTTGGCGTAAAATAGTTATAAAGTAAAAGAGGCTGCCGTGAAGCAGCCTCTTTTACTTTATAAGCTTCCAAATATCGCTTACGTTTTCCGCCAGCAGCTTAGCGCCGTGCGCTTCCAGAAAGGCGCGGCCTCTGAAGCCCCAGCAGGCGCCGATGCAGGCAACTCCTGCATTGCTTGCTGTGGCAATGTCGGTATCCGAATCACCGATATAGATCGTGCTTGCAGGCTCAGCGTTTAATTGCTGCATGATTGCCAGCAGCATATCCGGCGCAGGCTTTTTGGCGATGCCGGCGCGCTCGCCGCAGGCAGCGTCGAGCTGGCCGTCAAAATATTGCTTAGCTAGCGCCTGTACGCCATAATCCGCTTTATTGGAAACAATGGCGGTGCGGCAGCCTGCAGCACGCAGCTGCTGCAAAAGCTGCGGCACGCCTTCGTAGGGGCGAGTGCTGTCGGCGCAGTGCTGCTTATAGTATCTGTTGAAGCTTGCAAAGACCTCCTCCTGCAGCTCTGCAGGGGTGTCAGCCGGTACCGCACGCTCAATCAGCTTGCGGATGCCGTTGCCAACAAACCGGCGCACTTCGTCTGTGGTGCGCTGAGGCAGCTTGTGCTCTGCCAAAGCATAGTTGGTAGCGGCAGCTAAATCTGCCAATGTGTTGAGTAAGGTACCGTCAAGATCAAAAATAATGGTTGTATATTTCATGATTAATCTCCTTTTGAACTTCAGATTTTCTTCCTCGTCTATTGTAGCACAAATAAGGCAAATGCTTTATAATATTGTTATATTTTAAGTATGGAGGGTAGAGCATGACTTATGATTACGCTCGCTTAGCGAAAATTAAGTGTTTTCTTTTTGATATGGACGGAACCATTAACCTGGGCAACGAACTGATTCCGGGTATGGAGGGCTTTTTTGATAAATTGAAGGCAGCAGGCAAGGAATATTATCTGCTGACAAATAATTCTTCCCGTAGCCACGAGCATTATGTGCAGAAGATGAACGGACTGGGCGTACCTGTTACACGTGAGAATATCTTGATTTCGTCAGATGCACTGACCAACTGGATGCAGAAGAACAAGCCGGGCGCGAAGCTGTTTGTGCTGGGAACGCCGCAGCTTTTGGCAACTGTTGAAGAAGCAGGCTTTATGCTGACAAATACGTTGGAGGAGGGTGCTGATTATGTAGTTGTCGGCTTTGACCAGACACTGACATATGATCGTCTTACAACAGCCTGCCGACTGATTGACAAGGGTGTGCCGTACGTTGCTACGCATCCTGATGTGCGCTGCCCGATTGAAGGCGGCGAATTCATTCCTGATACCGGTGCAATGCTGGAGCTGATTAAAACTGCTACCGGCAAAAAGCCACAGCTGATTTTCGGCAAGCCTTACAAGTATATGGTGGATGTGGTTTTGGACAAAACCGGTTATAAAAAAGAGGAAATTGCTATGGTGGGTGACCGCCTGGCAACTGATATTGCCTTTGGCCTAAACAATGACATTCTTTCTGTGATGGTGCTGACAGGTGAAGCAACCATGGAAGATGTAGAAAACGGTTCGATTAAGCCGGATATTATTTTACCGCATGCTAAGGAAATTCTGAAATATCTTGGTTAATAACGGATAAATATTTTGTCTTGATAATGAAAGGAGTATTGCTATGGCTGTTTTGGAGCAGACTGCTGTATTGACTGATGCTATTCGCCCTGTGCCCGCAAGTGAGCTGGAGGCGCGTCTGGAGAAGTTCCGCCGCCTGATGGATGAAATGCATCCGGGGTGGGAAATGGCTGCAGTCAATCATAAGATTGCAATGTATTATTTCACGGGTACGATGCAGGAGGGTGTGCTGCTGATTCGTCCGCAGGATGCAGTTTTCTGGGTGCGCCGCAATTATGAGCGCGCAGTGAATGAATCGCATTTCAGCGATATCCGTCCGATGCACAGCTTTCGTGAGGCTGCTGCCTTTTATGGCAGTGCGCCACGCATTATGTATGTAGAAACGAAGAAGGCTACCCTTGATTGGGAGCGCATGCTGCATAAGTATTTTGCTTTTGAAGAGGTTGGCTCCTTTGACGCAGTGCTGCAGGAGCTGCGTCTGCGCAAGAGTGCTTATGAGCTGCAGCAGATGGAGCGCTCCGGCGCTATTCACGAAACAGTGCTGGACGTTGTTGCTCCGAAGCTGATTCATGCAGGCATCAGTGAAGCGCAGCTTGCCATTGAGCTTTATAGCGAGATGGTGCAGCGCGGTTCACACGGAACGGCGCGCTTTAACCAGTCCTTGGGCGAGGAGGTTGTCGGTTTGGCTTCCTTTGGCAAGAGCGGTTTAGTACGCACCGGCTTTGACGGCCCCGGCGGTACTGGTGGCACTTGTATAGCGGTGCAATCCATAGGCAATGCCTTCCGCAAGCTGAAGTCCGGTCGATTGGTTTATCTTGATGTTCCCTGCGGCTTTGATGGTTATCATACGGATAAGACTGTTGTGTATTATTTCGGTAGCCTGCAAAAGGATGAGCAATGCGCAAGACTGCTGACGGCGCAGGAGCGCTGCCTGGAGCTGGAGCAGGAGGTTGTGTCCATGATGGTTCCTGGTGAGCCGATTGAAAACCTGTATTTGCGCACTATGGAAAAGTTTGATAATGTTTATGGCGATGCGTTTATGAACGGCGGTAAATTCCTGGGGCACAGCATTGGTCTGGTGATGGATGAAGCACCGGCTATAGCCAAGGGCTTTAAGCAACCGCTGGAGCCAGGCATGACCTTTGCTGTAGAGCCTAAAATTGCTTTGCCTGGCTTGGGCCTGGTAGGCACGGAAAATACCTATGTGGTTACGGAAAAGGGCGCACGTTCGCTGACCGGTCGCTCACACGCACTGCGTGAAATTGAATAGTATTACGGTAAAACAAAAATGCTGCGGGCGCAAGCCTGCAGCATTTTTTGTAAGTTTCTTATTCAGTTAATTCCTTGGCGCATTCTACGAATTTTACTCCGGCAGCAGCCATTTCCTGCATAGCGCTTGCGATGGTTTCGGGAGCAATGCCGCGGCAGGCAGCCTTGTTCAGGATTACGTCGAAGCCAGCAGCCTTCAGCTGCAGTACAGTGTTTTTTACACAATAATCGGTTGCCAGACCGCCGCAGATAACGGTGGTAATACCATGGCAGCGCAGATATTCGATGGCACCGGTGGAAAGTGTGTCCTTCAGGTCATGGTAGCAGGCGCCGTAGGGATGCTTATCTGCTTCAATGCCCTTGAATACCTGATAGTCATAAGCCGCTTCATCGAGGCCGTCGATGAAATCAAAGCCTTTGGTGCCGATAATAGCGTGTGCCGGCCAACGGATATCGAGATCGGGATAGCCGCTGATGGGAGTGAGCGGAGCGTGCTCAGCGTCGCTGATCCAGAGCGCGCAACGGCTGTGCGCGTCGCGGGAAGCGAGGCGCAGGCTGGCGAATTGCGCTTGGGCGTTCAGCTCGGGAGCGATGGTATCGCCTTCGGCAACCGGCAGCTCATCGGGGCAGACCGGGGTGAAGGTGTTTTGGGCGTCAATATCAAAGGAGGCAATGTATTTTTTTTTCGGTAATTGCATAGTGAACCCTGCTTTCTGTTTTAATTTAGACTTATTGTAGTATACCACCATGATTTTAGCAATAGGGAAAATACTTTTGCTATAGGAATATACGGTGAGTTAAATAAAATGTTGCAAGCAGTATATTGTTCCTCTCAGAAAAATTTTTCCGTGTCATTCTTTCACAAAGAATTCATTTGTCAAAAGTATTGTTTTGATTTACACTATAGCTAGAATTCTTGGTTAATATGGTGAAAGATGATAATTGTAAAGTGAGGCAGACTGATGGCAACATATATTATTGCGGGTTTGTTAACAATATTGGTGATTTTGGCAGTGCGCAGTTATTTTGGTAAAAAGTATAGCGGCGGGTGCAACGGCTGTTCCGGCTGTTCGCATGCTAAAAACTGTACCTCGATAAAAAAATAAAATGTTGACAAAATCCCTTGTTGGTTATATGCTAATATTAGAGTTTTGTAAAATATTAATGTATGCTATACAAAATTCTTGGGTAAGTTTGATGCCGCAGCAACGATGCTTTGCCTGCGGCTTATTTTATGGACGATAAGCTTAGGAGGATGCCATTGTGCATATTCAACGTGGTGCGTGGGCAGAAATAAATCTAGATGCAGTTGCACATAACGTGCAGATGGCTAAGGCCAATCTGAAGCCGACAACCAAATTATGTGCTGTCGTCAAGGCAGATGCCTATGGTCATGGCGCTGTGCGCGTAGCGCAGGAAGCAGCGCGTAACGGTGCAGACTTTTTTGCGGTAGCTCTCCTGCAGGAGGGCGTGAAGCTGCGCGAGGCCGGTATTGAAACACCGATTTTGGTGCTTGGCTCAATGCTGCCGGAGGTTGCGGAAATCTGCGTGCGCTATGATATCAGCCATGCAGTATTTGATGAAGAACGCTTATATGCTTTGAATGCGGCGGCTTTAAAGCTGCATACGAAGGCTAAAATACATATTAAGATTGATACAGGTATGCACCGTATCGGTGTGCATGTGCGTGATGCCGGCAGGTTTGCCAAGCTGGCAGCGTCCTTGCCCGGTATCTATATTGAGGGCGTGTTCAGTCATTTTGCGACTGCTGACGCCGATGATAAGCAGTATGCTGCCTATCAGTTTGAACGCTTTCAGGAGGCGCTGCGCCTGATTGAAGCGGAGGGAGTGCATATTCCTATCCGTCATATCGCCAACAGTGCTGCGCTGACGGAGCTGCAGGAATATCAGCTGGATATGGTGCGTCAGGGAATTACCCTGTATGGCCTGCATCCGGCGCATATGATTGACTGCTACAAGGATTTTGAGCCTGTTATGACTGTGAAGACGCAGGTTGCTTTTGTGAAAACACTGCCGCCCGGTGAAACCATCGGCTATGGCAGAACCTATACATTGACGAGACCCAGTGTTATTGCTACTGTGCCTATCGGTTATGCCGACGGCGTAAGCCGCCGCTTGTCTAACCGCGGGTATATGCTGGTTAACGGTATGAAGGCGCCGATTATCGGACGCGTATGCATGGACCAGACGATGCTGGACGTAACGGATATTCCGGACGTTAAGCTGGGCAGTGAGGTCATCGTGTTTGGCGGTCGTGAGCTGCCAATGGAGCTGGTTGCAGAATGGGCGGATACTATCTGCTATGAAATTATCTGCGACGTGAGCCCGCGTGTGCCGCGTGAATATGTACGCGGCAACTAAAAAGAAGCATTGGCGTGAGCCGCTGCTTCTTAACTAAATACGCTTTCCCTTATTTTATGGCTGCTGGACGCATTTGCGAAAGGCAGTCCTTTTTTTGTGGGGCGGAGGAGCTGCTTCAACCTAAAAAGGCTACTGCGTAAGCAATTTTACGCAATAGCCTTTTTTTACATGGTTATTTTTCAGCAAAAGGTATCTTTATAGCGCTGTTGGCACTGCTTGATGATTTCCTTTGCTTTGTCTACGTCATGCGCCTCTTCAAGAGCGGTGCTTTTGCCTTCAAGTGATTTATACACGCTGAAGAAGTGAATCATTTCATCGCTGATATGCTGCGGCAGCTCGCTAATGGATTTGTAGGAATTATACATCGGGTCGCCGAAGGGAATCGCAATGATTTTTTCGTCCATATCACCGCTGTCCTCCATGATGATAACGCCGATGGGGTAGCAGCGCATCAAGGTCATCGGTACAACGTTTTCGGAGCATAAAACCAATACATCCAGCGGGTCGTTATCTGCTGCATAGGTACGGGGAATAAAGCCGTAGTTTGCAGGATAGTGGGTTGCGGTGTACAGGATGCGGTCCATTTTGAGCAGGCCGGTTTCCTTGTCCAGCTCGTACTTTACCTTGCAGCCTTTGGGAATTTCAATAACTGCCATAAAATCGTCAGGAGAGATACGTTTGGGGTCAATGTCATGCCAAATATTCATAGTCATTTCGTTTTTGCCTCCTCTTGTGCTTTGGGACAGAAATAAATATGTTGCTTACAAATTCCTCTCTTAATCATAGATGTTCTGGAGGCCGATGTCAAATTTTGCAGGGCGATTTTTCACAACTTTTACCAAACATTATTACAGCCTCATATAAGCACTCATTACGCACGCTCCGCGTGCTCCATTCGCTTGAAGTTCGGCATGTTGCGCAGCGTCGAAGAATATGCCGCCGATGGCGTAAACCGGCAAGCTTACAGTGCTGCAGACAGCCCGCAGAAAGCCAAGACCGCGTGGAGCAAGGCCTGCCTTGCACTGCGTAGTGTAGATGTGTCCGGCGATGAGCACGGTAGCACCAAGCGCTTGTGCTTCGATTGCCTCTTCTACGCTATGAACTGAGGTAGAAAGCCAGGTGAAATGCGCACGCTCGCACGCCGTCATTTGGCGCAGCAGCGCCAGCGGCAGATGCAGTTTGCTTATGCCAAGATCATGTGCAAGCTGCCAATTGCTGTGCAAAATAAGCGGTATACCTGCAGCTTCGCAGCTTTGCTGTACCTCTAGCGCGAGCGTGCGATAGGCTGCTTTGTCTAAAGACTTCGCACGCAGAATAACAGCCTGCGGCCGCAGCTCCGTAAGCTTTGCCAGACGCTCTATTTGCTCAGCTAGCGGACGGGGACAGCTGGCGCTGTCCGTAACGGCAATCAGCGGCAGCTCAGACATAAACGTACTCCGACATTACGGGCTGCAGACCGATTTTCAGCAAGGCATCATAGATTTCCTGCAGGCTTCTGCTATCGTCAATCTCAAACTGCTCATCGCCTAGCTCCTGCTTTTTGCTGTGCGCACCGATGCCTGTATTGACGCCGGCGGAAATCTTGTTGGCGGCAATGAGCATCAGGTTATCACGCACGCGTGCGCATTCACGGCTAGAAACGGTAATTGAGGCGAAGGGCATGAACAGGCGGTAGGCGCAGACAACCTGCAGCAGCTGGCGCTCGTGCACGTCCATCGGTTTAATTTTGTCATTGTTGATGATGGGGCGCAGGCGGGGGCAGGAGAAGGCAATTTCCGCATGCGGATATTTCTTTTGCAGCAGGTAGGCATGCAGGCCTGTGGCGAGGGCATCGCGACGGAAGTCGTCTAGGCCGAGCAGAGCGGCGAAGCCAACGCCGCGCATTTTGCCGCGCAGGGCGCGCTCCTGTGCGTAAAAACGGTAGGGGAAAACGCGCTTATGACCTGCCAGATGCAGTTGTGCGTATTTATCCTTGTTATATGTTTCCTGGAAAACAGTTACGTAATCCACGCCGCATTCATGCAGGTAAGCATATTCATCGCTGTTGAGCGGATAGATTTCTACGCCCACAACCTTAAAGTATTGGCGTGCCTGCTTGCAGGCTTCACCGATGTAATGCACGTCGCTCATCTTGCGGCTTTCGCCGGTAAGAATAAGAATTTCCTGCTGGCCGGTGGCGGCGATGGCCTGCATTTCGGCAGCAATCTGCTCGCTGCTCAGGCAGGCGCGCTGAATTTTATTGTGACTGTTGAAGCCGCAGTAGATGCAGTAGTTTTCGCAGTAGTTGGCAATGTACAGCGGGGTGAAAAAGGTAACGTTATTGCCGAAGTAACGCTGGCGCTCAATTTGTGCGGCGTGGGCAATTTCCTCTAAAAGAGGCAGAGCAGCAGGCGAAAGCAGGGCCGCGAAGTCATCGGGCGTACGCTCGCTGTGAGCGAGGGCTGCAAGCACGTCTGCTTCATTGTATTGGTTGTAATCGTAAGTAGCACGGGCAGTCTGAACCTTGTCAAAAATATCGGAGTCGATAATTTCCATGCCTTCCTGATACTGCATCGGATCGGTCAGCTGTTTTTCGCTGAAGGCTGCTGCCTGCTCATCATAAATACTGTTGTTAAAAAATTTATCTTCGTTCTTCATGCTGTCACCTCAATCATGCAAAAAGCCTGTCAGCGGGGAGCTGGCGCTGGCATTGTCGCGGACACTGCCGCAGCCTGCAAGATAAGCCTTGCGGCCGGCGTTGATGGCATCGCGGAAGGCACTGGCCATGAGCGGCAGGTTGCCGGCGCTGGCAATCGCGGTGTTCGCCATGATAGCCGCTGCACCCATTTCCATAGCTTCGCAGGCCTGTGACGGCTTGCCGATGCCTGCGTCGACGATAATCGGCAGATCGATTTCGTTGATTAAGATTTGGATAAAGTCCTTGGTGCAAAGGCCCTTGTTGCTGCCAATCGGTGCGCCCACCGGCATGATACAGGCAGCACCGGCATCACGCATGTCACGTGCACTTTGCAGATCAGGGTACATATAGGGCATAACGATGAAGCCTTCTTTGGCAAGAATTTCTGTTGCCTTGAGGGTTTCATGGTTGTCGGGCAGCAGGTATTTGCTGTCTTTGATTACTTCGATTTTTACAAAGTCGGTGTGGCAAAGCTCGCGTGCGAGGCGGGCAATGCGCACTGCTTCTTCAGCGTTGCGTGCACCGCTGGTGTTGGGTAGCAGGGTGACGTTTTCCGGCACATAATCAAGAATGTTGGCAAGAGCACCGCTGTTGGCGCGGCGCAGAGCAAGCGTAAGGATTTCCGCACTGGCCTGCTCTACGGCTGCTTTGATTAAGTCCAGCGAATATTTGCCGCTGCCTAAAATAAAACGGGAATGAAATTCGTGTCCGCCTAAAGTCCATGTATCGTTAGTCATTTTAATTCTCCTCCAAGTTTAAAATAATGCGTGCAGCAAGCAGTGCCTGCTGCATGGCGCAGAGCGCAACGCGTGCGCCGCAGAGCGGCAGGTCGTGAAAATCGCTGCTGCCGTCGCCGCAAAGATAAAGATTTTTGGTGATTTTTTTACTGGTGATTTCTTTTGCCGGTCCAAAGCCTGCAATGCCGTTGCCGGCGATAACCTTTTTGTCGCTCCAGGTACTCAATACAGTGCTCACGAGCATAGCCTTGCCGGCAGCATCATCAAGCGCTTCGCAGATAATCTCGCAGTCACCTAAAAGTGCGGGGATATTTTCCTGAGTCACCTTGACTACCTGCGAATGCAAAGCTGCGTAGGGGTTTATCTGGCGCAAATGCTTCACAAGGGCGTCAGCCTTGTATTGCCCTATATCGTCAAGAAAATAATATTGGCGGTTGAGATTGGAAAGCTCTACCTTGTCAAAATCATAAAGATAAAGATTGCTTACACCAAGACGCGTTAATGCGACGGCGATATTGCTGCCGAGTCCGCCGAGTCCGACGACAGCAACGCGCGCGTTATGTAGAGCGTCGAGCTGCGCCTTTGTCAGTCCTTTGCCAAGTGCGGCATTGATTTCCTCCTTGCTAATCATTCAGCCACCTCCTACAAAGCTGACGATTTCCAATTTATCGGCGTCGGTAATTGTTGTACTGCCAAAATCCGCCTGCTTGATAATGTTGCCGTTCAGTTCTACGGCAACAAACACAGCGCGATAGCCAAGCTGCGTAAGCAGCTCGCTGAGAGCGATGGGGCAGCATAAGGCCTTTTCTTCTCCGTTGATAAGCATGATTTTCTCCTTTCGGGTAATAAAAAAAAGCTCATGAAAAAGCTACACCCGTGGTGGTGCACCCCTTCATGAGCTAAATTTCAGACTCACTCTAAGCTTTGTTTATGAAGTTGTTAGCATAAGTATAATGTTTTTGTCAGTAAGTGTCAAGGAGATAAGCTGTATATGCTGGCAGAGAAATATTTGCCTGCAGCACGAAATAGGCATATAATGGAAGCAGTAAAAAAAGAGGGGGCTTTGCTTATGAAAATAACGAACAGCAAAACAGATATCTGCGCCAACCGCTTCGGTGGCAATGGTGACGTAATTATTGAACATTATCTTGACGAAAGCATGCTTAATGACAGCGTAGTAATGTACGCTAAGGTAACTCTTAAACCGGGCTGTAGCCTTGGCTATCACATCCATGACGGTAACAGCGAAACTATCGTGGTGTTGCAGGGAACTGCTGAGTACAACGATAACGGTCAGGCAATAACGCTGCATGCGGGCGATAAGGTGCACTGTCCCAGCGGCGAAGGTCATGCTATCGGCAATCCGGCAGATGCTGCCGAGGATTTGCTGCTGCAGGCTCTGGTAATCAAAAAATAATTATAGCTTTTATGTCTAAACTAAAAGGACTGACGCCTTGGCTGTGCGTCAGTCCTGAATTTTTTTATTTACCTTTGAAAAGACTTCCTAAAATACCGCGTACCAGCTTGCTGCCGATTTGGCTGCCGACTGTGCGGGTAGCGGAATTGACGGCGCTGTCAAATACCTTGTCCAACACGCTCTTGGTTTGGCGGCCGCTGCTTCTTTGCGCAGCACGCTCTGCTGTCATACGCTCGCGTTCCGCTGCTTTGGCGGCACGCTCCGCTTCCTTGGCCTGCTTAGCTTCTTCTTTTGCTCTCAGCGCTGCTTCCTTCGCTTCAGCTTCAGCCTTCGCTGCCGCTTCGGCTTCCGCATGTGCCTCTTCTGCCTTTTGTGTCAGCAGCTCGTAGGCGGATTCACGGTCAACAGCTTCTGCATATTTGCTGTAGAGCGGGCAGTCTTTGATCAGCTGCTGGCGTTTGGCGTCATCGCACACGCCAAGATAGCTGCGCGGCGGCATTACATAGGCACGCTGTACGATAGAAGGAATACCTTCGGGGTCCAGCATGGAAACGAGCACCTCGCCTGTGCCGAGCTCGCCTAAGGCAGCTTCGGCATCTAATGCAGGGTTTTCGCGGAAGGATTGTGCGGTAGCTTTAAGGCTCTTGCGTTCTTTAGGAGTATAGGCGCGCAATGCATGCTGCAGCTTGTTGCCCAACTGTGCCAGTACGCTTTCGGGTACGTCTGTAGGCTGTTGGGTGATAAAGTAAATACCGATGCCCTTGGAACGGATGAGGCGGACAATCTGTTCAATCTTATCCAAAAGGGATTGCGGTGCATCTTTAAAAATCAGATGTGCTTCGTCAAAGAAAAAGACCATCTTGGGTTTATCCAAATCGCCTGCTTCCGGCATCATTTCGTAGAGCTCGGAAAGCATCCACAGCAGGAAGGTGGAGTAGAGCAGCGGGCGCTGGAACAGTTCGGTAGCGTGCAGCAGGTTGATAACGCCGCGGCCGTCTTCTGCCGTAGCAAACCAGTCCTTGATATCGAGTGCCGGTTCGCCGAAGAAAATATCCGCACCCTGATCCTCCAGACGCAGCAAAGCTCTTTGGATAGCACCGATGCTGGCGGGAGTGATGTTGCCGTAGCTTGTTTTGAACTGGGCAGCATTATCACCGACGTATTGTACCATGCTGCGCAAATCCTTGAAATCCAACAGCAGCAGGCCTTGGTCATCTGCTACGCGGAAAACGATATTCATTACGCCGCTTTGGGTATCATTCAGCTCCAGCAGACGGCTGAGCAGATCAGGTCCCATTTCCGAAACGGTGGCGCGCACAGGAATGCCTCCCTTGCCGTAAACGTCCCAGAAGCGTACCGGATAGTCGGCGAATTTCCATTCCGTTTCCAGACCCAGCTTGTTTCTTAAGCGCTTGCGGAAGCCTTCGCTGTCCTCACCGGGCAGGCACATACCGGAAACGTCGCCCTTGATATCAGCCAGAAAAACAGGTACGCCCATTTCACTGAAGCTTTCTGCCAGCACCTTGAGCGTAACGGTTTTGCCTGTACCGGTAGCACCGGCAATCAGGCCGTGACGATTTGCCATTTTGGGATACATATAGATACCGCCCTTGTCATTTTGACAAAGCCAGATTTTATGCAGTTTAGGGATATACATCTTGCATTCCTCCTCGCGGCATTAAGATTTAGTATGAACGCTTGCCCCACAGAGGATGAGCGCAGGGGCGCAGTGCAAGACGATGAACCTGCTGTGCCGCTTCTTCAAGAGGCAGGTCCTCACGGCTGCCGCCGCGCTCCAGCACGCAAAGAGGCGCTTCGCTGCCAACCTCTCCGCCGGGCAGGTAAATATATTCTTCGTTATCATTGTCGCCGAAAATAATTCCGGCGAGCAGTTTTTCTTGCGTAACTTTAGACATTTTCTAACCTCAGAACATTCTCTTCTTCCACAGCAGGAAGGCAGTGCCGATGGCAATACATGCCGCCAGACTGATGACGATAAGGAACCCGAAGGGGTTTTCTGCAAAGGGAACAGGTACGTTCATGCCCCACAAACCGCTGATGAGTGTAGGAATCGCCAAAATAATGGTGACGGATGCCAAAAATTTCATGACCAGGTTCAGGTTGTTGCTGATGATGCTGGCAAAAACTTCCATCATGCTGTTAAGAATGTGGCTGTACATTTCAACCATTTCTACAGCCTGCTTATATTCGATGATAACATCGTCCAGCAAATCCTCATCTTCTTCGTATACCTTTATAAGATGCTGGGACTGTGTCGCATTGCGAAGACGCAGCAGTCGTTCCAGTACAATGGAATTGCTGCGCAGAGAGGTGGAAAAGTAGGTTAAGGATTTCTGCAGATCCAGCAGGTTGAAGAGCTCGCTGTTTTCCATGGACTGGCGCAGGTGAATTTCCAGTTCATCCGTACGGCGGATGATGATACGGATATATTTCAGATAGAGAGTAGCGGATTTATAAAGAATCTGGAACAAAAAGCGCGTTTTTTTGAAGGTGCTGAACATTTTGCTGTTGTGCGTGCCAAAGTCTGCAGTTACGGCGTTAGGTTCCAAACAGATAGTGGCAATGCCTTCTTCAGTTACTACGATGCCTAAAGGCAGCGTGTCGTAATCTTTATTGCTGCGTAAAAAAGGGATGTCGACCAAAATCAGAATCTGGTCATCTTCCACTTCGATACGGGATTTTTCTTCTTCGTCCAGTGCGGCACTCAAAAAATCCATCTGGATTTTTGTCGCTGCTGCTATTTCCTGCAGCTCTTCTACAGAAGGAGCCACTATGTCAAGCCAGTAGCCCTTTTCCAGATGTTCCAGCTCCAGCTCGTCCAGTCCTTGGTCGGTACTTTTTAAAATTTTGTACATAGTAGGGTTCCTCCTTTCCTCTTCCTTTATGTAGACGTGCGATAAAGCACCGTCTGCGTCACAACGGCTCCTAGACGTACAAGAAGTACGCCGTCGTCGCCATTGCCTAGCATCCGGTACTTTCTCTCACGCCTGTTTAATTTAACATAGCGATAAAGCACCGTCTGCGTCACAACGGCTTTAAAAATTACAGATTCTCTTCGATAGCTTTGGCCAATTGGTCAGCGCAGCTTGTGCCGCGGCCGCGGCAGTCATTGCCCTTGAGCAAATCGGCAACTGCTTTGGCATCCTGGCCTTCTACCAGCTTGCCGATAGCAGCCAGATTTCCGGGGCAGCCGCCGTCAAAGCTTACATTGTGCAGCTTGCCGTCAACTATATCAAAATGAATCTCGCGGGAGCAGACTCCGCTGGTTTTATAAGTAAACATATTTCTTTCCTCCATTGTATCACAACATACATTAAACAATTCGACAAAAATAAATAAAATCCTTTTTCTTACGCTTGCGCAAGAAAGATTTTACGTAAATTTTATTTCAAAAAATTTCCCGCTGCAGAAAAGTTTTGGCGGGAGCTTTAATTTACTAAAAAAAGTTGGTATAATATAAGACAAATTATTGTACGTTGTAGGATGGTAGCATGGTTTATATTCTTACAGCACAAGTATTATGCTTTTGTAGCATGGAAGAAAGGTAGTGTAGTTTTTATGTCTATTCAGTTGGTAATTGTCGTAGTGTACATCGCGTTGCTTTTTGGCATCAGCTTGTGGGTTAAGCACAAGGCTGATTCGGGTTCAACAGCGTTTTTGCTGGCCGGACGTAAGCTGAACACGATTCTGGTAGCTGTCAATGTTACCGGTCTGGCAGTCGGTGCTGCTTCTACAGTCGGCGTAGCACAGCGTGCCTTCAGTGTTGGTCTGGCAGCAGGCTGGTATAACGGTGCCTGGTCTATCGGTGCTATTGTTATGGGCCTTTTGGCAGCAGGCAAGCTGCGTTCTATGAAGGTTTCCACTATCCCGGAATTCTTTGAGTTCTATTATGATACCAAAGGCCGTGCCATCGCTGCAATCGGTCTGGTTATCATTATGTGCGTTATTACTGCTTTGCAGTACATGGCAGGCGGTGCGATTTTGTCCTCGCTGCTGCCGGAAATCTTCTCCTTCCATGGCGGTATGATTATGAGTGCCGTGGTATTTATCGGTATTACACTGATTGGCGGTCTTTGGTCCAGCGGTCTGGCAAATATCGTCAGCGTTACCTTGATTTATATCGGTATTATCTACTCTGCAATCCAATCTGTATCCAACGTAGGCGGTTGGGATGCAGTGCTCAGTAAGCTGCCTAACCCCGAGGTTATGGGCAGTCCGGTAGCAGGCCTGGCTTTTGCTACTATTCTTGGCTGGATTATCGTTATGATTACCCAGACTATTACCGCGCAGGGCCCTGTACAGATTGCCTGCGGTGCGAAAAATGCCAAGGCTGCCCGTAACGGTTATGTTCTGGCCGGCCTGATGATTTTCCCTGTTGGTTTCATTTGCGCTGTATTGGGTGTTGTCTGCAAGGCTATGTATCCGGAAATGCCGCTGGCGCAGGCTGCACTTGCTATGCCTAAGGTTGTTATGACTCTGGATCCTCTTGCCGGCGGTGTAACTCTGGCTGCTTTGTGGGCTGCGGATGTATCTACTGCCTGCACTATTCTGCTGGGTGCGGCTACGCTCTTCAGTAATGATATTTACAAACGCTTTATTAATCCTACTGTTGCGGAAAATAAATTTGTCATCATCAACCGCCTGTCTGTATTTGCTGTCGGCCTGATTACTCTGTGGTTTGCCTTCAATGCAGCGGGTATTGTTAAGACGATGATTGCCGGTTTGTCTATGACCTGCGGCCTGACCTGTGTGTTCTTCTTTACGATGTTCGCTCCCGGCCTGTGCCGTCGCAGCTCTGCTTTCTGGACTACATTGGTGAGCCTTATCGGCATCGCTCTCTGGTTTGTTCCCGGCAGCCCGCTGGCAGGCATCAAACCGCTTTTTGCCAACGAAGTAATTTACTTTGAATGGCCTATCTGCATTATTACCTTCCTGCTGGTAGCAATGCTGGATAAAAATAAAATCAAAGAGGTTGTAGAGGTTCCCGAAGAAGAGGAATAATTTCTGCGCCTGCTGATATAAAATTTGTTTTGTGAGGGGTGTGACTAACATGCATGAATGTGGTAAAAGCTGCATCAACAGCATCGAAATCGGCCGTGCTGCCTTGCGTATTGCACTTACCTCCAGTCGCGTGGAGGAAACGAAGGTAAAGGAACGCCTGGCGGAGCATGGTATCCGTTCGACAGCTGTTGATTTCGGCGGTGAATTTATTCCTTCTATTGTAAAAATTGTCGAGCGTGCCGTAGTGGCTGCACAGCGTCAGGGACTGGTAACCGAATCACATGTAGGTGCGGGTGCTGTGGCGGGTGCGGCGCACGAAGCATTGGAACAGGTGAAGGTTAAGGCCTTTGGCTTCAACGTTGGTGGCAAAATCGGTATTGCCCGCGCCGGAGAGCATCTTTGCGTTGCTATTTATATGGGCGTTGGCGTGCTGAATCTCAATGAGCTGTGTGTCGGATTGGCACATCGTTCGCTGGCCAGTGATGAATAGAGGTGCTTTATGAGTATTTTGGATATTATCGGACCGGTGATGATTGGTCCCTCCAGCTCGCATACTGCCGGTGCTGTTCGTCTGGGACTTTTGGCTGCCAGTATTCTTGGCGCTAAGCCGGTAAAGGCAGAGATTTATCTGCATGGCTCCTTTGCCGAAACCTATAAGGGACACGGCACGGATATGGCGCTGCTTGCCGGCCTGATGGGCTGGCTGCCGGATGATGAACGCATTCCGCAGGCTGACAGCTTTGCGGAGAAAAACGGCCTGGAATATTCCTATCATAAAATTGATTTGGGCAATAAGGCTCATCCCAACACTGTGCTTTTTAAGCTGACTGCAGAAAATGGTGCCCGTTGTGATATCGTCGGTTCTTCTGTTGGCGGCGGTCAGGTACAGGTTACGGAAATTGACGGGTTCCCTGTAGAGCTTACGGGACGCCTGCCTGCTATTTTGACAGTGCATATTGATACAAGAGGTGTTATTGCGCTGGTTACCAGTACCTTGGCCAATGCCGGCGTAAATATTGCTACAATGCGCTTGTTCCGCAGCGACAAGGGCGGTATGGCATCTATGGTTATTGAATGTGATGAGGCAGTGCCGCAGGAGATTATCAATCTTATCAGTGCGCTGCAGCAGATAGAATCGGTGCGTTTTATCGCCAGTGTTTTGTAAGGGGTGCAGCATGAAAAAAGAAATGCTGTCTTTGAACAGCTGGATTAAAGAGGCTGCTGAATGGCAGCAACCGTTAGACGAATTTCTTATAGACTACAATATGCGTGAGCTGGAATGCAGTCAGGAAGATTTACTGGCGAAAATGCAGGAAATGCTTGATGTTATGGAGAAATCAGTAGAGCATGGTTTATCAGGTGTTCGTTCGCACAGCGGTCTGACAGGCGGCGATGCCAAAAAGCTGGCTGCAGCTGCAGGCGCCGAAGGCTTTGTCAATCTTTTGGGCGAGAAGGCTTTGGATGCAGTTATATATGCTACAGCAGTTGGCGAGTGCAACGCGGCTATGGGCCGTATAGTTGCTGCTCCTACCGCAGGTGCCAGCGGCGTACTTCCGGGAGTGTTCTTCACCCTGAAAAAGCACTGCGGACTGGATGCTGCAACCTTGCAGCGTGGTATGGTGGTTGCCGGCAGTATTGGTATGGTAATAAACGAGCGCGCTTCTCTGGCAGGTGCTATGGGTGGCTGTCAGGCAGAATGCGGCAGTGCTGCGGCGATGGCAGCAGGTGCTGCGGTTTCTATGCTGGGTGGCACACCGCAGCAGGTTGGCACAGCAGTAGCGGTCGTTTTTAAAAACGTGTTGGGCCTTGTCTGCGATCCAGTAGCAGGCCTTGTAGAGGTACCCTGCATTAAACGTAATGGAGCCTGTGCTTTGCAGGCACTGTTGGCAGCTGAACTGGCGTTGGCCGGAATCAGCAGCTTTATTAATGCTGATGAAGCAATTGATGCCATGAAGAGCGTGGGGGATGCACTTCCCTGTGCTTTGAAGGAAACCGCAGGCGGCGGTATGGCCGCAACGCCTTCGGCTATAGAGTGGGCGAAAAAATACTTTGCCCGTAAATAAAAAAGTAGCAAAGGAGACTTTAATCATGGAAGTTATTGCAACAACAAATGCACCCAAAGCTTTAGGTCCTTATTCTCAAGCTGTATTGGCAGGTTCTATTCTGTTTGTATCCGGTCAGATTGCTATCAATCCGGAAACAGGTGAAATGGTTCAAAGCTCTATCGAAGCTGAAACTCAGCAGGTTTTAGACAATATTGAGGCTATCCTGACGGAAGCACGCTTCAGATTCATGGATGTTGTAAAAACTACTATTTTTGTAGACGACATCAAGAATTTTGATGCTATTAATGCTGTTTATGCAAAAACCTTTAAAATTGAGCCGCCGGCACGCTCCTTTGTACAGGTAGCAGCTCTGCCTAAAGGCGCTCATGTAGAAATTGAAGTTATTGCCCGCCGCTGATTAACTGCTGCAAAGCAATTTTTGACTATGTCCGGTGATTGCCGTAAAATTTTTTATAAAAATTAAATTTTCCTATTGACGCAGTGCTGGGAATATAGTATAATACTATTCGTCGCCAAGCTATTCAGCTTGGAAACAAGATGGTGGCTGTGGTGAAGTGGTTAACACGGCGGATTGTGGCTCCGTTACGCGTGGGTTCGACTCCCACCAGTCACCCCACCTTTTCAGATTTGGATAAATCTGAATAACCACTAATAAGCTTGGGGCGTAGCCAAGTCGGTAAGGCACGGGACTTTGACTCCCGCATGCGTTGGTTCGAGTCCAGCCGCCCCAGCCAATGATCCACTAGCTCAGTTGGTAGAGCACCTGACTTTTAATCAGGGTGTCCCGAGTTCGAGTCTCGGGTGGATCACCACGAATTTAAGGCCGTTCTTCGAAAGAAGGACGGCTTTTTGTTTACATGGACAGTTGCCATAGATGTTCTTGTTATGATATAATATTTTATATGCGAGTGTGGCGGAACTGGCAGACGCACTAGACTTAGGATCTAGCGCCTTTCGGCGTGCAGGTTCGATTCCTGTCACTCGCACCAACCTTATAAATCAGGCTCACGTGGAATGGTCACGTGAGCTTTTTGATTATAGTTTGCCTTTAGGTTTATTCTAATGATTCTTGAACAATGCTATCTTGGAAATAAATAATGAATTGACCGAGTAGAAATGATAGTGATAAACTAATATTGTGATTAAATTTTTATATTGAGGATTGGTTAAGCATGTCGATAGTTTTCATTATTTTTTTAGCGTGTATAATTCTTTATTGTATACATAGTGCCAGAGAAGTAGACAAGTACAATAAATCTCAGTATCGAAAAATAACAAAAAATTCATTTTGGGATGTAGAATTTGATAAAGGTAAGAATGGCGAATATAAGATTTATAAATCATTATTTCATTATGAGATGGATGGAGCGAGTTTTTTGTTTAATTGCTATCTGCCGATGGAAAACAAAGAAACGACTGAGATTGATGCAATAATGATACATCATAGTGGAATATATGTATTTGAAAGCAAAAATTATGGTGGTTGGATTTTCGGGAATGAACGGAATGCATGGTGGACACAATCTTTATTAGGCGAAGGTTATTCTGCACAAAAAGAGCGTTTTTATAATCCTGTTTGGCAGAATAGAACACACATAAAATACTTGCGAAAAAAATTAGGATTGTTTGATGGAAAAATTTATTCAGTAATAGTGTTTTCGGATAGATGCGAATTTAAAGATGTAACTATTTTTAGTGATGATGTTATATTGACTCAACAATTTCAATTAGCTGCTAGTATACAGAAATATACGAACAAAACTATATTTAATCAAGAAAAAATTAATAAGTACTACGATTTGCTATATCCATATACACAATTGACAGAAGAGCAAAAGCAGGAACATATAAAAAATCTGCAAGAGAGAATGAATTTGCGAAGGCTTCAGCAGAATAAAGTGTGTCCTAGGTGTGGTAGCAAGTTAGTATTGCGTGTGGCGAAAAAGGGGGCGCTGGCCGGACATGAATTCTATGGTTGTTCAAATTACCCGAAATGCAGATATACCGAGAATAAACAATAAAAATTTAGGAGGAGATTAAATGAAAAAGGTAGTAGCGTTTTTAATGTTAGTTGCTTGTTTAGCTTTGGTTAACGATGTTCAAGCAATGCGTTTAAAAGGAGATGGTGTTTCTGATACATATAAATATATAAGATATGTTCAAGATGAACCGTATAGTAATTTATACGAGAATAATCTTAAGATCAGTACTGAAAACTTGTATCCATGTGCTATACCGGAATGGAGGCTTAAATGCGATTTGGAAAATTCTGGATGGTACTATTATAAAAAAAGAATGGGCGGGACACCTTGCGTATTTGGTGTTAAAGGAATTGCTTTAAATTTAGAAAATCTTGGTGAAGATGTTATTGTTATAAAATGGAATGAATCCCTGATACAATTAGGAGATTATAACGGGTTGCCATTTTTTGTAGGAATGAGATATAGTGATGCAGGAAAACCGGATAAGTTGGTTAATACAATTTTACCGCCGTTTAGTAAACTGAAATTGCCGGTATTTTTAGCAAACGTAGAATGGAGAAATGGAGATACTTTTAATTCTTCGGGATGGAAGGATGGTTATGCACCTGTTAAAGAAGATAAATCGTTACAGGGCTTGCTATGTATGAAGATAGAGGTTAATGGCGAAAGTAAGTATTATACATTCAGAACACCACATATAGAGTATCCTGATCAACTGGCTGTTCATTATAGGGCAGATAAATAGTTTGTTATTTCTTATCTCTGTAAATTCATGCCGATTTTTTTATGCTTTTTGTGTGATAGTAGCTTTTAGTGCGTCTATGAAAAACTTTGTCAAAATTCGCCAACGATGAGATAAACTAAAATGGCTAAGATTTTGCTTAGTTGCTCTTAAAACTCTTGCTGAAATTTTTATTTTTATGCTTTGGAGAAGAACATGGGAAATTTATCACAAACTGCTGCTTCGGTGTACGAGGCACTGTAGCGTTTTCGTAAAAAACGCGTTGTACCTTAAAAATCAGGCTCACGTGGAATGGTCACGTGAGCTTTTTGATTATTTGGTCCAACTGTTAAACAAAAGAATGCTGTTGGAGGTTTTACTGCTCACGTGGCAATAGCTGCGTGGGCTTTTTTGTACACTGAAATCTGTAATAGTGTTTACACTAATAAGCTGTATTCGAAAAACAATTTACAAACATTACACTTTTTGTTGACAAAAAAACTGCTTGCTGAAATAATAAAAAAACACTGATTAGATGATGCCGGCAAGCATGACAGATTTGTAAGAGCATCAGAGCTGTAGACATGTTATTGCAGGAGGGAAAGATATGGAGCAGATTTTATCGATTGTTGTACGTAATCAGCCTGGCGTACTGATGCGTGTAGCAGGTATGTTTTCACGCCGTGGCTTCAATATTGACAGCTTGGCTGTAGGCACGACGCAAAACCCGGAGTTCTCACGTATGACAGTTACGATGGAGGCTGACGAGCCGACCATTATCCAGGTTACCAAACAGCTGGCGAAGCTGGTTGAGGTAGAGCGTGTCAAGGTACTGCCTCCTAAATCCAGTGCTACCCGCAGCATGATTCTGGTTAAGGTAAAGGCCGGAAATAAGCGTCCGGAGCTGTTGCAGCTGGCGGAAGTGTTCCGTGCGCATGCTGTGGATGTAACCGGTGAGTCACTGATATTTGTTGCTACAGGTGATGAAGGAAAGCTACGCGCTTTTGTTGATGTCATGCGTCCATACGGCGTAACCGAAATGGTACAGACCGGCCTTGTTGCTTTAGAGCGCGGTGATACGTCACTGGCTGTGGAGAAATCACGTTTTGAATGGCCGCCGCTGGATGATGGTCATGCGGCAATATAAGAGATAGATTTGCGGAAGGAAGTGAGCATATGCAGTTAAGCGGCGCAGAGATTATGTGCAGAATACTGGCAGAAGAAGGGGTAACAACGGTTTTCGGATATCCCGGGGGTGCGATTCTCCCTTTTTATGATGCATTACGGCAAAGTCCGATACAACATATATTAACGGCGCATGAGCAGGGTGCTGCGCATGCGGCAGACGGCTTTGCGCGTGCTTCAGGTAAGGTGGGCGTGTGTATAGCTACATCAGGTCCCGGTGCAACCAACCTGGTCACAGGCCTGGCAACGGCATTTTTGGATTCCGTACCGGTTGTGGCCATTACAGGTCAGGTAAACAGGGCGCTTATCGGCCATGACGCGTTCCAGGAGGTAGATATCACCGGTATTACAATGCCTATTACCAAGCATAATTTTTTAGTTAAAAAGCCGGAAAACCTGGCGCAGACATTGCGACTTGCCTTCCAACTGGCGCGTGAAGGACGCCCTGGACCGGTGTTGGTAGATGTGCCGCGCGATGTACAGACGGCGCTGATAGATTTTGAGGAAGCCCGTTTGGCGGAGCTGCAGCCGTTGGAGCCTGATGCTGAACGTGTGGCAGCGGCTGCAGCGTCTATCAACAAGGCAAAGCGTCCGGTAATGCTGGTCGGCGGTGGCGTTATCAATGCCAATGCAGAATATGATGCCATGCATTTGTGTGAAAAGCTGCATATCCCGGTTGTCAGCACGTTGATGGGGCTTGGTGCGATTAGTGCCTACAGACAGCTGTTTTTGGGAATGACAGGCCTGCATGGACATGAACGTGCCAATAATGCCGTTAAGGAAGCTGACCTGATTTTGGCTGTTGGCAGCCGCTTTAATGACCGCGTTACAGGTGAACGTAGCAGCTACAGTGCCAACAAGCTTATTATCCATCTTGATATTGACCCTGCCGAGGTGGATAAAAATATTGATTCGGGTATAGGCATAACCGGAGATATGGTGGCAACGCTGAATGCTTTGGAAAAGGCAGCGCAGCCGCACGATTTGAGCGCATGGTGGGACAAGATAAATTCCTGGCCGGGTATGGACGATGATTTTGGAAACGAGGAGGCGCCCAAGTTCTTTAAAGCATTGAATCCGGTGCTCAAGGACAAGGATTATATTATTACTACTGACGTAGGCCAGCATCAGATGTGGGCAGCGCAGCATTTGAAGATACAGTTTGCCCGCCAGTGGCTGACAAGCGGCGGATTGGGAACGATGGGATTCGGTCTGCCTGCTGCGTTAGGCGCACAGCTGGCGCGTCCGCAGAGCCGTGTCATCAGTATAAGCGGTGACGGCGGCTTTAAGATGACAGGCAGCGAGCTTTTTACTATTGCAAGCAATAATGTGCCTGTTATCGCTATAGTGTTCAATAACAGCGGACTGGGAATGATACGCCAGCTGCAGACGGTGCAGTTTGCCAAACGCTTTACGTCTTGCGAGCTGCCGGGCTATGTTGACTTTGTAAAATATGCTGCTGCCTTCGGAATTGAAGGTGAGCATGCGGATACGCCGGAGGCTTTGGCTCAGGCAGTGGCCAAGGCGTGGGAATGCAGGAAGCCTTATCTTATAGAGGTTTGCGTTAATCCTAAAAATATGGTGCTCCCGATGGTAGCTCCGGGACTGGGAATTAATGATTTTGTAAAATTCGCTAACGATGAGATAAACTGAATTGGCTAAGATTTTGCTTAGTTACTCTTAAAACTCTTGCTGAAACAGGTTAAAAATGTTACGATAAAGGGACAGAAGAAAATATCATCTGTCCTTTTATTTTTTTATGCTTTGGAGAAGAAAATGGGAAATTTATCACAAACTTCTGCTCCGGTGTACGAGGCACTGGAGCGTTTTCGTAAAAAGCGCGTTGTACCGTTTGATGTACCAGGTCATAAGCGCGGTCGTGGCAACCCGGAGCTTCGTGAGCTGTTGGGGGAAAAATGTGTAAACCTGGATGTCAACTCTATGAAGCCTCTTGATAATCTTTGCCATCCTGTTTCGGTAATCCGTGACGCAGAGGAGCTGGCAGCGGAGGCCTTCGGTGCGGCACACGCATTCTTTATGGTAGGGGGTACGACCTCGTCCGTGCAAAGCATGGTGTTGTCCTCCTGTAAGGCAGGCGATAAAATTATCCTGCCGCGCAATGTACACAAAAGTGTGATTAACGCGCTGGTGCTTAATGGCGCGATTCCGGTTTATATCAATCCTCAGGTTGACAGCAAGCTGGGAATTTCTCTGGGGATGGAGATCGGCGAGGTAGCTAAGGCGATTAAGGCAAATCCCGATGCTACGGCAGTGCTCGTAAACAATCCTACTTATTATGGTATCTGTTCGGATTTGCGTTCTATCGTTAAGCTGGCGCATGAGCATAACATGCTCTGCCTGGTAGACGAGGCGCACGGTACACATTTTTATTTCGGAAAAAATATGCCTGTTAATGCGATGGCGGCCGGTGCTGACATGGCATCTGTTTCCATGCACAAATCAGGCGGCAGCCTGACGCAGAGCAGCCTTTTGCTGACGGGCCCGAATGTTAACTGGGAGTATGTAAGCCAGATTATTAATCTGACGCAGACTACCAGTGCTTCGTATCTTCTGCTTTCCAGCTTGGATATTTCCCGCCGTAACCTGTATATGCGCGGCGAGGCATCCTTCGGCAAGGTGCAGGAGATGGCGGAATATGCCCGTGAGGAAATAAATTCTATCGGCGGCTTTTATGCTTACGGACGCGAGCTGAAAAATGGCAGCAGTATTTATGATTTTGATGTTACCAAGCTTTCGGTTTATACGCGTGATATCGGTCTTGCAGGTATCGAAGTATATGATCTGCTGCGCGATGAATATGATATCCAGATTGAGTTCGGCGATATCGCTAATATTCTTGCTTATATTTCTATCGGTGACCGTATTCAGGATATTGAACGTCTTGTGGGTGCTTTGGCAGATATCAAGCGCTTGTATTCCAAGGATCCGTCGCAAATGCTCAATACCGAATATATCGCGCCTAAGGTTGTTGTTTCGCCGCAGAAGGCTTTTTATGCCAAGGACGAATCTTTGCCTATACGCGAAACTGCGGGACGCATCTGCAGTGAATTTGTAATGTGCTATCCGCCGGGAATTCCTATTCTGGCACCGGGTGAGGTTATCACCAAGGATATTATCGATTATATTATTTATGCCAAGGAAAAGGGTTGCTCAATGCAGGGACCTGAGGATCCGGATGTTAATAATATCAATGTATTAGTATAAAGGACGTGATTAAATGGAGCTATGGTTTTCTGACTATCATACAGAAGATGTGAAGCTGGATATCAAAATCGAAAAGCAGCTTTTCGGTGCGGATACGGATTTCCAAAGAATAGACGTTTTTGAATCTAAGGAATTCGGCCGCTTTATCAGCTGTGACGGTACCATAGTCTTTTCAGAAAAGGACGAATTTGTTTATGACGAAATGATTGTTCATGTGCCTATGGCAGTGCATCCGCATGTGCGCAAGGTACTGGTAATCGGCGGCGGCGACGGCGGTGTAGCGCGCGAGCTGACGCATTATGATGAAATAGAGGAAATCGACGTAGTAGAAACGGACCATGTTTTTATCGATGTCTGCCGTGACTATTTTCCAGACAACGCCTGCGGTCTTGATGACCCGCGCGTAACTGTTTTCAACGCTAACGGTCTGCGCTTTTTGCGTACCAAGGTTGATGAATACGATCTGATTATCAGCGATGCTATCGATCCCTTAGGTCATGCAGCGGGCCTGTTTACCAAGGAATTCTACGGTAACTGCTTCCGTGCGCTCAAGGAGGACGGCATCATGGTTTATCAGCATGGCAGCCCCTTCTACGATGAGGATGAGGAAACCTGCCGCGCCATGCACCGCAAGGCCAGCCACAGCTTCCCTATCAGCCGTGTATATCAGGCGCATATTCCGACCTGTCCTTCCGGCTACTGGCTGTTTGGCTTCGCTTCCAAGAAGTATCATCCGCTGAAGGATTTTGATGCCAAGAAGTGGCTGGAGCGTGGTATTAAAACATGGTATTATTCCGAGCATCTGCATAAGGGAGCGTTTATGCTGCCGAAGTATGTTGAAGATATGCTTGAGGAAGAAGAGAGATAATTTATTTAATTTATGAACAGGAGATGATTTGAATTATGAGTAAATTATTAGTAATCGGCTGCGGCGGTGTTGCCGGCGTAGCTATCGCAAAATGCTGCCAAAACAGTGATGTTTTCACCGAGCTGTGTATTGCCAGCCGTACGAAGTCCAAATGTGACGCAGTTAAGGAAAAGCTGCAGCCTACGACCTCTACTGTGATTACTACAGCGCAGGTTGATGCTGACAGCAAGGAACAGCTTGTACAGCTGATTAAGGCTTATCAGCCGGATGCAGTGCTGAATGTTGCTCTGCCTTATCAGGACCTGACTATTATGGATGCCTGCCTGGAATGCAAGGTTGATTACATCGATACCGCTAACTATGAGCCGGAAAACATTGACGATCCTGCATGGCGTGCAGTTTATGACAAGCGCTGCAAGGAAGAGGGCTTCTCTGCTTACTTCGATTATTCCTGGCAATGGGCTTATAAAGAAAAATTTGAGCAGGCCGGCATCATGGCTCTGCTCGGCACCGGCTTTGACCCCGGTGTTACCAGTGTTTTCTCTGCTTATGCACTGAAGCATTATTTTGATGAAATCGAAACTATTGATATTCTGGACTGCAACGGCGGCGACCACGGTTATCCGTTTGCTACCAACTTCAATCCCGAAATTAACCTGCGTGAGGTTTCTGCTCCCGGCTCCTATTGGGAAAACGGCCATTGGGTAGAAATCCCGGCTATGGCTATCAAACGCGAGTATGATTTCCCTGAGGTTGGCATGAAGGATATGTATCTGCTGCATCATGAGGAAATTGAATCTTTGGCGAAGAATATTCCCGGCGTAAAACGCATCCGCTTCTTCATGACCTTCGGTCAAAGCTATCTGACACACATGAAGTGCCTGGAGAACGTTGGCATGCTGTCTACCAAGCCGATTAACTATGAAGGCAAGGAGATTGTTCCTATTCAGTTCCTCAAAGCACTGCTGCCGGATCCTGCTTCCCTCGGTCCTCGCACCGTAGGCAAAACCAACATCGGCTGTATCTTCACCGGTACCAAAGATGGCAAGAAAAAGACCATTTATATTTATAATGTCTGCGACCATCAGGAATGCTACAAAGAGGTCGGCTCTCAGGCTATCAGCTACACCACCGGCGTTCCTGCAATGATCGGTACTGCTCTGGTTATTACTAAGCAATGGCAGGGCAAAGGCGTATTCAATGTGGAAGAATTCGATCCGGATCCGTACATGGATATGCTGAATAAGTTCGGCCTGCCTTGGGTTGTTGACGAAAACCCGGCTACGGTAGAATAAGATGACGGACGCCAAGAAAACTGTAATGCCGGCATATGTTGTCGACAAGGCTGAGGGTGCTTCCCGTCTGGCTGATTTGCAGAAGAATTTGCGCGCAGAGCGTGAGGAGGCGGCGCTGAAGGCGCTGCCGACTCCCTGCTATGTGGTTGATGAGGCTAAGCTGCTGAATAATCTGCGCCTTTTGCAGTATGTGCAGCGTGAAAGCGGTGCGCATATTCTGCTGGCACAGAAATGCTTTTCTATGTTCTGCCTGTATCCGCTGATGGGCGAATATCTGGCAGGCACGACGGCGAGCGGTATTTATGAAGCGCGCCTCGGGCATGAGGAGATGGGCAAGGAGAACCATGTTTTTGCACCTGCCTTTAAGGAGCAGGATATGCAGGAGCTGGTGCAAATCTGCGACCATATCATTTTCAACAGCTTTGCGCAGTTTGAAAAGCATAAGGCTGTCTGCGCTCAGGCCGGTGTGAGCGTGGGTATCCGCGTGAACCCGGAATGCTCGACGCAGGAGGGTGAGCACGCAATTTATGATCCCTGTGCCTATGGCTCACGCTTAGGTGTAACGCTGGCGAACTTCCCGGAGGTTTTGCCGCCGGAAATCGAAGGCCTGCATTTCCATACGCTGTGTGAGCAGAACTCTGATGATCTGCTGACTACCTGGAAGGCTTTCGAAGCGAAGTTCAGCAAGTACTTTAAGCAGCTTAAATGGTTGAATCTGGGCGGCGGCCATCATATTACGCGCAGTGATTATGATGTGGAAGCGCTGATTGATTTAGTAAAATATATTCGTAATACCTATCATGTTGAGGTATATCTGGAGCCCGGCGAGGCTGTGGCGCTCAATGCCGGCTATCTCGTGACAGAGGTGCTGGATATTGTGCATAACGGTCTGGATATTCTTATCCTTGATGCCTCGGCTGCCTGCCATATGCCTGACGTGCTGGAGATGCCTTACCGTCCGCCTCTGCGCGGCGGCTATGAGGCTGACGAAAAGCAATATAAATACCGTTTATCCTCAATGACTTGTTTGGCCGGTGACGTGATTGGCGATTACAGCTTTGACAAGAAAATCAAGGTTGGCGATAAGCTGATTTTTGAGGATATGGCGATTTATTCCATGGTTAAAAATAATACCTTTAACGGCATTCCGCTGCCTGATATTGTGCTGCTGCACAAGGACGGTACTACGGAGCTGGTGCGCCGTTTCGGTTATGAAGATTTTAAAGGACGTTTGTCATGATGTTAGAGAAAAACTTTACTCCCGCTGCCGACGGCTTTCACATGCCAGGCGAATACGAACCGCATGATGGCTGTATTATCGTGTGGCCGCAGCGTCCGGGCTCCTGGAGCTTTGGCGCAGTGGCGGCCTGCGAAGCGTTTACGGCTGTGATTAAGGCGATTGCGGCGAGCGAAAAGGTTTATGTTATCTGCGGTGCTAAGCACTTTGCTGTGGCGCAGGAATATCTTGCAGGTGTGGCCAATGTTGAGCTGGTTGCTATGGAAACGGATGACAGCTGGGCGCGTGACATCGGCCCGACTTTTGTTGTGCGCGACGGCGAACAGGGACGCGAGCTGCGTGGCGTGAACTGGCGCTTTAATGCCTGGGGCGGCGAGGTAGACGGCCTGTATCCCGATTATGAGGAGGATGATGCTTTTGCGGAAAAGTTTGCCGAGCATTATGGTGCTGCCCTGTATGATGCTGTTCCCTTCGTGCTGGAGGGCGGTTCTATTCACTGTGACGGCGAGGGCACGGCACTCGTAACGGAGGCCTGCCTGCTGAGCGCTGGGCGTAATCCCGACCTTTCCAAAGAGCAGATTGAGCAAAAGCTTAAGACTTACCTGGGCGTGGAAAAGGTTTTGTGGATTCCGCGCGGTATTTATAACGATGAAACAAACGAGCATGTAGATAATGTCTGTGCCTTTATCCGCCCCGGTGAGGTGGTGCTGGCGTGGACAGATAACGAAGCTGATCCGCAGTATGCTTTGAGCAAGGCAAGCCTGGATGCTTTGGAGCAGCTGACGGATGCCAAGGGACGTAAAATCATCGTGCATAAGCTGCCTGTGCCTGCGGTGCCTGTGTGCATTACCGAGGACGAGGTAGCAGGCTTCGACTTTGTCGAGGGTGAGGATATGCGCGAAGCCGGTGAACGTCTGGCGGCTTCGTATGTAAACTTTTATTTCAGTAATGACAGTGTTGTAGTGCCTGCCTTTGGCGGTGAGAATGCGGCCAGCGATGCGTTGGCGGCGGAAATTCTTGCCAAGCTCTGTCCGGAGCGTAAGGTAGTGCAGATACCGGCGCGGGCAATTTTGACCGGTGGCGGCAATATTCACTGCATTACACAGCAAATTCCGAAGGGAGTGTGCTTATGAGCAAGGTAAAGGTGGCAGCAGTGCAGATGCGCTGTGCGCCGACCGTAGAAGAAAATTTGCAGCACGCTGAAGCGCTGGTGCGCGAAGCTGCAGCGAACGGTGCGCAGATTATTCTGCTGCCGGAGCTGTGGGAGCGTCCGTATTTCTGCCAGCAGCGTCGCTATGATTTCTATCAGTATGCACTGCCTACGGAAGAAAATCCTGCGGTGCAGATGGGCAAGCGTTTGGCAAAGGAGCTGAATATCGTTCTGCCTATCAGCTTTTTTGAGCGTGAGGTCAACGAATTATATAATTCCATCGCCTGCATTGATGCTGACGGTGAGATTTTAGGCGTTTATCGCAAAACACATATTCCTGACGATCATTTTTATCAGGAAAAATTTTACTTTAAACCCGGTAACAGCGGCTTTACGGTTTTCAATACCAAGTATGGCCGTGTCGGTATCGGTATCTGCTGGGATCAGTGGTTCCCTGAGACAGCACGCTGCCTGGCGCTGAACGGAGCAGAGCTTTTGTTTTATCCTACGGCGATTGGCTCCGAGCCGATCTTAGACTGCGACAGCATGCTGCATTGGCGCCGTGTTATGCAAGGCCATAGCGCAGCTAATCTGATGCCTGTGGTAGCCGCAAACCGCATCGGTTTGGAAACTGTGGAGCCCTGCGAAGGCAATGCGGGCCAACAGTCCTCCTTGCTGTTCTACGGCTCTTCCTTCATGACCGACGGTACCGGTGCGCTTGTGCAGGACGCATCGCGTGATCAGGAAGAAATTCTTTATGCGGAGTATGATTTGGCAGCCTTGGCTGAGGACAGACTGAGCTGGGGACTGTTCCGCGATCGCAGACCTGAATGCTACGGTAAGATTGCCGGTAAGTAAATATTGAAGCTATAATAAAAAATCACAATCGGTTATATATGTAACCGGTTGTGATTTTTGCTTTATCCGATATTGAGCTCGTGCTTGAGAGCATCTTGTAAAATTTTGGAGAAGTTCAGCTTTTTGGCAATCGCCGCATCATTTAACCATTTGGGGATGGTGAGAGTTTTTTTGACTGCTTTGGTAAAGTGCTCTTTGGCATATGCTTCTACATCAACACTTACTATATTAACAAAGGCTTCTGCGTAATCGCTATATTCTTCGTTAACGTCAATAGTGTTTAATTCAGATGGTTTCGGAACAGCTTCATTGCTGAGCTTTGCTTCGTAAAGAAAGCCGGCAAGGCAGTCTGTTGCCATTTTCATGGCATTATGTAAATCCGTACCACAGGTTGCCAGGTGGTTAAGGTCTGGGAAAATTACGGTGTATTGTCCGTCTTTTTCTTTATAAAAGCACGCAGGATACATTGATAACATAAAATCACCCTTTCTGAAAATCTAAACCGGCTTGTTTTAAAATAGCTTTAACTGTGCCTATGGGAATATCTCCCTTATGGTTAGGAACAGTTACTTTATTAGGTTGGCGTGGATGTACGTAATAAAAGTGGGAGCCTCTGGTCGAATATAATGTCCAACCGGCTTTTTTCAGTAGCTTTTCCAGTTCTTTAAATTTCATGATATTGCTCCTTTCATAATTGTATCATTTAACACGTATAAAAACAATACGTATTGATGATGCTATTAAAAAAGGAGTATTGCAGTTGGTACTACAATACTCCTAAGAGAACGACAACAGTATTAAATTTGTATGTTAGACTTATTATATCATAGAAAATATGGTTAGAGGTATATTTGCAAAAATTTCATAAGATGTTTGGATTAATGATGATAAAATTTTGACTATCTCATCCTCCTACTTTGTCATCAGGCAGATACATAATGGTTATGCTGTAAATAATGATGGTGCAGACTGCCAGACAGATAGCTATTATTGTGAACAGCTTCAGCCAGGGAATTTCCTGCTGCAGATATTTGCGGCAGTAGCGCCAGAAGCAGGTGATGGTGAAGATGTTGAAGATGCTGCCTAAAATAAGCATAGTCCAGACGCTTTTGGCGAGCGGCAGATAGGACAGGCTGAGGTTGATCGCCGCAAGCACAGGCATAGCGGTCATGGTGTTATAGATTTTGCCGTCTGCTATGGCGAAGCTGGCGGTGAGCATTACGCTGCCTAAAATCAGCGGCAACAGTGAGGCGCAAAGCAGCTGTGTGTTGCCGGGATTATATTGCTGCAGCCTGCTGCGCCAGAGAAAGCGCCCGAAAAGCTTATAGAGGATTAAGGCATAAAGTGTTATCAAAATGCCGCTGGCAAGTGTATCCATGCCGCCGAAGCCAATGAAAGCAACAAGAAAATGAATTACAAAAAATCCTAATGCCCCCAAAAAGAAGAAGAGCTGATTATAGAGCCAGTACCAAAAGGCTAATGGCAGAAAAGTACGCATAGCAGAACCTCCTCACATAATGTATTCAGCAAATGCTTGTTGATAGTTTAGTGCTCACTTTTATTATAATATGAGTGCGGTGAAAATGCTATGCTTTTGCTTCGTTGAGTAAAATTAGCTTGAATTTTTGCTGAGAATATAAAAAGTCCGATTCGTCTGTGCTGACAAATCGGACTTTCTTATTTGGCTGATTTTTTTAGCTTTACCATTATTACTCAACGTAATTGTTGGCTTTATCATAAAGTTCAGCAACATCCTTGGAAGGACCGCCGCTGAGCAGGGAAACAATGACGCCTGCTATAAGGCTGGCAAAAAAGCCGGGGATAATTTCGTAGATGCCGGTGGAGGCTGCCATAGTCAGGTACCAGCCGATATCGACAACAGCACCGACGATGATGCAGGCTACAGCACCCTGGAAGGTGAAGCCGCGCCAGAAAAGGCTGAGCATGATAGCAGAACCGAAGGCTGCACCGAATACGCCCCAGGCGTTGGCAACCAGCTCCATAATGCTACCTGCACGCGGAGAATCGGCAATAAGCAGAGCAACGAAGGAGATAACGAGTACGACGATGCGGCCTGCCCAAAGCATTTCCTTGTCACCGGACTGGTATTTGCGGATTACAGGCTTATAAACGTCGCTGGCAAAGGCAGAAGCGGAAGCGAGCAGCTGACTGGAAGCAGTACTCATGGAAGCTGCCAATACGCCGGAGAGCAGGATACCGCTCATCAGAGCCGGGAAAATGCTGCGAACCATGGCGATGAATACCAGAGAGTTTTGGTTGATGTTTTCATCCATGCCCAGATACATACGGCCAACAACGCCTACCATAGTAGCGAAGAAGCAGATGAGGGCGGTCCAGCTGATAGCGATAACAGCGGATTTCTTCATTTCCTTTTGAGATTTGAGGGACATGAAGCGGATGATGATATGCGGCATACCGAAGTAGCCCAGGCCCCAGCCGAAGCCGGAGATGATATCAGAGGTTTTGGCAACCGGATTCCAGTAATCGGGCGGAATGCCGGCAACAGCCTGCGGATTGATTAAGGATACTGCGAAGATAGGTGCAATCAGCAGAGAACCGAGAATCATCAGGCCTTGGTAGAAGTCGGTCCAGCAAACAGCGGAGAAGCCGCCTAAGAAGGTGTAGCCGATGATGATGAAGGCTGCCACATACATGGTGTAGGTCTGGTCAATGCCGATAACGGTGTTGAACAGAGTACCGCAAGCCTTGATGCTGGATGCGGAATAAATAGTGTAGGCAATAAGGAAAACGATTGCACAGATTACCTGCAACACGTGGGACTTAGATAAAAAGCGGTTGCTGAGGTACTGCGGAATAGTGATGGCATCGTTGGCCACAATGGAAAAACGGCGCAGGCGCGGTGCCTGAAAAATCCAGCTTAAGGAATAGCCGGTGAGCAGGCCGATACTGATCCAGGCCTGACCGAGGCCGAGAGCGTAGATAGATGTCGGCAAGCCCATGAGCACCCAGGCACTCATATCAGAAGCACCGGCAGAAAGAGCGGTTACCCACGGTCCCATCTGACGGCCGCCGAGAAAGTAGGTTTTTTCACCACCCTGACGATTTTTATAGAAGAACCAGATGCCGATTGATAGCATGAATAGCAGGTAGATAATGAATACTACCATTTCTGTATAATTCACAAACACCCCTCCAAAATTTAAGAATAGATAACATTATTATACACTTAATCTTTGTGCTACTGCAAGCAAATAATAAAAATAAAGTGCGTAATCTGCGGAGGACAGTGTTTTGAGGACTAATCCGAACACTGCTTGCTGCTGATTAAGCACTGAAAGTTTACCATGTGAAATATGTATAAGCTGTAAAGAGAGTCAGGATAATGATTTCGCAAAGCAGGACCGGCTTAAGCGTTTTGAAAAAGTTGGCTTTAAAATAATCGACGGTGATAACAAGACACATATGCGTCGGGGTAAGCATTTGTCCGGCAATACCGAAGGCCATGGCAACGCCGGCCAGGTTCAGGCTGCCTGTCTGCATAGCGGCGACGATAGGCATGACAATGGCCACGTGTCCCTGCGACATACCGGTGAGCACGCCGATTATGAAGCTGACGCAGGCGATGATAACAGGCACCGGCAGCGGAGAACTTTGGAAGGCTGCAACGATTTCCTGCAGCACGTGGGTGACGGTCAAGATCTGAATGAAGTAGAGGATGCAGAGCACATTGAGAAACATTTTGATGTCCAGCGCACCGATGACAACATCCTTGAGCCCAACCTCGCGTTTTGTAAAGCGCAGGACCAGAAACAGGCAGGCTGTGACCAGGCCCATGCCGGCAGAGGCATTAAAGCCGCAGAATACTACGAGAATAAAAGTAATAATGACAGGCGAGAGAGCCAACCATAAATCCTGTGTACCCTGACTATCATTATTAATTTTTTCGGTATGACTGTTTTCCGCTTTGATGGGGCGGATGAGAACAAACCAGCCTGCGGCGAAGGCCAGGACGGTGAGCCAGGCCAGATGCAGGATGAATTCACTGTAGCTGACACCAGCAATGTTGCAGGCCATTATCATACCGGGGATAATCGGGCTGGAAAATTCAAAGATATGGCGGAACCAGAAATTGATGGCAGCTTTATGCTCCTGTTCGATAGGCAGATTTTTGCTGGCTTCCTCTACAATAGGAGCCGAGAAGCGTGCGCCGCCAAGTGACGGTAGCAGGCCTAAGAAGGCAGGCATCACGGCCAGGGTTACCTTAGCGCTGGAAAAGATGCGCTGCAGCGCCTGCACCATACCTGCCAATGCACCGCTGGTGCGCAGCTCGATTTCCAGGCACATGACAAAATAAAGGGCAAAAAGAATATCATAGGTGCGCGGCATTGTTAATGTTTCGCGTAATGCCTGTACCAGATACGGCAGCTCCGGTGCTTTCATCAGCCAGATAAAAATACCGCTGGTGAGCATACAGGGGCCGATGGGGATGTGACGACGCAGCATGAGGATGATCATGAGCATGGCGATTGTAAGCAGAAGAAATATATTCATAAACAGTTTTTCCTTTCGGTTGCGTAATTGTTGGCAAGTACCAAGTAATTGCTGATGATGTTTATTTATTATACACCCTGCCACAAAAAAATCATAATAAAACTGTAAAAAATCTTAGTATGGGATGCAAATAATGCTATAATGTAAGCAGAGATACAGAAACGGAGGTCAGATTATGCAGATAGAAAGATTAAGGCTGAAGAATTTCCGTTGTTACGATGAGCTTGATATTGATTTTGAACCTAGGCTGACAGTTATTGTAGGTGAAAACGGCAAGGGCAAGACGGCGATTTTTGATGCGCTGGCAATTGCTCTGGAGCCCTATCTGCGCAGCTTTGATACCAGTGGTAGGCAAATTACTCCTCAGGATGTGCGGCGTGTGCCTGTTTATAAAAAGGATATGCGTCATATTGATGGTATGGAATGTCATTATCCGGTAGAAATTAAGCTGGAGGGTGAGGTTTACGGCAAAAAGCTTACCTGTACCCGCCGCCTGCTGGAGGGTAATGTGCCTGAGGATGATGCTGATGAGCTGTGCGAACGTGGATGTGCATTGGCGCACGATGCCAAGGAGAACGGCAACAGGCTGCTGCCGGTGTTGGCCTATTACGGTACTCAGCGCATTTGGGTAGACAGCAAGCTGATGACAAATTTTCATAAATCGCTGATGGAACGCAATGTAGGCTACGAGGAATGTCTGGAGCCGTCTTCTTCCTACAGCACCTTCGGGAAATGGTTTGAGTACGTTACCAAGTGTGCGCAGTCAGAGCAGCAGTACAGCGCAGAGGTGAAGCGCAATGTGATGCTGAAGAATGCGATTCAGAACGCTGTAGACGTGTGTCTGGAAAGTACCGGCCTGCGTGATTTGTATTATAATTATCGCCTGAAATGCTTTGTTGTCAGTCATCCCGATATGGGTGAGATGGTGGTAGACGAATTGAGCGACGGCTTCCGCAGTATTATCAGCATGGTGGCTGACCTGGCCTATCGCATGGCGCGTCTGAATCCGCAGCTGCGTGAGGATGCGGTAACCAAGACTCCGGGGCTTGTATTGATTGATGAGGTAGAAATGCATCTGCACCCGCTGTGGCAGCAGACGGTACTGCTGGATTTACAGAAAACATTCCCGATGGTACAGTTTGTAGTGACTACGCATAGTGCGCAGGTGCTTAGCAGCGTGCCGGCAGAGAGCATACGTGTATTGGCTTGGGGCAAGCAGTTCGAAGGCGTGCGCCACGTAGATTTTTCCTTGGGCGCCAACAGCTATCAGCTGCTGCAGGATATTCAGAATGTGAGCCCGCGTCCGCAAGCTCTGCCGATTGTGCAGGATTTAAAGCGTTATCTGCAGCTGGTGAGCGAGGATGCCTGGGATACGCCGGAGGCGCTGAAGCTGCGCAAAAAGCTGGATAAATGGTCCAAGGGCAAGGAGCCTGCTCTGCTGCGTGCTGATATGGATATCCGTATGCGTCAGTTCCGCAGGAGGCGCTCATGAAACGTGTTTATAAAAGCAAGGAAGAACCTGAGCTTCTCAGGCATTACCGTCTGCATAATCCCGAGGAAACCTGGGAGCATTTCCGCCGTCGCTGCCGCAAGGGCTATAAACAGGTGCGGGAAGCAATTTTGCGTGACCAGCACGGCCTTTGCGCCTACTGCGAGGTCGGTATTAAGCTGGCGGAGGAGGAAGGCGAGGTTGATGACTTCCGCGTGGAGCATTTTTATCCGAAAAACGCCACGCAGGAGCATGGGCACAACTATCATCTGGATTGGCGCAATCTGTTGGGCGTGTGCCACGGCGGCAGTCAGCCCTATGTACCTGATCCCGAGTGGCGCTATTCCAGCCAGAAGCGTGACCGCAGCTGCGATGTGCCCAAGGGTGGGCGTGAAATTACAAAATATATCCTCAATCCGCTGAAGATTCCCGGAAAAATCCGTCTGTTCCGTTATGCGGAGCATAGCGGGCGGATGTACGTAGACGAAAACACCTGCCCCAAAGATTTGCAGGGTAAGGCGCGCAGTACCATCCGCGAGCTGAACTTGAACGCGCCGCGGCTGATGCGCATGCGTCGTGAGGTAATCCATACGCTGGAGGACCAGATAAGTGATGAGCTTAGTAAGGGCCGTGAGCTAGATGAAGTTTTGGAAATGCTGGCGACCATCTGTCTGGTGCCTGATTATAATGGCGTGACGCTGCCGTTCTTTTCCGTTATCCGTTGGTATCTGGGCGAGGCAGCGGAAGAAGTTATCCGTTCGAGCGGAGCAAAGCTATAGCGTTCAAATCCTGTCTGCGATGCAGGCAGGATTTTTTTCGTCCATGAAGAATAATATAAAATGGTTCCAGAAGAATGAAATTTTGCTAAATACACTATAAAAAAGGAGAATAGAGAAATGCAAGTTACAAATAAGGCTTTCAAGGCTTACGATGTACGTGGTGTTTACCCTACGGAGGTTAATGAGGAAATGGCTTACCGTATGGGACGCATTTTTTCAGCAATGTTTGCTGCAGAAACTGTTGTTGTCGGACATGATATCCGCCTGAGCGGCAGAGCATTGGTAGATGCGCTGACAGAGGGACTGCGCCATGGCGGTACCAAGGTTATTGATATCGGCCAGTGTGGTACAGAAATGATTTATTTTGCTACCGCGCATCTGAAAGCAGATGGCGGTATTATGGTTACTGCCAGCCATAATCCTAAGGAATACAATGGCATGAAGCTGGTGCGTCGTGATGCGCGTCCTGTTTCCAGCGATACCGGTCTGAGGGAAATTGGTGAGATGGTTGCTACTACAAAGCCGTTTGCACATCAGGTGGTAGCAGGCAAGACTATGGGTGCCTTGGAGCAGCTGGATATTATGCCTGCTTATATTGAGCATTTACTGACTTACGTTGATACGAGTGTGCTCAAACCGATGAAGATTGTTGCTAACCCCGGCAATGGTGGTGCTGGCCCGATTTTGAAGGAGCTGGCTAAGCATTTGCCGTTTGAGTTTATTACGCTGAACGAAACGCCTGACGGCACCTTCCCCAATGGTGTGCCTAACCCGCTGCTGCTGCCAAATCGTGAGGCTACGGCCAAGGTTGTGCGCGAGAGTGGTGCTGATCTGGGTATTGCCTGGGATGGCGATTTCGACCGCTGCTTCCTTTTTGACGAGAAGGCAGATTTTATCGAAGGCTATTATATTGTCGGCCTGCTGGCGGAGGTTTTCCTGCACAAGGAGCCGGGTGCGAAGATTATGTTCGACCCGCGCCTGACCTGGAATACGGAAGCTATTTTACAGCGTGACGGCGGTGTGCCTGTGCGCTGTAAGAGCGGCCATGCCTTTATGAAGGAATGCATGCGCAACAATGACGTGCTGTACGGCGGCGAGATGAGTGCGCATCATTATTTCCGCGATTTCTCCTGCTGCGACAGCGGCATGATTCCTTGGCTTTTGGTAACTGAGCTGATGTGCCGCAGCGGTAAAAAGCTCAGCGAGCTGGTAGGCGAGCGCGTTGCTATGTATCCCTGCAGCGGTGAAATAAACCGCAAGGTTGCTGATTCCGCAGCAGTACTGGCAGAGCTGGGCAAAAAATATGCTGACGGCGAGCAGGATCACCTGGACGGCCTGAGCGTTGCTTATGATAACTGGCGCTTTAATGTGCGTGTATCCAATACGGAGCCTGTAATGCGCCTGAACGTAGAAACTAAGGGTGATAAGGAGCTGCTTGCTGCGAAGACAGCAGAATTATTGAAAGTTATTGGCGGCGAAGAAGCTTAACTTTCCTGAGTATCCGTGTTTTTTCGTAAAGCACTGCCTGCAGCGTTGCTGCTATGCATATATTTCATTTGAGTCTGTAAAGGAGATAAGATTAAATGTTTAAACCTGTACGTAAAGCCGTTATTCCGGCAGCAGGCCTGGGCACACGCTTTTTGCCTGCTACCAAAGCAACTCCGAAGGAGATGCTGCCTATTGTTGATAAACCGACCATCCAATATATTATCGAAGAGGCTCTTGCTTCCGGCATTGAGGATATCCTGATTATTACCGGCCGCAGCAAGCGTGCCATTGAAGATCATTTCGACCGCAGCATCGAGCTGGAGCTGAACCTGGAGGCCAGCGGCAAAACCAAGGAGCTGGAGCTAGTTCGCAAAATTTCTGATATCCGCATTCACTATATCCGCCAAAAGGAACCGCGTGGACTTGGCCATGCTATTTTGTGCGCTAAGCATTTTGTGGGCGATGAACCCTTTGCTGTATTGCTGGGTGATGATGTTGTTGACAGCCAAGTGCCTGCGCTGAAGCAGCTGATCGATGTCTATGATAAAACCGGTGCCAGCGTTTTAGGCGTGCAGGAGGTGCCGCAGGAGAAGGTATCTGCTTATGGCATTGTTGCCGGTGAACCGACTGGTGAAGCACGCACTGTTAAGGTAAATGATATGGTAGAAAAGCCTGCGGTAGAGGAAGCACCCTCTCGTCTGGCTGTTTTGGGACGTTATGTAATTACACCGGAAATTTTCCCGATTCTGGAAAAAACCGAGCCTGGTCGCGGTAATGAAATCCAATTGACTGATGCACTCAAGGTATTGGCTAAGAAGCAGCCGATGTATGCTTATGACTTTGTAGGCCGTCGCTATGACGTGGGCGATAAGCAGGGCTTCTTGGAGGCAACTGTAGAAATGGCGCTGAAGCGTCCTGACCTGCGTGACAAGTTCCTGGATTATCTGCAGGGAATCGTTGCCAAGGAGAGCAAATAAGCGATGAATATCCTTGTTACCGGCGGAGCAGGTTATATTGGCTCCCATGTAGTGGAGGAGCTGCAAAAGAGCGGTTTTACTCCTATTGTTTATGATAATTTTTCTACCGGCCATGAGGCAGCTGTGCCGGACGAGGTGCAGCTGGTAGAGGGTGATATCCATGATGTGCGTTTTGCCAAGCATATCATGGAGCAGTTTAAAATTGACGCGGTAATTCATTTTGCTGCCAGCAGTTTGGTAGGTGAATCTATGACCGACCCGGCGAAATATTATTTTAATAATGTTGAAGGCAGCCTGCATCTTTTAGAGGCTATGCGTGGTGCCGGTGTGGACCGCATGGTATTTTCTTCTACCGCAGCTGTTTACGGTGAGCCGGAAGCAGTGCCTATTACCGAAGACAGCCGTTTAGCACCGACCAACGTTTACGGCCGTACCAAGCTGGCGATTGAAGGCATGCTGGCGGATTATGACCATGCCTATGATATGCGTTATGTAGCTTTGCGTTATTTTAACGCTGCCGGTGCTTCTCCGACGCGCGATATCGGCGAGGACCACAGCCCGGAAAGCCATCTTATTCCGCTGATTCTGAAAACAGCGCAGGGCGTGCGCAAGCAGGTTTCCATCTTCGGTACCGATTATCCGACGGCTGACGGTACATGCGTGCGTGATTATATTCATGTCTGCGATTTGGCGAAGGCACATGTGCTGGCACTCAAACATCTTTTGAGCGGCGGCAGCAGCCGTGTGTATAATCTGGGCAGTGAAAACGGCTTCAGTGTACGCCAGATGATTGACAGCGCCAAAAAGGTTACCGGCGTTGACTTTCCCGTTGTGGAGGAGGCGCGTCGTGCCGGTGATCCCGCAGTGCTCATTGCTTCTTCGGCAAAAATCCGTGAGGAGCTGGGCTGGGAGCCGCAGCACAGTAGTGTAGATGAGGTTATCAGCACCGCGTGGAAGTGGCATAAGGGCCATCCGCATGGCTACAGTGGCTAAAAGTAAATAAGTGCATACTAAAAAACCGGTTTCCCGGGCTTTTAAGCCGATAGGGAAACCGGTTTTGTTGTATACGAAGAAAAGTTTTGCTGTTCGCAGGTTATTTGCGTTTGTTGAGGAACTTGCCGATGTCGAAATGCTTGCCTGCCAGCAGGCAGTCGATACGCGCGGTAACTACATCGTTATTGCTGAGCTGACGTGCTTTAATCAGCGAGCGGCGGATGGCAGGCGTGATAAATTCCTGTCCCCAATCGTCTATGATGCCGCAGGCAATGCCGCGCGGCAAATCGAAGATGGATTCTAAGGCAGCGCAGATAATAGCATCGCTTTCTCCCGGATGAGTGTTGAGATAACGCAGCGGTACCAGCAGGTCGTTTTGTTCTACACAGTAGCGGGGCAGGTCTGCTTCGATTTGACGCAGCACGCGTTCGGAGCGCTGCTCGCCTTCGTAGGAAAGCAGGTACGGGAACAGAGGTGTTTCGTCCAGATGCGCCAGCCAAAAATCGAAAAGCCGCGGCCAAATGTCTATATCAAGCTCCACTGCCAGGTTGCACAGCTGGTAATCGAGCTTATCATCCTTGATTAAATTATTTTCTATTTCCGGCTGCCAGTCCTTGCGGTAGATGATTTTTTCGCAGGCGGCAATCTGTTCATGGCATTGATTAAGAGTGAGCTGCATATGGTTCTGCTCATCGCAAAGCTGCTGCAGCGCCGTAACGTAGCTGATTAAATCAAGTACATCCTCCGGTTTGCTGACATGTGCTTCCGCCTGTTCAAGCAGACAGGTAAGCAGCTTGTTCAGATGGATATCGCTGATGTTGAATTGCTCTTCGATTACCTCTGCCGGGAAGTGGTTGAGCATAATCAGATAATTGCCCACGATGATGACAGCGCTTTTATACTGTGCGTAGTTAAGCGGCTGTGCCAGCTGTTCCTCTAAATGTGTTTCTCTGATGAATTTGACGGACAGCGGCGGATATTCTACGTCGATATCGGGACCGTTTTGCAGCAGCCAGAGGCGTTCTTCTTCATCGCGGCAGTGGCAGTCGGTAATGCTGAAAACCTTGCCCCAGCCGCTGGTACAGCGGATAAGCTCCCAGATAGCGTTTTGCGGGTTAAAGTTGGTTATGCGGCAGGAATATAAAAAGGCGAAGGTAAATTCCTCGCAGTGTGCTATGCGCAGCAAATCCTGCCACAGCTCCGGCTCCTGCTGACAAATTTTTTCCATGCCGTACATGCCGAAAAGCAGCAGGGCGAATTTAACCTGCTCACGTCCGTCGGCGTTGTAGAAAAAGCGTCGAGCCAGGTCAAAGGCAACACTGTTGATATCATTCTGGTCTAAGGCTTCGATAAAGGGATCGCAATATTCCGCAAAGGCCATGCCCTTCAGTTCATTGTACAGTTTGCTGCGCTGCTGGGTGGTAGGCTCGTTCAGATAGGTTTGCAGCAGCTTGAGCAGTATGCTGGCGGATTTGGGATTGGGCAGGTTGCCCATTGTATAGTGAAAGGCATCCTCGGAGCCAAGGGGACGGGGAATGGTGGCGTAGCGGTCATCGCACAGATTGGTAGCAGTAAAGCGGCCATGCTCGTCCAGATGGCTGTTTACATATTGATAGATTGTCTGCTTCATGTGCTCACCTCGTAATAAAAATATGTCTTGCAGCAAATAATGCTGTTTTAAAAAAAGCAAAGAATAACTATATCATAACATAGAGGAAAAATAATGACCAGCAAAAAAAGTAAGGCTGCTGTAGTAGCGGAAATCCGCCACGGCAGCAGCCTTAAGTTTAAGCGTATGCAATTTACATTTGAGTTTTGATTTCCAGGAGGCAGTCGCCGCTTTCTACGCGTTCGCCTGCAGCTACATGGATAGCGCTGACGATGCCGGAAATCGGTGCCGAAAGCGTGGTTTCCATCTTCATAGCTTCGGTAACAATCAGCGGAGTGCCCTTGGTAACGGACTGGCCTTTTTCTACCAAAACCTTGACAACGGAGCCGGAAAGGGAAGCGCCGATTTCACCCATGTTGCCTTTTTCGGCTTTTTTGCGGGTAACAGTGGTAGTTTTGGCGTTGCGGTCCTTGATTTCGATTTCACGTGGCAGGCCGTTGAATTCGAAGAAGACGGTACGCATACCGGCAGCGTTGGCTTCGGAGATGTGGTCCAGCTTGATAACGAGCACTTTGCCCTGTTCAATCTCAACCTTGATAACCTCGCCCGGAGTCATGCCGAAGAAGAAGGTAGGAGTATCGAGAACGGATACATCACCGAATTGGTTGTAACGGTTTACCCAGTCGGTGAATACCTTAGGATAGAGGCAGTAAGCACTGACTGCTTCGTCCGTAGTAGGTGCTTCAAGCTCTTTGAGCTTAGCGCGTACATCCTCAAAATCTACCGGAGGCAGTACTGCGCCCGGACGCTCGCTGATAGGTGCGCGTCCTTTGAGCACCAGCTTCTGCAGCTTTTCGGGGAAGCCCTGGTACGGAGTGCCGATGCGTCCTTCGAAGAATTCCACAACGGAGGCCGGGAAGTCCAGAATATCGCCCTTAGCATATACGTCTTCTTCCGTCAGGTCGTTCTGTACCATGAAGAGTGCCATATCACCGACAACCTTGGAGGACGGAGTAACCTTGATTAAATCGCCGAACATCATGGATACGCGGTGATACATATCCTTGATTTCCTCCCAGCGATGGATGAGGCCCAGAGCCTGTGCCTGCTGCTTGAGGTTGGTATATTGTCCGCCGGGCATTTCGTGTACGTAAACCTCGGGATTGGGGAAGTTTTCGGTTCTGTCGGCAGCCTTGTAGTAGGGGCGCACGGTTTCCCAATAACGGGACAGCTCGTTCATAGCGTCTACATCAAGACGCGGTTGACGCGGATGACCGCTGAGTGCGTAGTACAGGCTGCTGCCGCTGGGCTGGGAGGTACCATTGCTCATGGCGCTCATAGCAGTATCGACGATATCAACGCCGGCATCAATAGCACGCGCGTAGGTGTAGATAGCGTTGCCGCTGCCCTCGTGGGTGTGCAGATGAATAGGCACGTTGACATAGGATTTGAGGCTGCTTACGAGGCGATAAGCTGCTTCCGGCTTCAGCAGGCCGGCCATATCCTTGATGGCTATGATGTTGGCACCGGCTTTTTCCAGCTCCTTAGCCATATTGATGTAGTAATGTAAATCGTATTTATCGCGGTTGGGGTCGAGAATATCACCGGTGTAGCACAGTGCTGCCTCTGCTACCTTGCCGCATTCGCGGACGGTGTCAATCGACAGGCGCATATTGTCCAGACCGTTGAGGCTGTCGAAGATACGGAAAACGTCGATACCGTTCTTTGCTGCCAGCTTGATGAACTGCTTAACAACATTATCCGGATAGCTGGTGTAGCCTACGGCGTTGGCGCCGCGCAGCAGCATCTGGAAGAGAATGTTCGGAGCAGCCTGACGGAATTGTGCCAGACGCTGCCAAGGGCTTTCGTCGAGGAAGCGATAGGCTACGTCAAAGGTAGCGCCGCCCCAGCATTCAAAGGAGAAGAGTCCGGGAAGCTTGCCGGCGGTATCGCGCATAACGCGCAGCATATCGGCAGTACGCAGACGGGTTGCGAAGAGGGACTGATGCGCATCACGGAAGGTGGTGTCTGTGAGCAGAACCTCCTGCTGTGCCAGTACCCATTCAGCCAGACCTTCAGGTCCGCGGGTATCAAGAACGTGCTTAGCACCCAGCGCCAGAATGCCGTTGTAGGGCTTGGGCATATTCAGCGGTGCAAAGTCAGGCTTCGGCTGTACGCCGACGTTGGAATAACCGTTGACGGTGATATCAGCAATATAGTTCAGCAGCTTGTTGCCACGGTCCAAGGTTTTTTGGAAGACAAACAGCTCCGGTGTATTATCAACAAAGTCGGTTGTGTAATCGCCCTTGATGAAGTGCGGGTTCTGCAGTACGTTTTCCAAAAACTGGATATTGGTTTTGACGCCGCGGATACGGAATTCTTTTAAGCAGCGCAGCATCTTGGTAATTGCAATCTGGTGAGTGAGGCCCCAGGTGGTAGCCTTAACCAGCAGAGAATCGTAATACGGAGTGATGACGGAGCCGGTGAAGGCGTTGCCGCCGTCCAGACGGATGCCGAAGCCGCCGCCGCTGCGGTAGGTAATCAGCTTGCCGGTATCGGGCATAAAGTTATTGGACGGGTCCTCGGTGGTAATACGGCATTGGATAGCATGGCCGATGGTTGTCAGCTCATCCTGCTGCGGCAGGGCGATTTCCGGGCCGTGCAGGTTGTAGCCCTCGGCAATCTTGATTTGTGTCTGTACAATGTCGATACCGGTAATCTGCTCGGTAACGGTGTGCTCAACCTGAATGCGGGGGTTAACCTCGATGAAGTAGAACTTGCCGTCGGGCGTAGCCAAAAATTCTACGGTGCCGGCGCTGATGTAGTCAACATTTTTCATCAGCTTGACAGCAGCGTCGCAGATAGCTTTGCGTTGTTCTATAGGCAGAGCGAAGGCCGGAGCAATTTCAACCAGCTTCTGGTGGCGGCGCTGTACGGAGCAGTCGCGCTCAAACAGATGCATTAAATTGCCGTGGGTATCGCCGATAATCTGTACTTCAATGTGTTTCGGATTTTGCAGATATTTTTCCAGATATATTTCATCATTGCCAAAGGCTTTTTTAGCTTCGCTTTTAGCCATGTCGTAGGCAGTTATGGCTTCTTCGGCGCTGTGAACAACGCGCATACCGCGGCCGCCGCCGCCGTTGACTGCTTTAATGATGATAGGATAGCCGCATTTTTCACCAAAGGCCAGTACCTCATCGAGGCTGTTTACTGTACCCTTGCTGCCGGGAATCATGGGGATGCCTGCCAGCTCGGCCTGTTTACGGGCGTTGATTTTGTCGCCGAACATTACCAGGTGCTCCAGACGGGGGCCGATGAAAATCAGTCCTTCCTCAGCACAGCGGCGAGCTAAATTGCTGTTTTCGGATAAAAAGCCATAACCGGGATGGATGGCATCTACGTCGTGTTCCTTAGCTACGCGCAGAATGTCTTCGATATCAAGATAAGCGTCGGTCGGACTTTTGCCTTCGCCTACCATGTAGGCCTCGTCGGCTTTGTTGCGATGCAGGGACAGGGTGTCCTCCTTGGAATATATAGCAACAGTACGGATTCCTAATTCGTTGCAGGCGCGGAAAACGCGGATGGCGATTTCGCCGCGGTTAGCAACTAAAACTGTATTGATTTTAGGCATAAGTTTGACCTCCTTAGATAGTTACATGCTAATTGTATAGAAAACGGCATGTAAATTCAAGGGATAGGACGCATGTATACAAGTATTCTTGCAGGGGACGGGGAGAGTGTGATTTTTTAACACTTTTTGTGTTGACGATACAATCAGCTTCACATTTTTTTCGTTTGTTTATTGCTATAAATAGGTATACAATAATACTTATAAAGCATAGCGAGGAGATGAAATGATGAACGATAACAATGATAAAAAACGGCCATTGACGTATTATTATATGCTGATGCTGGTTTTGATTCTGGTATTCAATTCCGTAATCATGCCAATGTTCTTCAACCCGAAAATGAAGGAGGTTTCCTATAATAATTTTCTTCAGATGGTGGATGAAGGCAAGGTATCTAAGGTAGAAATTACCGATAAGCGTCTGGCTGCGGTTGATAAGAACAACGAAAAAGAAATTTACGTTACAGGTAGAGTGGAAGACCCGGAGCTGGCTAACCGCCTGATGAAAAGTAAGGTAGAATTTACGCAGGTTGTGCCTAAGGAACAAAGTCCGCTTGTAACCTTTTTCACAAATTGGGTACTGCCTATTCTGATTTTCTTTGGACTTGGACAGCTGTTTATGTACTTTATGGGCAAGCGTATGGGCGGCAATGCTATGAGCTTCGGCAAGAGCAATGCCAAGGTCTATGTGGAAGCGCAGACAGGCAAAAGCTTTGCCGATGTAGCAGGTCAGGACGAGGCCAAGGAAGCACTGATGGAGCTGGTGGATTTTCTGCATAATCCAGGCAAGTACAAGGATATCGGTGCTAACATGCCGAAGGGTGCATTGCTGGTAGGCCCTCCCGGTACGGGTAAAACCTTGCTGGCGCGTGCGGTAGCAGGCGAAGCCAAGGTGCCGTTTTTCAGCATCAGCGGCAGTGAATTTGTAGAAATGTTTGTCGGCATGGGTGCTGCCCGTGTGCGCGATTTGTTTAAGCAGGCGCAGGAAAAGGCGCCTTGCATAGTATTTATCGATGAAATCGATGCCATCGGCAAACGCCGTGATAACGGCCAGTTCGGCGGCAATGATGAACGAGAGCAGACTTTGAATCAGCTGCTGAGCGAAATGGACGGCTTTGACGGCAGCAAGGGCGTGGTAATCTTAGCGGCTACTAACCGTCCGGAATCCTTGGATAAGGCGCTTTTGCGTCCGGGACGCTTTGACCGCCGCATTCCGGTTGAGCTGCCTGACCTGCAGGGGCGTGAGGCTATTCTGAAGGTTCACGCACGCAGTGTGCGTATGGCAGACAATATCGACTATGGTACGTTGGCGCGGGCAACAGCCGGAGCCAGCGGTGCGGAGCTCGCCAACATCATCAATGAGGGTGCTTTGCGTGCCGTAAAAATGCATCGTAACGTGGTGGAGCAGGAAGATCTGGAGGAATCCATTGAAACCGTTATCGCCGGTTATCAGCGTAAGGGTGCAGTAATTTCGCCTGAAGAGAAAAAGGTTATTGCCTACCACGAAATTGGGCATGCACTTGTTGCTGCTATGCAGAAGCACAGTGCTCCTGTACACAAGATCACCATTATTCCGCGTACCAACGGCGCCTTGGGCTACACCATGCAAATCAGCGAAAATGACAGCGTGCTGATGACCAAGGAAGAGCTGTTCAACAAGATTGTAACCATGACCGGCGGCCGCAGTGCCGAGGAGGTTGTTTTCGGCAGCATTACCAGCGGCGCTTCCAATGATATCGAGCAGGCAACCAAGCTGGCACGCAGCATGGTAACACGTCTGGGCATGACGGAAGAATTTGATATGATGGCTACCGAGGTTGTGGCCAATCGTTATCTGGGCGGTGACGCTGCCCTGCAGTGCAGTGAAATGACAGCAGGCAAGATTGATGCCAAGGTTTTGGCGTTGATTAAGGAGGCTCACGCAAAGGCACGCACGATTTTGCAGGACAACAGAGATAAGCTGGATGTACTGGCACAATACCTGCTGGAGAAGGAAACTATTACCGGCGAGCAGTTTATGGCTTTGCTGCAGCAGGAGCAGGCTAAGGAAGCTGCCGGCGAGAACAAGCCGGAAGTATAAAATAAGTGCAAGCTTAAACGCAGTTACGTATTCCGTAAAACGGCAACGTGACTGCGTTGTTTTTTTGCACGCAGCGTTAATCGCGGGAAAAAAATAAAAAAATTAAAATTAGCTATTGCTAACTGTAAAAATATGTGCTACAATAATCGTGAAGTTAGTGATGGCTAACCAATGTATATCGTCCCTTCCTGATTTTGCATTGCAGCCTTGACCTTTGACCTTGACAATTTCCTTAAGTGCATTGGTTAGCTCCTCTACTTTTAAACAAGCTGCTATTTGCTTTTTAAGCAAATTCATATTTTCTCCTCCAAAAACAGACAGAACGCTGAAAATCCGTTAGGCAAGCGGGTTTCGGCGTTCTGTTTTGTTGTGTTGATACTGTTTTGATACAGTTTTATATATGCTTCTGTTGCGGCAGAGCATATTTCCCTAAATGTAATTATATTATGCAATTGAGGCTGTATTGCAGATTTTTTATTTGCACAAAAACGGCCTTAGCGTTATAATAATTTATTACTGTTGTATGATTTTGTTTTATTTTGAGGTGGAATTTTATGAAAAACTGGAAGCTTATTCTAGCTATCCTCACGGCTAATGTCGTATTGATGGCTGCAGGCTATACCATGCTTATTCCCTTTTTGCCGATGTATCTGATGAACGAGCTGGGAGTAAGTGCCGATGATGTAAAAATGTGGAACGGCGCGATTTTTTCCATAACCTTTCTGATTGGCGGTATTATGGCGCCCATCTGGGGCAAAATGGCTGATACGCGCGGCAAAAAGATGATGGCGGTACGTGCGGGCGCAGGCCTGGCGCTGTCATACTTTTTGGGCGGCATTGTAACTACGCCGGAGCAGATGTTTGGCGTGCGTGTGCTGCAGGGCTTTGCTGCAGGACTCTGGAGCGCATGCCTGGCGATTGCTACCAGTCTGGTGCCGATGGAAAAGCTGGGCGTGAGCTTGGGCATTATGCAGGCAGGACTGACCTGCGGCAACGTCATTGGTCCGCTGGTCGGCGGTTCATTGGCAACGCTGTTTGGCATGCGTGCCTCATTCTTCGTTGCAGGTGGGTTACTGACGATTATTACGCTGGTATTTATGTTCTACATTCCCGAGCCGCCGAAGGCGGAGCCGAAAAAGCTTGCGGCCAAGCCGCAGGTACAGCTTTTACAGCAACCTGTAATTCGTGAAACGCTGATTTACATTGCTGTAGCTCAGATGGTTATCCTGCTGATTCAGCCGATTTTGAGCCTTTATGTGGCAGAGCTGAATCATGGTGAGGGCAACATTATGTTTCTTTCCGGCGTGGCCTTTTCACTCGTAGGCATTGCCAGTGCTATTACTGCGCCGAGCTGGGGACGCTTCGGACAGGAGCACGGCTTTTATAAAGCGTTGTGCGCTGCTACACTGCTTTCCGGCTTGATGAGTGCGGTGACAGCAATGCCGCAGACACTGCTTTTGTTCTGTGTCTGCAATTTTTGCTATGGCTTATGCTGTGCCGGTATTCAGCCTTCGCTGAGTGCGGTGTTGGCCAGCAATACAACTACCGACCAGCGCGGACGCGTTTTTGGCTTTATGTTCAGTGCGCAGCAGTTCGGTTCCATGGTAGGTCCTGTACTTGGCGGAGCTATTGCTACATTTGCGCCGTTGCAAAGTCTTTTTGTAGTAGCCGGCGTGATTCTTTTCGGCATCAGCGCTTGCGTTTGGCTTCGTCATGGTCATGAGCAAAATATTGTTGCTTAGACTGCTTAGAACGTTATAATTGCAGATAATTTTCAGGAAATTAATCGGTTAAGAAAAACTCTGTAAGTCTTGTAATATGAGGCTTTCAGAGTTTTTTCTTTTGCTTGCGGAAAAAAAGATTTTTTGCGTCACACAGACTTCACATATGTGACAAATAAAATTAGACAGAAAATTCGCAAATAGTCTATAATCGGCCATGTGGAGGTGATGAAAATTAAGCTTAGAGGAGGCGTGAGCCTGGCGGAGCAGATTAACTTCTACCGCCAGCTCGCTGTTATCCTGCGCAGCGGCCTGCCGTTGCTGAATGCGCTGCAGCTATTGCAAAAGCATGGCAGCGCTAAGCAGATGCTGCTCTGCTATCGTCTGCAGCAAAGGTTGCGCCGTGGCAGCAGCCTGGCACAGGCCTTGGCAGCGGAAGCGGATTGCTGTACTCAGCTGGCAGTTACTTTGGTGGCTGTGGGGGAAGAAAGCGGTGAGCTGGCCACGTTGCTGGAGCAGCTGGCAGATTATTACAACCGCCAGCTTAAGCTGCGGCGTTTTGTGCAGAGGGCTGTAACTTATCCGGCATTTTTGCTGCTGGCATCGTTTTGCGTGCTGCTGCTGTTTTTACTGTACATCCTGCCGGTACTGGCGGATACCTACAGCGCTATGGGCGTGCTGCCGATGGGTACATTGGCTTTGCTGCTGACGCTGAAGGATGCTTTGCTGCAGCAGCCGTTGGCAGCGCTGGCGTTGACGGCAGGCGTAGCAGCTGCACTTTTTTTGTTGGGACGCAGGCTGCTGCGCTGTTTTTTATGCAGCCGGTTAAGCGGAAATTTTCATGGCCTTTTATTAGAAGTACGCTTTTGCAGATTGCTGGCCTTGCTTTTGGAAAGCGGTGTAAGCATAACAAAAGCGGTGGCGATTGTGACGGATACCATGGATGATGAGCAGTATGCCGGGCAGCTGCGCCTGCTGAACAGCAGGCTAAAGCGAGGCATTGCGATTGAACAGGCTGCAGGCGGCGCGAAAGAGCTTTTTTCGCCGCTGATGCTGGAGCTTGTATGCGTGGGCGCATCTACAGGCTATCTGCCGCAAATGCTGCAGGAAGCGGTAACGGCCGGTGAGCAGCGTCTGCAGCAGCAGCTTGGCAGGCTGCAGGAGCTGCTGGTGCCCTTGCTGCTTTTAGTGGCAGCGATTATCATAGCGGGAATCGTCTGCATAGTTATCGGTCCGCTATTTGAGATGCTTTCGGCAATGCCGGAGTAAATTCAGGAGGTGCGATTATGTTAAAAACAATGCGTAAACAGGGAGGCTTTACTTTAATCGAGGTAGTGGCAGCGGCGGCGCTGATTGGCATTATGGCTACTATGCTGCTGCCTTCGCTTTCGGGTGCTAACGACAGAGTGAAGAATGCCCGTCTGCAAAACGATCTGGTGACTATCGACCAGGCAATTCAGCTGTATAAGATGGATGCAGGCACGGTGCCGGCAGAGCTGACCACCTTGGACAGCGAATATCTGGGCGGTAAGCTGGAATTCAAGGATGCTAAAGGTGAAGCTTTGACTTATACACCTAATACAAGCGACGGCACCTATACGCTTAGCGGTAAAAACAGCAAGGGCGCGGCAGTAACCTCACCGGGCAGTAAAGCTGTCGCAGGTGAACAATAAGGCAGCAGGGTATCTGCTGTTGGAGCTGCTGTTGGCACTGGGGTGCCTGGGACTTGCGGCAGTAATGCTTTATCCCGTAAGCAAAACGCTGCAGCGGCAGTATTACAGGCAGCAGCTGTGCTATACAGCATATCTTTTGGCGGCGGATATCAGACAGATGCAGCAGCAGACGCTGTTTCAGCCGGAAAATTATATGTATACGCTCAAAGTCAGCGACAAGGATAAGCATAGCTACAGAATTGAGCGTGCGCATAAAATCTGGAAGCGTGTAAGGCTTGATACGGATATCAGCCTGACGTGCGAAAAAGAGATTAAGAATCTCAGCTATAATGAAAATGGTAATCCGACTGCTATTGGCGGTTACAGGCTGCAGCATAGACAGCTGCCTGATATGTACTGCCGGCTGACGGTGCAGCCGGTTACAGGCAGGGTGACTGTTTATGAAAAATAGCAGAGGTTTTTGCCTGGTACAGGAGCTGGTGTGCTTCTGCCTTACGGCAGTGCTGCTGGCGACAGCGATACATGGCTTTTACCGCAGCAATTATCTGCTGAATGAAAGCCTTGAACTGCAGCAGGCGGTGCAGGCCGCACAGCAGGTGCTGGCAGGCGAAGAATATAACGGTCGCTTTGACGTGACGCAAAGAATTAGCTCCGGCAGCACAGACGGCTTGGCGGTACAGGAGGTGCAGGCTGCTTATGGTAAGGTCAGGGTTACGCTTATCCGTGCGCTGCCGACGGCAGAGGGGCTATCTGCTGACGGAGCTGCTGTTGGGATTACTTCTGGCAGCAGTGCTGGTGACGCTTGTTTTTAAAGCAACAGGCACTGCCGGTCGCAGCTTTGGCCGCCTGCAGGATGAGCTGCAGCTGCAGGAGGCCAGACGGCATATTTTGGCGCAGTTGGAAAAGACAGTCTGCTATGATGCACAGAGCGTGCGTCTGCAGGCTGACGGCAAAATAAGCTGCAGGATGCTTGAGGGGTGTAAGCAGGTGACTGTTTACAGCGATAAGCAGGGAGTATATCAGAGGACGCGTACCAATAAAGGCACGGGTGTGAATCCGGTGTCGCTGGAGGAGGTAGGCGTTTTCGGATGGCAGGTGCGACGCTGCTCGCCGCAAATGCTGTGCGTAAGCTTCAATCTTTACTGTAACGGCAGAAGCATGCGGGTGACGCAGTATCTTATTTGTTATAGTGCGAGGATAACAGATGATGCATAGCGCAAAGGGAAGTATATCGCTTCCGTGCCTGCTGGCAGCGCTCTTGCTGGCACTCAGCGCCCAGCTTTGCCTGCTTTATGCAGTAAAGGGCTATGAGGCGGAAAAGGATTTTTTACGGGGGCAGCAGCTGCGGCTGTTGTGCGGCTCCGTATTGCAGGCTATAGGTCAAAAACCGCAGCCTGCTGGTACGCAGCTTTGCTATGAGGGCGAGCTGCAGCCGGGAAGCGAACCGGTAAAAGTGACAAGCGAAAGCAGTTACAGCTCAGACGGGCAGATAGATTACCTGAAGGTGTCTGCCGTAGCCGCTAATCATGTTGGCGCAGTACAGCGGCTGCACAGGCTTAGGGTGAGCTTCAGTCCGGAGATGCTGGCGTTGGCAACTAAGAGCGTGCTGGCAGGGCGTTCGCTGACAGGAAGTGAATATCTGCAGCAGGCAGCGTTATATACAAGCACAGAAGAAGTAAGGCTGCCGCAGATTAGCTTTCTGCAGAATAAATGCGCTGCTTCGCTGAACAAAAGGACTACGGAGGAAAACGGCCTCAGCGCCCGCTTTTATTATCTGAGGAGTAATACTTCGCTGAGTCTTGGCAGCAAAGGCCTGCAGGGTGCAACACTGATAGCTAATAAGCTGTCGATAAATACCGCACCGGGTTCATATTACCCGGACCGCATAGTGCTTATCAGTGAAGAGGGCGATATTACGCTGGGCGACGGTACCAAAATGGCACAGGCGCTGCTGCTGGCGAAGGGAACGGTGACAATAGGTGCAGGCTGTCAGCTGAACGGCTTTGTTCTTGCCGACAAAGTCGTGCTCAGGGGAACGGCAGACCTTACTCCTGATAAAGGTGCTGTTGAACCGATGCTGACACCGGCCTTTAATAAGCCGTAATTTTGTTGAATATATTGCATAACCAAAAAAGAACTAGCCGGAGCTTAGAAAGCTCTTGCTAGTTCTTTTACGTGTTTTATTCAGCTGCAGGTTTTTCAGCCTTAGGCTTTTTCTTGTTGTGGGCCTGCATAACCTCTTCGATATCGCCAGATTTAATCCATTCCTCCAGCGCTGTAGCCATTTCTGCTACAGCTGCTTCGATGGCGGTTTTGTCCTCGCCCTGGAAGGCATGCAGTACATGGTTGACAACGGCCTTATTATTGCGTGCCGGATGGCCGATGCCGATTTTAAAGCGCGGGTAAGCATCGGTGCCCAAATGCTCGGTAATGGATTTGATACCGTTGTGACCGCCGGCGCTGCCCTTGCGGCGGATGCGCAGCTGGCCTACGGGCATATCCATATCATCTTGGATAACAGCGATATCATCCGGGTCGATGTGATAGAAGTTGGCGTAGGCACCTACGGCAACACCGCTGAGGTTCATGTAGGTAGTGGGCTTGATGATGATGATTTTTTCGGGAGCGCGGTATTCTGCCATATAGGCACTGCGGTCCTCCTTGCCGAAGCTTACGCCAAGACGGCGTGCCAGCTCGTCAACTACCATAAAGCCGATGTTGTGACGGGTATTTTCGTATTCGCGGCCGATATTGCCAAGGCCGACAATTAGTTTCATATTGTTGCTCCTTTTTATTTATTAAGTTCTTCGATGGTGACAAATTCATATCCCTCTGCGCGCAGACGGTCGATGATGAGGCCGACTGCCTCAATCGTCTGGTCACGCGGTGCCAAATTTTTGGGACTGTCGCCGTCATGCAGCAGGACAATAGCACCGGGGGCTGCGTTCTCGCAGACTCTGCCGGCTATTACCTGCACGCCGGGGTTCGTCCAGTCGCGGGGAATGATGCTCCAGTTTACTATCTGCATACCTGCATCATTGATAGCCTTGACGGTGCTCCAATCCTTGAAGCCGTGCGGCGGACGCATATATTGCGGTGCAGTACCGGTGATGCTCTGCAGCGTTTCCTTGCCGTAGGCGATGTTGGCGGCAGCTTCGCTGCTGCTGAGCTTAAGCAAATCCTTGTGATAGCCTGCATGCAGAGCAATCAGATGTCCTTGTGCCTGGACGAGCTTTACTGTTTCCGGATGCTTGGCGGCGTTTTCGCCAACCATAAAGAAGGTGGCATGCACGTTTTTGGCAGCCAAAAGCTTGAGCAGCTTCTGGGTATAGGGCGGATAAGGGCCGTCATCAAAGGTGAGGGCAATGAGCTTGCGCCCATGGGTGTTTTCCGCATGTGTTATAACCTTGCCGTAAAAGCTGTTGCCGGGAAGTACGGCGAGCAGCAGCAGCGCGCCTGCAAGCGCAAGGCTGAGGCCGGCGCTGACAGCCGCGGTTTTCCTGCTGATTTTTTTGTATATCCCCAGCCATAGCAGCAGTACGCCGGCAAGGGAACAGATAATAAGAAGATAAATGATACGCATAGTTACTCCAAATATTAAAGCCGGTAGTTTTGCCGGCTTTAATCATAACAAAAAGGCTTGCCAGAGGCAAGCCTTTTTATATTACGCTTAGTGTTTGGTATCGAATAATTGGCTTACAGACCAGTCATTGTAGATGCGCAGAATGGTTTCTGCCAGAATCGGCGCAATGGAGAGCACCTTAATTTTCGGGTGCTTTTTGGAAGGAGCCAGAGGAATGGTGTTGGTAACAACCAGCTCGGTGATATCGGATTGAGCAATGCGGGACAGCGCCGGATCGGTCAGGATCGGGTGAGTGCAGCATGCATATACTTCTTTAGCACCGAATTTCTTCAGAGCGCGTGCGCCTTCGGTCAGGGAGCCTGCGGTATCAACCATGTCGTCTACCATGATGCAGGTTTTGCCCTTAACGTCGCCGATCAGGTTCATAACCTCAGCAACGCCGGGTTCCGGACGACGTTTGTCGATGATAGCCAGCGGTGCATTCAGCATTTCAGCGAAATTGCGGGCACGGCTTACGCCACCAAGGTCCGGAGAGATAACAACCATGTCTTCCAGATTCTTGGATTTAATGTATTCTGCCATCAGCGGGCCGCCGGGCATATGGTCAAAGGGGATGTTGAAGAAGCCTTGAATTTGTGCAGCGTGCAGGTCGATGGTTACTACACGGGTAATGCCTGCAGTTTCCAGCAGGTCTGCCATCAGCTTAGCAGTGATAGGCTCACGGCCGCGTGCTTTGCGGTCTTGGCGTGCATAGCCATAGTAGGGGATAACAGCAGTGATGTGGTTAGCGCTGGCGCGTTTGAAGGCATCAGCCATAATCAAAAGCTCCATTACGTTATCGTTAACGATAGGGCCGCAGGTCGGTTGTACAATGAAGATATCCTTGCCACGTACACTTTCGTTAATCATTACCTGAACTTCGCCGTTGTTGAAACGGTTAACTACAGAATCACCAACGGTGGTTCCGAGGTAAGCAGCGATTTCGCGTGCCAGATCAGGGTTTGCATTACCGGTAAATATTCTTAACTTATTCTCGTCAGACAACATGTCCAATCCCTCCAAAATTACCTTGTTGTAGTTTGCTGGTGCGATGAGCAAAACTTTACTTAAATTTAATTATACACAAAAAACACGTAAATCACAAGTTTTTTGTAAACTTTTTGACACATATGTGACTATAAAAGCTTATTTACCCTCGTTACGGTATTTTTCGGCCCAGCCTTCGATATTTTTCTGACGGGCACGTGCAATGCCCAGAGCATTTTCGGGTACTTCCTTGGTGATAGTGCTGCCTGCACCGATGTAGGTGTTGGCCTGTACGGTTACGGGAGCAACAAGGTTGGTGTTGCAGCCGACGAAGGCGTTGTCACCGATAACGGTGCGGTGCTTCTTCTTGCCGTCGTAGTTGACGGTGATGCAGCCGCAGCCCATGTTAACGCCGCTGCCGATATCGCTGTCGCCGATGTAGGTGAGGTGCGGCAGCTTGGTGCCTTCGCCTACGTTAGAGTTTTTAACCTCTACATAGTTGCCGATTTTAACGTGGTCGCTGATAACGGTGTCGGGACGCAGATGCACATACGGACCTGCGGTAACGTGGTTTTTAACCTCGCAGTCATGGCCGTAGATGAATTGCAGATGGTTGTCGTCACCGATTTTTACATTGGTGAAGCGGGCGTTAGGACCGATTTCGCAGTCCTCGCCGATTTCAGTTGTGCCTTCCAGCCAGGTGTAGGGATAGATAACGGTATCGCGGCCGATTTTTACGCTTGCTTCGATAAAGGTGCTGGCAGGATCCATAATGGTTACGCCTGCATCCATCAGCTTATCCAAAATGCGTTGGCGCATAACGCCTTCGGCAACGGAAAGCTGCTTGCGGGAGTTGATGCCCATAACCATATCGCTGTCGGCAGTGGAAATACCGCCAACCTTGGCGCCTGCTTCGTTGAGCTTTTGCAGTACGTCAGTCAGGTAATATTCGCCTTGTGCATTGTCGTTGGTCAGGGTAGCCAGCACGTCAAACATTTGCGGGCATTCCATGCAGTAAATACCAGTGTTGATTTCCTTGATAGCCTTCTGCTCTTCGGTAGCATCCTTTTGCTCTACGATGCCCTGTACATTGCCGTTGGCATCGCGTACAATGCGGCCGTAGCCGAACGGGTCATCCATAATTGCCGTAAGTACGGTAGCAGCAGCGCCGCTTTCCTGATGTGCTTCGCAGAATTTTTTCAGCTCTTCGCCGTCCAGCAGCGGAGTGTCGCCGCACAGGATGAGCGCAGTGCCGTGGAAGTCCTTCAGGGCATCGGCAGTCTGCATTACAGCGTGGCCGGTGCCAAGCTGCTCGGCCTGTAGGGCGATAGTTCCCTGATTGCCTACCATTGCTTCTACCAGCTCTGCTTCATGGCCTACGATAACAACCTTTTTGTCTGCGCCGGCAGCGCTTGCAGCGTCAATTACGTGCTGCAGCATGGGCTTGCCGCCTACCTTGTGCAGTACCTTGGGGTATTTGCTGCGCATTCTTGTGCCTTTGCCTGCGGCGAGGATTATTGCTACTAATTCTGACATGTGAGTTCTTCCTTTCCTGACTGTCTATAAGGCATCATCTTAAAATACCTTCTAGCCAGCCTGACGTATTCTATATTATTTATTTACTTCCAATGTTACTTTCTGCTGTTCTTCGTCTACGTTATGCAGGGTGAAGAAGGCAGTGTAATCTTCTACCAGCTTGCGTTCCGGTGCGGCTGTGGCAATTAAAAAGGCCTTGCCTACAACCTGAGCGCCGACTTCGTGCGCCAAAGCAATCATACCCTTGGCGGTGCCACCGCCCTTCATAACATCATCCACAATCAGCACACGGCTGCCGGGCTGCAATGCGCGCTTGGGCATGGCCATGTTTTGGATAACCTTGGTGGAGCCGCTGACGTAATTGATGTTGACGGTGCTGCCTTCGGTAATATCACTGGTGTGACGGGCGATAACAAGAGGCACGTTAAACGCACGCGCTGTCTGCATAGCAAGCGGAATACCGCTTGTTTCAACTGTCATGATGCAGTCCGGTGCCAGCTCCTGCAGGCGGAGCATAAAGATTTCACCCAGACGCACTACGGTTTCCGGATGGCAGAGAATATCGGTAGTATAAAGCATACCGCCGGGCAAGATGCGGTCCGGAGAGGTGAGGCGGGCAGCAAGCTCTTCCAAGAAGGCTGCGTCATCCTCCGGCAGATGGCCGGGGATAAAGCGCACGCCGCCGGCAGCGCCGGAAACGGTTTCTACCTTGCCGAGGCCGTAAAGCTCCAATCCGGATTTTACGGCTAAAACATCCTCGCTGAGGGTGGATTTGGCGATAGCAAATTTTTTACAGAAATATGAAAATGAAAACAGCCGATATGGATGATCGGCTAAAAGTTTACTTAACGCTGCTACGCGTTCAATTCTTTTGGCTTTTACCATATGTAAGCGTCCTCCTTGCAAGTTCTAAATCACTTGGTTTATCTATATCCATGCCGATACAGGCATGACGGGTGATGATAGCTTTGCAGCGCATTTCCAGAAGTGCGGAGGTGCGTGTTTCCGCATCGGCCACTGTCAGACGATGGCACAGGAGCTTTAGCAAAAAGCCCCATCCGAGCCAGTTGCACAGCTTAAGCGGTGATTTGCGGCGGGCAAAGATTTCGCGTGCTTTTTGCTGACCGCCGGGAATAATCTCTTTGGCCATCAGCATCATGTTGCCGCCGGTAAAGACGCCGTCACGCAGCTTGCCGTAGGTGCGCTGGGCATCGGGATAGGCGCTCAGGCAGGCATCCTTGGGGATGATGGGATAATAAAGCTGGCCTTCGGGGAAGGCGTGGCAGGCTGCAAGAAAATCGCGTACTGCAAGTGAGGTCAGCAGCGGAATGTCGTCGCATACTCCCAGCAGCTTTTCGCTGGCATCAGGGCCTAAGGCTTCGGAGGCAGCGACGGCTGTAGCCGGCAGGTCGCATGCGGCTTCACACAGCAGAACGTCGGCCGGTAATGTGCCCTCCAGAAGCGCCAAGGCTTCGGGGCGGGCAGCTACGACAATGCGGCGGATACGTCCGCTTCCCTGCAGGGCTGCAATGATATAGTCTATGAGGCGCTTATCGCCAAGCGGTGCCAGGCAGCGGTGTTCGGTGCCGGCATAGGACTTCAGCCAGGGACTGAGGCCGCCTGCTACAATAAAAGCATCTATATTAGCAGTTGTCATGCTTACGCCTTCTTCTGCGGCAGATGCTCGCTGAGGGAGCGCATGAGGGTGTGCTCGGCGTTTTCCAGATGGATACGGGCTGCGTATTGCGCACGTTCTACATCATGTGCGGCAATAGCCTCTACAAGGTTGCGGTGCTCGTCCATGGTTTCCACTAAACGTCCCGGGTAGCTCATGGAACGGCCGCGGATAGTAGTCATCTGCTCGCGCAGGTTATTGATGATGCTGCGCAGGCGCTCGTTGCGGCTGGCAGTGTATAACATATCATGGAAGGCAGTATCTACTTCGACGATTTTATCCATATCATTGTTGGCGATATGCTGGCCGATTTCAATAAGATAACCGTTAAGCTGCTCGAGCTCTTCGTCCGTAATACGCTCGGCGGCTAGGCCGGCGGCCAGAATATCAAGGCTGATACGGATTTCGTAAATTTCGGTGATATCTTTAATGGAAATATCGGCAACATAGGTACCGCGACGGGGAATCATAACAACGAAGCCCTCCAGCTCCAGCTTACGGATAGCTTCGCGCACGGGCGTACGGCTTACGCCCATTTCGTCAGCCAGCTGGATTTCCATGAGGCGTTCGCCTGGGCTGAAGGTGCCGTCAATAATAGCTTGACGGATATTTTCACAGACAAGCTCACGCAGAGGCTTGTAGCTGTCTAGTTTTATAGGCTGCAAATGTCCGGACATATTTATTTTCTCCTTCCGATAGTTGTCGTAATTGCTGTTTCTACATCAAAATCTGTCAGTGCCTGCTGTACGCGCTCGGCAGTTTCTTTGTCAGCAGTAAGGCCGAAGACGGTCGGGCCGCTGCCGCTCATGAGGGCGTAATAGGCGCCTGCTCCCAGCATAGCAGCCTTAATAGAGGCTATAACGGGGTGTGCCGGGATAGTTACTGTTTCTAAAACATTGCCCATATAGGGAACGATAGCCTTGCCGCCTTCGCGCAGATATGCTTCCAGCTGCCAGATGCAGGGTGCATGTACCACGCGGCCGTGGTTGAAGTTTTGGTAAACCCAGGCGGTGGAAACCTCCAGACCGCGGGGCTTGGCCAATACCAGCCAGGTTTCGGGCATATCCTCCAGTTTGGTGAGGACTTCGCCGCGTCCTGTTGCCAGCATGGTGCCGCCTTCGATGCAGAAGGGTATATCGCTGCCTAATTGTGCAGCGAGCTGCTCCAGTTCATAATTTTCCAGGTTAAGCTCCCAATAACGGTTCAGACCGCGCAAAACTGCTGCTGCATCACTGCTGCCGCCTGCCAGTCCTGCCGCCAAAAAAATTTTTTTGTTCAAGGCGATGTGAACGTTCGGAATAATATCGCAGTGACCTGCGAGCAATGCGGCTGCTCTGTAGGCCAGGTTATCAGGACCGCAGCTGAGGTTGCGCAGATTGCAGCTGATCTGAATGCCGTTACCCTTGCTGATAACAACCTCGTCGCTCAGACCGACGCTCTGCATAATCATACTTACCTCATGGTAGCCGTCCTCGCGCTTGCCGAGAATATCAAGTCCCAGATTTATTTTGGCGTATGCCGTTTCTTTTATTTGCTTCATTATAAGTTCACCTGCCTAATGTTGTATACAGTATTATTTTATACTGCTTATGCCTGCATAGCAAGAATTTTTTTCGAACGTTCGGGATTTTGGCGAGAAAAATATTTAGTTGTTGCCTTTCTGCGTTAAAGTGTTACAATATATACATAAAAAACATATTCAGAATATTTTGTTTGCAAAGGAGAACTCTATGAATCCCGCTTTGAAGAAAAAAATTTACCATTATGCTATGGTGACCTTGGCCTGTGCAATTATGGGTATTGCGATGAATACCTTTTATATGCCTAATAAGATGCTCAGCGGCGGCATCGGCGGCGTTGCCGTACTTGCCTATTATGTTGCCGGCCTGCCGATGGGCGCTACCAGCTTAATCTGCAACGTGCCGCTGTTCTTTTTGGCCTACAAGTATATGGACCGTGAATATACTATCAGCGCGCTGTATGGTATTATTGCTTTTTCTGTATCCCTGGATTTCTTTCATTTTTTGTCGACCTATACTGTAGTGCATGACAAGCTGCTGGCCTGCATTGCCGGCGGTGTGCTTTACGGCATCGGTGCTGCGTGCATGTACCGTGTGGGCGGCTCCAGCGGCGGTACGGATATTATTGGCGCTATTATCCAGAAAAATTATTCTATCTCTATCAGTACGACAGGCTTTGCCTTCAACATCTGCCTGCTGCTCGCCAGCGTTTCCTTATTCGGCATCGAGCCGGTGTTGTATACATTGCTTACCTTTTTTGTGATGACTAAAACCTGTAATGCGTTTACGACAGGCTTTGATTATAAAAAGAAGGTTATCATCATTAGTGAGCATCACGAGGAGATTGCGGAAGCGATTATTAAAATCGTCGGCCGCGGTGTTACCTATATCAGCGGCGAGGGCTGCTTTACGCATCGTCACCGCGAGCTGGTTTTTGTAGTCATCAAGCTGACGCAGTTGGCGAAGGTGCGCTCCATTGTGCGCGAGATTGACCCCAGTGCGTTTATGATTATCAGTGATGTTAACGATGTCTTCGGCCGCGGCTTTACGCTTAAGCCGTCCGGTCCTAACTTCCCCAGACCTAAATTCCCGGAGAAGCATGAATCTCCGGAGAAGTATGAATAAGAAGTTGTGCTGTTCCCCTGCCCAGTTGTGTGCAGGGGATTTTCTTTGTTTAAAATAACGAAAATATTTTTATTATAATACAGACATGTACGTTTAAAAGTGCTATAATAAAAACAAAGATGACAGTAAAGGAGAAGAAAGCGTTGCAGCGTACCTATATTGCTATAGATTTGAAATCGTTTTATGCATCGGTAGAATGTCGTGAGCGCGGACTTGATCCTCTGGATGCTAATCTGGTAGTGGCGGATGAGCGGCGGACGGATAAAACCATCTGTCTGGCGGTGACGCCTTCGCTGAAAAGCTACGGTATTCCGGGGCGCGGGCGCTTGTTTGAGGTGAAGCAGCGTGTGCAGCAGATAAATGCCGCGCGGCGTTTTGCTGCTCCTGGCAGGCAGCTTTGCGGTTCGTCGTGCTCTTATGCGCAGCTGCAGGCTGAGCCGCAGCTGGCACTGGATTTTATTATTGCGCCGCCGCGGATGGCATATTATATGGAATACAGCACGCGAATTTACGAAATTTATCTGCGTTATGTGGCGCCGGAGGATATCATCGTCTATTCTGTGGACGAGGTGTTTATGGATGTAACGCAATATTTTGAGCTTTACGGCTTGACGGCGCGGGAGCTGGCGATGCGTATTATTCTGGATGTTTTGCGCGAAACGGGTATTACCGCTACCGCAGGCATCGGAACCAATTTGTTTTTGGCGAAGGTGGCGATGGATGTGCGGGCCAAGCATATTGCGGCGGATGCCAACGGTGTGCGGATTGCGGAGCTGGACGAGCAGAGCTACCGGCGTGAGCTGTGGCAGCACCGGCCGCTGACGGATTTCTGGCGCGTAGGCCGTGGCTACGCAAGCAAGCTGGAGGCCAGAGGCATATATACTATGGGAGATATAGCGCGCTGCTCGGTATATAATGAAGAGCTGCTGTACCGTCTTTTCGGAAAAAATGCGGAGCTTTTGATTGACCACGCCTGGGGCTGGGAGCCTTGTACGATTGCCGATGTGAAGGGCTACCGGCCGCAGGTCTGCAGCCTGAGCTCGGGGCAGGTGCTGCATCGTGCGTATGAATCGGCGGAGGCGCTTTTGGTGCTGCGCGAGATGGCAGATGCGCTGGCGTTGGAGCTGGTGAGCAAGGCGCTGGTGACCGACCAGCTTGTGCTCACGGTGGGCTATGATATAGATAATCTGAAGCAGGGCAGCAGCTACCGGGGCGCGGTGAAGATTGACCGTTACGGGCGCAGGGTGCCGCAGCATGCGCATGGAAGCTGTAATCTGGGGTGTTTTTCTTCATCATCTAAATTGCTGGTGCAGTCGGTAACGGATTTGTATGAGCGCATTACAGACAGTAATCTTTTGGTACGGCGGCTGACCTTGGCAGCCAATCATGTAAGCTCGGTGCATGCGGTAGCAAAAAAGCAGGAACGGGAGCCGAGCCTGTTTGACTTCGGAAATGAAGCTGTGCAGCAGGCTGTAGGGCAGCGCGAAAACAGACTGCAGCAGGCACAGCTGGAGATTAAGCGGCGCTTTGGCAAGAATGCTGTTTTGAAGGGCATGAGCCTGCTTGACGGGGCAACAGCAAAGGAGCGCAACGAACAGATAGGAGGGCACAAGGCATGAACGATAATTATGAGGATATTATCAATTTGCCGCATCATGTATCAAAAAGGCATCGGCAGATGCCGCTGGCAGAGCGGGCAGCGCAGTTTGCACCCTTCGCCGCGCTGGAGGGACATGCTGCCGCTGTAAGCAGTACGGCGCAGCGGGTGCGCCTGCAGGTTGAGGAGCGGGAGAAGCAGCAGGCTGGCTGGGACTGCTGAAAGCGGTCATACAAAAAAGAAGCTGCGGCACATAGGTGCCTGTCAGCTTCTTTTTGCTTAAGGTATATGGTTATAATTTAGATTTTAGCCTTGCCGCTTAAATCTGCCAGCGTAAAGTTAAACAGCTTATCATAATTTCTGCGGATGGCAACCTGAGCTGTCAGGTCATGCAGATTATATACTACGGACCATTGCGTCATGCTGGTTGCTTCTTCGGTTTCCGGCTGGCTGACAAGGGAAAGCAGGGACATAGCTTCAAAGGGCGTAAAGATGCTCTTTTTAAACTTTACAGCAGAATCCAGTACTGCAAAGCGGTCATAGGCGTGTCCCAATCCATGCATTTTGGGTGCCAGATAATGGTTGGCAACATAATTGGTATTGATAACGGTCATATCATCAATAGTATATTCCAGCACAACGTTTTTTCCGTCTGCATCGCTGAGCAGAAAATGGAAGTTGGCAGTTTCCATAGATGAATTCATATCATATTTTTCCAATAATGCTAAAGCTTCGTCTACATTGGCTGCCTTATCAAGCATCAGGCGCAGAGCAGCTGTTGTTGTAATCTGAGGCTTGCCGGTGCGCTGATGCGTAGGCTTGCCGTCCAGCTTCAGCACGCTGACAGCAAGGCCCTTTTCGTTCATACCGTCCATAATCAGGTATGGCATTGCTACTGCTGCCGATAAATCACTCTTGCCGTCGCTGAGGCTGCCGATATCGTATCCTACCCAGCCTGCATCCGCCATACCGATAGAGCGATAGCCGTCCTTAGGAGCAGTGCGTACCATTACGGCAGTCATTTTCATTTTATAGTCAAAGTTGCGTCCGTAGATAGGCTTGCCTTCTTCCGTACGTCCGGCGAAGGCACTGCAGCCGGCGTCAATGGCGCCCGGAGCCGGTTTGGCTGCGCCGAGAAGCTCCCTGCCGACGAAGGCCAGCATGGTGTCAACGCTGTTGACATTCTGCTGCAGCATTTTGTCCAGCTTATAGTCTGCCGTATAATCCATTACGTACAAACGCCCATTATCCAAATCTTTAATGGTAGAAATTGATGCCTTTTGTGCTTTGTCGGTTACAGAGGCAGCAGAATTTTTAGCCATGATGCTGCTGCAGGGACACATAATAAGTGTTGCCATGAGTAATGCGGTGATTGTTTTCATGCCGGAACCTCCTCTTTGGTTTTCATAATAAAATGTTAAAAGCTGTAGCTCAGGCCGCCGTACCAGCCGGAAAGCTTGTACAGACCGGTGCCGTCGTCGTTTTTGATTTTCAGATCCAGAACACGGTAGCCGGCGTTGGCGCTGAGGTTTTTACAAGGACTGTATTTTACGCCGATTAGGTGTGCCCGCGGCCGCCTAAGGGCAAGCCAGAAAGCTCGCTGTAAAGCTGCAGCCGGTGTGCCTCATCAAGGTAATGCTTGCCGCCGATGCCGAAGGCAGGGGCGAACTGGTTCAGCTGCTTAGCATACTTTTTGTTAAGTGCCGGTACGGGACTGCTGAACTGCAACGCAGTATCGAAGCGGTAACAGCGCAGGCCTGCGAGCCAGTAGGCGGTGCTGTTTTCTGTTGTTTTGATGGGAGAAAGATAGTTAAAGGAAGCATAGTCCAGATTCAGCTTGGTGCGGCTGTCCACCGGAACCAGGCTGCCTTGTGCCGGAATGTGGTGTGAGGCATAGCCTTTTTCGTGGATAGCTATGTAATCTACATACCAGTTTTTGCCACTTAACCTGTATTCGGGTGCATTACCGTTTTTAATGTTGAGCGTATCGCGGAAATTACTGTAAGCAGCAGGCACAATTCCGTGAGATGTAAATTTCAGTTTAGGTGCATAATAACGCAGCTCCAGCTGCAGATCATCATCTGCTGTCTGTGCGCTTGCCAGAGCAGGCAGGAGCAGCAGAATTGTTGTGAAAAATGAGCTCTTGGACAGCATTCTCATCCCTCCCTTTCTTAAATTTAATTTTAGCAGAAAGTTGAGAAAAATACTATAATTTTAACATAAATTTTCGCTGTGTTACGATAGAGGAGTTTGCTTGACTTTTTTTCAGAGCAGATTTACAGCAGATAGAAGCAAAGTGAGGTTAAAAAAGCCTCAACGGTGATTATTTCGGAAAAATCATCTGTAAAAAGTCTGCGATATGAGATAAATCCGTAAGAATTTTTAACAGGCAACATCCGGAGAACCAAAACAATATATAAGTTATGCCAAAAGGATATATTCCCTTAATGATATTATGCTATAATAAATGGGAATAATTCGGGAGAATTTTGCGGAAAAAATGGCTTGTTTCATCATTTTTGTAATAAAAGTAATTGACGCAAGTGTCAAAAATGTTATACTATATAAGGAATGAATAGTTTAGTGTTTTTTGTGTGCGACGAATCAGGTCCGGTGGAGAAAGAATAAATGTTAAGTGCTTATGGTTTCCCTTTTCTGCTTGCCGCTTTGGTGAGCTATATATTGACCCCTTATATTAAAACATTAGCCTTTAAAATCGGCGCGATTGACAAGCCCGATAACCGCAAGGTGCATAAGAAGATTATGCCGCGTCTTGGCGGTTTGGCTATTTATATTGCCTTTATGATTGCCGCAGTGGCAAGCTTGGAGCTGACGAAGGATATTGTCGGCATTCTGCTTGGCGGCAGCGTGATTGCCATCGTAGGCGTACTGGATGACAAATATCAGCTGCCGGCAAAGGTCAAGCTGCTGGGGCAGATTTTTGCTGCCTGCGTACTTGTGGCCTTCGATATCCGTATCGAATGGCTGAACAATCCCTTCGGCGGCTATTTTTATCTTAACGAATGGTTTATTTCTATACCGCTGACAATTTTCTGGGTTATCAGCTTTACGAACGTTGTCAACCTGATTGACGGTCTGGACGGCCTGGCAGCAGGCGTATCTGCTATCGCTTCGATGACGGTCATTCTGGTTGCGGTTCAGATGGGGTATTACCATATAGCTGTAATGACTGCGGCTCTGGCCGGCGGCATTATCGGTTTTATCCGCTATAATTTTAATCCCGCTACTATTTTCATGGGCGATACAGGCAGTATGTTCATCGGCTATATGCTGGCAGCTATTTCGGTTTACGGCGCAGTCAAGACTGCTGCTACCGTAGCGCTGATTGTACCGGCGATTGCACTGGGCCTGCCGATTATGGATACAGCCTTTGCAATTATGCGCCGCTACAGCAACGGCCGCCCTATTTTCCAGCCCGATAAGGGCCATCTGCATCACCGCCTGCTGGCGATGGGCATGAACCAGAAGCAGGCAGTTCTGCTGATGTATGCTATTACAGCCGTGCTCGGTATCGCAGCTGTGCTGTGGGCAGAGTTTGACGGCTTTTACGCCGCACTTATTATAGCGGTTATTATTACGGCAGTTGCCGTTGGTGCTAAGAAAATCGGTATTCTGAACGACAGATAAGGGGGAGGAAGAACCGTGGAGAAGATAAAGTTAATGACAGTTTTCGGCACTCGTCCGGAGGCTATCAAAATGTGCCCGCTGGTGCTGGCAATGCGTAAATATCCTGAATATATCCAGCCGATTGTGGCAGTTACCGCACAGCATCGCGAGATGCTTGATCAGGTACTGGATTTGTTTGGCATTACGCCTGATTATGATTTGAATATTATGTCGGCAGGTCAAACCCTGTATGATGTTACTACCCGCGCGCTGATGGGCCTGAAATCCGTTATGGAGGAAGCAAAGCCCGATATGGTGCTGGTGCATGGTGACACCTCGACTACCTTTGCCGGTGCTCTGGCTGCCTTTTATGCGCAGATTCCCGTAGGCCATGTGGAAGCAGGTCTGCGTACTGGTAATAAATATTCTCCTTACCCGGAGGAAATGAACCGCAAGCTGACAGGTGCGATTGCCGATATGCATTTTGCGCCGACCTCTACCAGCAAGGCTAACCTGCTGAAGGAAAACATCTGCCCCGAGCAGATTCTGGTAACAGGCAACACTGTTATCGATGCTCTGCAGACTACGGTGAAGGAAGGCTACCGCTTTGAGGACGAGGAGTTCAACAAGGTATTTGCCAGCGGTCATCGTCTGATTCTGATGACTACCCACCGCCGTGAAAACCTGGGCGAGCCTATGCGTCATGTTTACCGCGCTTTGAAGAGTGTGCTGGAAGCGCATCCCGATGTGGAAGCAATCTTCCCGGTACACAAAAACCCCAAGGTGCGTGAAATTGTCCGCGAGGAGCTGGGACATTTAGACAGAGTGCATCTGATTGAGCCTATGGAATATGAACCGTTTGCCAATCTGATGGCTAAGGTTGATATCGTGCTCACAGACAGCGGCGGAATTCAGGAGGAGGCTCCTGCCTTAGGCAAGCCGGTTCTGGTTCTGCGTGATACCACCGAGCGTCCGGAGGCTGTTGAAGCCGGTACGGTTAAGCTCGTAGGCACCGCTTATGATGATGTGCTGCGCGAAACCAATCTGCTTTTAGACGATGCCGAGCATTATCGCTCCATGGCGGAGGCTGCCAATCCTTACGGTGACGGCAAGGCCTGCGAGCGTATTATCCATGCCATTTTAAGAAAAAATGGCTTTGATGTAGAAAATTTGCCGGAATTTGCGTCTAAGGCGTAGACAGAAACTGTGAAAAAAATTAAAATTAAAAGAGTAAATATGATTAATTTGTGAATTCGTGCTGTGGTGAAAAATCATGACTAACAAAACACCCGATAAGGAGCATATGCGGATGCTTGAAGCTTTGGCTACTGTGTCCTCTCTGGCGTTTATGGCCGTGATTGATTTTATGCTGGCGTACTTCGGCGGCGACTGGCTCGACCGTCATCTGGAAACCGGCGACCATACGATGCGGGGCATCTGCATCGGTCTGGCAATAGTTTCACTTGTTATGACCTACTATAATCTGATTCAGAGGAGCGTCCTTTCACGGGACACCGAACATAAGAAGGATGAAAAGTAATTTTGATTTGACGCCCATAGCGAGAAACGGCGCGAACGCCTTTGTAGCACGCATCTGTATGTGTGCGCTGCTGATAGCGGTGCCGCTCTGGTTATGGCAGCGCAGTGCCTTTGCCCACGGCGTGCTTTGCGGCGTGCTGGCCGGCACGATAGATTTGTCCATTCTGTTCTTAGGCATCAAAAAATCTCTGCCTTATGTAGATGTGCCCAAGCAGGGACTGAAAATCATGAAGCGTTTCCGCTGGGCCCGTCTGGCCGCTGCGGCCGCGTTTATTATTACGATGTTAAGGATGAAGCTTGCTGTGCATGGCGCATTCGGCGGGTTTCTTCTGATACATATATTCTTTATTTTAAATCTATTATTTATCGCGTACCAACATCAAAATGAGAGGGCGTGAAGAAAGGAGTGTGTAAAAATGGGAAATGCAGCAGCTGAAGGTGCAGAAAAATCCGGAGAGATTATCCATTACCTTACCCAATCTACTTTTTTAGGTGAAGTCAACATGCAAACCATGTACATGACCTGGGTAACCATGGCAATCGTCTTCGTACTGTTCCTTCTGGTTTGTAAGAACCCGAAAATGGTTCCTTCAGGACTGCAGAATGCAATGGAAATCATTCTTGATTTCTTAAATGGTCTGATGGAAGACAACCTGGGATCCAAAGGCCGTAAATTTATGGCACCGTTCATCGTTACCTTGTTTATGTTTATCCTGGTAGCAAACGAACTGGGCATTTTGCTTCCGCAGATTGGCGTTCACTGGACTTCACCTACCAATGACATTAATACCTGCTTTGCGCTTTCTTTGCTAATTGCGTTTAGCGCGTACTGCGTTGGTGTGGCGAAACAAGGTATCGGCCACTTTAAACATTTCATCAGCCCGAGTCCGGCATTCCTGCCGTTGCATCTTTTGGATGCAGTGACTAAACCGCTGACCATGGCTCTTCGTCTCTTTGGTAACATCCTGGCAGGCGAAATCCTGTTGATCGTACTGTATCAGCTGGCTCCGTGGGTAGTTCCTGAACTGTGGGTAATGTTCTCCCTGTTCATTGGCTTCGTTCAGGCTTTTATCTTTACCATTTTGTCTTTGGGCAGCTATGCACTGGCATTTGCTAGCCACGACGAACACTAAGCTTTTTAAGCAAAAAAAATTTAAAATCACAATTTCGAAAGGATGAAACAAATGTCTGAAAATGCAATCATTACTGCTGCATCTGTAATCGGTGCAGGCCTTGTTTGCTTGGGTGCTGCTGCTGGCGCTGGTATCGGTAACGGCAACATGTGCGGCAAATCTATTGAATCCATGGCTCGTCAACCGGAAGAAGCTGGTAAAATCTTTACCAACATGCTGGTTTGCGTAGGCTTGATCGAATCCATGCCTATTCTGTGCTATGTAATCGCTATCGTTCTGGTATTCGCTAACCCGTTCATTAAATAATTTAATTTTGCAAGATATTACAAAAAGGAGCGTGCTATAATTGGTTAACTTCAATGCAACACTTATCGCGCAGATCCTGAACTTTTTGGTTTTAGTTTTCGTTCTTGCAAAATTCGCTTACAAACCCGTATGCAACATTATGGAAGAGCGTAAGAACAAAATTGCAAGCGATCTGGAAGCTGCAGAAAAGGCTAAGACTGACGCAGAAGCAGTTAAAGCTGAATACGCTGCAAAGCTGGCTGAAGCTAAACAAGAAGCTCAAGCTATTGTTGATGCTGCCCGCAAAACTGCTCAAGCTGCTCATGACAAAATCATGGCAGACACCAAAGCTGAACAAGATCAGGTTATTGCAACTGCTAAAGAAGCAATCGCACTGGAACAGAAGAAAGCTATGGACGAAGTTCGTGCACAAGTTATCAACCTGTCCATGATTGCTGCTAGCAAGATCGTAGAACAAAAGTTAGGTTCTGAAGAAGACAAAAAAATGGCTAGCAAAATCGTTGATTCTATCATGAAATAATTTTGCTGCTTTCCCTATTAAGCCGGAAGTATGCCGCTGAAATGCGAAACAGCAGGCAAAACCCCGGTATTCGGAGGTGATTGGTACAATATGAAGACAGAAGAAAATATTGCTTTAATTAAGCAACAATTGTCCGACTTCAAAATCGATCTGGGCTCCATTAAAGAGCTGTTAGATGTAAACGTTACTACCGCCAAGAAATTGTCGGCTGACGAGTATCAATCCATTTCTGTAATCCTGACCGAGAAACTGGGCCGTGAGATTTTCCTGAACAAGAAAGTTGACCCGTCTATCCTCGGCGGCATCATCGTACAAGTTGGCGATAAGGTATTCGACGCTTCCGCACTGCGCAAGCTGAAGAAAATGGAAGTTGCTCTGAACGGCATCGACGTTCACGAGTACACCAAACCGGAAGCCCTGGGTGATGCTCTCAGCAACAAGCTGGAGAATTACAATGTGGATGCTGATCTGGAAGAAGTTGGTATCGTAGAAAAAATCGGTGACGGCATCGCAACCGTTATCGGTATGAAAAACGCTATGGCTGGCGAATTAGTTGAACTGCCCCACAACGTATCCGGCATGGTTCTGAACCTGAACCCGGACAGCGTTGGTATCGTACTGATGGGCGGCGAGACCAAAATCAAAGAAGGCGATGTTGTTCGCCGTACCGGCCGCATCATGGAGGTTCCTGTTGGTGAAAACCTGCTGGGCCGTGTAGTTAGCGCTATCGGTGACCCGATCGACGGCAAAGGCGAAATTGCTGCTGCTGCTCGTCGTCCGGTTGAATCTCCTGCACATGGTATCGCAGATCGTAAATCCGTTGATACCCCGCTGCAAACCGGTATTAAATGTATCGACGCACTTGTTCCTATCGGACGTGGTCAGCGCGAACTTATCATCGGCGACCGTGGTACCGGTAAGACTGCAGTTGCAATCGACACCATTATCAACCAAAAAGGTCTGGGCGTTATCTGCATTTATGTAGCTATCGGCCAAAAGGCTTCTAACATCGCCCGTATTGTTCGTACTCTGGAACAACACGGCGCTATGGAATACACCATCATCGTTGCTGCTACTGCTGCTGACTCCGCTCCGCTGCAATACCTGGCTCCGTACGCTGGCGTAACCATGGCTGAATACTTCATGGATCAGGGTAAAGACGTTCTGTGCGTATACGACGACCTGTCTAAACACGCTGTTGCATACCGTGCAATGTCCCTGCTGCTCCGTCGTCCTCCAGGACGTGAAGCATACCCTGGCGACGTATTCTATTTGCATTCCCGTCTGCTGGAACGCGCTGCTAAGCTGAACGATGAACTGAAGGGCGGTTCCATCACCGCACTGCCAATCATCGAAACCCTGGCAGGTGACGTAGGCGGCTTCATTCCGACCAACGTAATTTCTATTACCGACGGTCAGATCTTCCTTGAATCCGAGCTGTTCTACTCCGGTATCCGTCCGGCTATCAACTCCGGTCTGTCTGTATCCCGTGTAGGTGGTGCTGCTCAGATTAAAGCTATGAAGCAGGTTGCAGGTACCTTACGTCTGGATCTGGCTCAGTTCCGCGAGCTGGCAGCATTTGCTCAGTTTGCTTCTGACCTCGATAAAGCTACCAAAGCACAGCTGGACCGTGGTCAACGTCTGACCGAGGTTCTGAAACAAGGCCAATACAGCCCGTTGTCTGTTGAAAAACAGGTTATGGCTATTTACCTTGGTACCAAAGGCTATCTGGATGACGTAGCAGTTAAAGATGTAACCCGCTGCGAAAAAGAATTCCTGGACTTCATGGAAGCTAACCATCCGGAAGTTGGCGGAGACATCATCAAAACCAAGAAAATCACTGATGAGAACGAAGAAGCTCTGAAGAAAGCTATCGCCGAGTTCAAGGATACCTTTGTTAGTGAAGGTAGGTGATTAACTAATGGCTACTGCACGCGAGATTCATCGCCACATGAAAAGCGTAGGTAACATTGGCAAGATCACGAAGGCTATGAAAATGGTTGCCGCTGCCCGCCTCAGAAGAGCGCAGGAAAGAGCTGCTGCAAGCCGTCCGTATGCCATCAAGATCAAAGAAGTGTTATCCAGCGTTGTGAGCGATCCGAGCATCCTTGCAGGCTTAAGTGCCAAAAAACACCCGCTGCTTCAACATCGTGATGTTAAAAAAGTTGGTTATCTGGTGCTCGCCTCTGATAAAGGTCTGGCAGGCGCATATAGTTCCAACGCTTTGAAAAAAGCAGTTGCGGAGATTTCCGAATGTGAGCATGACGTAGTCATTATCACCAGCGGCCGTAAGGCTAGAGATTTCTTCCAACGTCGCGGCTATAAAGTGCTGAGCAGCCACTTCGGCTACTCCGACAGACCGTCTTACGCAAATGCAGTAGAAATTGCTCAGGATGCAATCAAACAATTTGCTGACGAGCATTTCGACGAGCTGCATATTGTGTTTACACTTTTCAAAACCGCTTTGTCCCAAATTCCTACCAGCGACAAGATTCTGCCGGTAGAGCCTCCTGTAAAGGAGAAAGGCAAAGCTAGCGCAAGCTTTATTTTCGAGCCTGATGAAGACGAAACTCTGCAGGTACTTGCACCTAAGTATCTGGAAACCGTAGTTTACGCCGCACTGGTACAATCTGCTGCCAGTGAGTTGGGTTCTCGTATGACTGCTATGAGCTCTGCTACCGATAACGCAGGCAAGCTGGTACAAAACCTGGAGCTGTCCTATAACAAGGCACGTCAGGCATCCATTACCCGCGAGCTGAACGAAATCGTTGGCGGTGTAGAAGCTCTGAAGCAGGCACAAAACTAATTAGATATTTCGTAGGGAGGCTAAAACCTTGAATACAGGTAGAATCGTACAAGTTGTAGGCCCTGTTATCGACGTAGAGTTTCCTCCTAAAAGCATGCCTGCTATCCTCAACGCACTGCACATTGACGGCACCACCGATGAGGGTAAAGTAAAAATCCACCTGACCGCAGAAGTTATGCAACACATCGGCAATAACATTGTCCGCGCTGTTGCTATGAGCTCCACCGACGGTCTGGTTCGTGGCATGGAAGTTGTAGATACCGGCGCTCCTATCAGCGTTCCGGTTGGTCCTGGTGTACTGGGCCGTATCTTCAACGTTTTAGGTGAAACTGTAGACCATGATGACACTCCGGTTGAAGCAGCTGATCACTGGCCTATTCATAGACCGGCTCCGAGCTTTGACCAACAGGCTACAGCTACTAAAATTTTGGAAACCGGCATTAAAGTCGTTGACCTTATCGCTCCGTATGCAATGGGCGGTAAAATCGGTCTGTTCGGCGGTGCTGGCGTAGGTAAAACCGTTATTATTATGGAGCTTATCCATAACATTGCTACTGCACACGGCGGCTATTCCGTATTCGCAGGCGTTGGCGAACGTACTCGTGAAGGCAACGATCTGTGGGGCGAAATGAAAGAGTCTGGCGTTATCAACAAGACTGCTCTTGTATACGGCCAGATGAACGAGCCTCCTGGAGCACGTATGCGTGTTGGTCTGACCGGCCTGACCATGGCAGAATACTTCCGTGATGTTGGCGGCCAGGACGTACTGCTCTTTATCGATAACATTTTCCGTTTCATTCAGGCTGGTTCCGAAGTATCCGCATTGCTCGGCCGTATGCCTTCCGCAGTAGGTTACCAACCTACTCTGGCAAACGATATCGGCGCACTGCAAGAGCGTATTACCTCCACCAAGACCGGTTCTATCACATCCGTACAGGCTGTATATGTACCTGCGGATGACTTGACTGACCCGGCTCCGGCAGGCACCTTCGCTCACTTGGATGCAACCACCGTATTGTCTCGTCAAATCGCAGAGCTTGGTATTTATCCGGCAGTTGACCCGCTCGACTCCACCAGCCGTATCCTCGATCCGCTGGTAATCGGCGAAGAGCATTATCATGTTGCTCGTGGCGTACAGGCTATCCTGCAACGTTACAAAGAATTGCAAGATATCATCGCAATTCTGGGTATGGAAGAATTGAGCGAGGAAGACAAAGTAACTGTTGCTCGTGCTCGTAAGATTCAGAAGTTCCTCAGCCAGGCATTCTTCGTTGCTGAACAGTTCACCGGTACCCCCGGTCAATATGTTCCTCTGAAGGAAACCATCCGCGGCTTCAAAGAAATCCTCGAAGGCAAGCATGATGACCTGCCGGAAGGTGCTTTCTACATGGTTGGTACCATTGATGACGCTGTTGCCAAGGCTGCAACTATGAAGGATTAATAGATGGCTACTCCGTTTTCTTTTGAAATTGTCACGCCGGATAAGATGCTGTTCACTTCTGAAGAAGTAACTTATGTGGGTTTCCGTGCTTTGTCCGGTAATCTGGGCCTCAAAGCTAGACATATGCCTATCATTGCGACCATGGATATTGCGCCGATGAAGCTGGAGTTCACTGACGGCAGCGTTAAAGAATTTGCTGTTTGCGGCGGCTTTCTGGAAATGAAAGACAATAAATGCACCGTTCTGGCAACTATTGCCGAAGCTGATGCAGATATTGATACCGCTCGTGCAACCGCAGCTAAAGAACGTGCAGAGCAACGTCTTGCTTCTAAGAGCGAAGACATTGACACTGTTCGTGCCGAAAACGCGCTGAAGAGAGCTGTTGCCCGCTTGCGTACTACTCACAAGCTGTAATAAGCATTGCGACAATGCCAAAAAAATTACCCCCGTCCGTCAGGGCGGGGGTTTTTGTATTGTATACATTTCCCTTCCTCTCCCCAAATGGTGCCATTTGTGGTATTATTTACATAGTGTCGTTTGGCACCGCTTACTAAAGTTGATACAAGGAGTGATAGATTATGACAACTGCAAAGGAATTACAAAAGAATTTGACATGGGAATTCCCCCATATCGCTAAGAAAAATACTGCTGCCAAGGAAGCAGCGTTCGCCTACTGCGAAGGCTATAAGGAATTTTTGGATACAGCAAAAACAGAGCGTGAATTTACTGCCAAGGCTGTAGAAAAGCTGGCTGCTGCAGGCTATGTTCCCTTCGAAGAAGGCAAGGCATATAAACCCGGTGACAAGGTCTACTTTGTTAACCGCGGCAAATCTCTGGCTATGTCCACCTTCGGTACCGCACCGCTGGAGGCAGGCGTGCGCCTGAACGCTGCGCATATCGATTCTCCGCGTCTGGATTTGAAACCGAACCCGGTATACGAAAACCATGAGATGGCATATTTTAAAACGCATTATTACGGCGGTATCCGCAAATATCAGTGGGTAACCGTGCCTCTGGCTATGCATGGCGTTATCATCAAAAAGAACGGTGAGCTGGTGAAGGTATGCGTGGGCGAAAATGCCGGCGACCCTGTTTTCTGCGTAACCGATTTGCTGCCCCATCTTGGCGCTAAGCAGAACGAACGCAAGCTGAGCGAAGGCATTAAGGGCGAGGAGCTGAATATTGTTATCGGCAGCCTGCCTTTTGTTGACGAAAGCGAAGAGGAAGGCCTAAAGGATGCCGTAAAGCTGAATGCGCTGGCTCTGCTCAACGAAATGTACGGTATTACCGAGCATGATTTTATGCGTGCGGAAATTGAATTTGTTCCCGCAACCAAGGCGCAGGATGTAGGTCTGGACCGTAGCCTGATCGGTGCCTACGGCCAGGATGACAAGGTTTGCGCTTATACCGCACTGACTGCGGAAATCGATACCAAAGCGCCGTACTACACCACTGTTACGGTTTTGGCAGATAAAGAGGAAATCGGTTCCTACGGCAACACCGGCCTGAATTCTGATTTCGTGCTGCACTATCTGGAGGATCTGGCAGCAACTCAGGGTGCCAACATCCGCAAGCTGCTGCGCAATACTACCGCGCTTTCCTCCGATGTCAACGGTGCTTATGATCCCAGCTTTGCTTCCGTATACGAAGAACGCAACAGCTGCTTTGTCAACAAAGGTCCTGTGCTGACCAAGTATACCGGTGCCCGCGGCAAATCCGGCTCCAATGATGCCAGTGCCGAAACTATGGCCAAGGTTATCAGCATTATGGATGAGGCTGATGTTTTCTGGCAGATTGGCGAGCTGGGCGCTGTTGATGAAGGCGGCGGCGGTACCGTTGCTTTGTATGTTGCTGCTATGGATATGGACGTAGTTGACCTTGGTGTGCCTATTCTGTGCATGCATTCTCCGTTCGAGCTGAGCTCTAAGCTGGATGTTTATTACACCTATAAAGCATTCGCTGCTTTCCTGGAGAGCGATAAATGAATGCCCTTAACGAGCTTTGGCAGGCAGAAAAAAAGCAGCGTATTTTAGTTTTATGTAATGAGAACGAAATTGCCGGCTTGCAGGCACAGGGGCTGCCTGTGAGCTGTGAGGACAGCCTGCTTTCAATGCAGCATCTGAAAATGGCACGCCTGGAGGCAGAGCGTCGCCATAAATTGAATGAAGGCTTACAGGTTTTTACGATTACGCCGGAGCCTGTGCAGGCGACGGAAGCGGAGCGGGCACTGATTTACGCTATGCTTGTACGCTGCCGTAAGGTTATCAGCTGCCGTGATAAGCTGGAGGATATGCTGAAATTTGACGACCGCGAGGGCTGGGCAGCTTATAAGCAGGAGTATGAAAATAAAGTGCTCGATGCGTATAAGGCTACGTGGCGTGACGCAGAAGTCTATCCTTATAATATTATTGATAACATCAAAGAGTACAATAAAAACGAAAGCTATATTTTAAAGCAGCTTTACTGGCATCTGGCAGAGCGTACGCCGGGCGTTGTTAATGACGGTGATGCCGAGATGATTAACGAGCTGCGAAAAATGTTCTGCGATTTGAGCGTGAGCCTTTTGCAGGCCGATGTGGTTGTAGTTAGCGAGGGCTTGGAGGATGCAGAGCTTTTGGCTTTGGCAACCAAATTTATGTGGCACGGTGAGGCAAAAGTAGAGCGGTTGTGAGTGCAGGCAGGATTGCCCTAAAATATGTAGCAAGTTATGTCGCAATAAAAAATCACCCGAAGTCGTAATGGCTTCGGGTGTTTGCATATATACTTATAAATAACTTTTGATATTCCAGAGCAGATAAAGCGGCAAGCTGACGGTTTTCGTATCGCCAGAATCGTTAATGCCGATGTTTTTGAGTGATAGCTTGAACCCTGTTTGTGGATTATATTTTTTGCAAAATAAACCATAGCTTTTGGCTCGTGTATGTATTTCTGCTTTTGCTTCAACAGGTACGAGCTGGCTTTGGTATTCAAAAATAAAATCAAGCTCTGCCGTATTGCCTGAACGCCAAAAGTATGGGTGCAAATTGGTGTAAATGAGCTCGTTAAATACGAAGTTCTCAGTGAGTGCACCTTTAAAATTTTTGTAGTAAGGACTGTCGTATAAAACAGTATCCGCTGTTAAGCCGCATCTTCGGCATAACAGACCAATATCTGCCAGATAAACTTTAAAGTAGCTGGCATCAGCATTAAAGGCCAGGGGAAGTTCAGGAACACTGACTAAATCAAGCTTATTCACCAGTCCTGCATTTACTAACCATTCCAACGCATCTTCTAAATCCTTGGAACGCTTACCTTGTTTGACATGGGAAAAGAAAAATTTGTTGTTTTCACGAGCCAGTTGAATAGGTACGGAGTCCCAAATCCAGTTAATTTTAGGGACATCAATATTGGGTGCGTATTTAGAAAAATCACTGGCGTAGTCTTCAAGCAGGTTGTCCTGTAAGGCTTCGACTGCCGAAAAATCGTGCGTTTCTATCCATTTTGCAACAACTTCAGGAAGACCACCAATCAGATAATAATGTTTGAGTTCTTTGGTGAGAGTTGTAGTATATAGTTCAGGTAATGGCTCATCTGGCTTATATTTCAGTAAACCGTCAAGAAGTGCTTTGTGACCATTGGCGATTAAAAACTCGCTATAGCTCATGGGGTACATTTTTAAGCGATCAACTTTACCGACAGGAAAAGAGATGTTGTTGCGTTTTAAAGCGACGCCTAACAATGAGCCTGCGCAGACGATATGCTGCTTAGGCAAAGTCTCAAAAAAGTATTTTAATGAAATCAGAGCTTCCGGGCAAGCCTGAATTTCGTCAAAAATCATGAGTGTTTTGCCGGGAATAATTTTTTTGTGATTTATAATACTCAGTTCATCTAAAATTCTTATTGCATCAAAATCAGTTGCGAAAATTGAAGCCAGACGGTTGTTGCCTTCAAAATAGAAGTAGGCGACATCGTCAAAATATTCTTCACCAAATTTTTTTAGCAGATAAGTTTTGCCGCATTGTCTGATCCCTGTAACAAGTAATGGCTTACGATGTGGAGAATCTTTCCATTGTTTTAAGTTTTCTATGGCTTGTCTATACAAAATACTTACCTCCTGTTCGTTTGTTTGTTGAGAATATTATATGGCTAAAAGTAAAAACATGCAAGCGTTTCTGCATTTTTCCTATGAAAAATGTACTTGCGCGCACAAAGTTCCTATGAAAAATGCAATTTTAGCTGCAAACTTCCTAGGAAAAACGCAAATAAACCTTATCGGGCGGTTTTTGCGTTTTGTCACAGATTTTTTCTTGCATATTAAACTTGCTTATAGTAGACTATAATATGTAGAACTAGGCAAGGCCGCTAAGTTTCTTGAGAAGAAGCACAAGATATATAAGTAAGGACGGTGACTGTAAGATGGCTGATATCGTAGAAAGTCTGGCAGGAAACAAAATGCTGATGCTGAAGCAGGATATAGCTTTTTTGCGCAAGCGTCTGGCGGAATGTGCTGATGAGGATGCTAAAAAGGCTATCCGCAGGGAATTAATGGAGAAGGAAACCTATTATAATATTTTAGCAGACCGCCAGCGGGTGAATTTCTGAGCCGGAAGCAGTGCCGGCTTTTTCTTATAAGGTCGGGCGAAATATACCTGTGGCAAAATTTTCCGGCTTTTTATTAAGTCTTGAAAAGTGCCTGTGTTTGATGATAAAATATTTGTTACGGAAAAATTTTTCCGACTTCGCATATGCAGGAGGGTTATTTTGGAAAAACTAATTGTGAAGGGCGGAAACCGCCTCGTTGGTGCAGTTAAAACCAGCGGTGCGAAAAACGCTGTACTGCCGATTATTGCAGCTTCTATCCTGGGAACTACCCCAAGTCATCTTGATGAAGTTCCGATGCTGGAAGATGTGCATACTATAAGTGAAGTTTTAAAATGTCTGGGACTGGCTGTAGAATGCAGTCCGGAAAAGAATGTGCTGGATATCGACAGCACTGAGATAACCTCGTATGAAGCACCGTATGAGCTGGTGCGTACCATGCGTGCGTCCTTTCTGGTAATGGGACCTCTGCTGGCGCGTATCGGTAAAGCGCGTATTTCTATGCCCGGCGGCTGCGCTATCGGCGCACGTCCGATTGATATTCACCTGAAGGGCTTTGAGGCCTTGGGTGTAAAAATCGAACAGGGACATGGCTATATTGAAGCAAGTGCTCCCGAGGGACTGAAGGGTACCAGCATTTATTTTGATTTCCCGAGCGTAGGTGCTACCGAAAATATTATGATGGCAGCTTCTCTTGCTGAGGGTACTACTATTTTGGAAAATGCTGCCGAAGAACCGGAGATTGTCGATCTGGCCAACTATCTGAATAAGATGGGTGCCAAAATCCGCGGTGCCGGTACCGATACTATCCGCATTGAGGGTGTAGACAAGCTGCACGGTGCAGACTATACCATTATTCCGGACCGTATTGAGGCAGGCACTTATATGATTGCTGCTGCTATGACCGGCGGTGATATTGTTGTGGAAAATGTTCTGCCGGAGCACCAGAAGCCGCTGATTGCCAAGCTGCGCGAGGCAGGTGCCGTGGTAGAAGAGGATATTGATAAGGTGCGCGTTATCGGCAAGAATCAGCTGAAGGCCGTATCTATCAAAACTCTGCCTTATCCGGGCTTCCCGACTGATATGCAGGCTCAGATGATGGCGATGATGGTTATTGCCGAGGGCCGCAGCAAGGTTACGGAAACTGTTTTTGAAAATCGTTTCATGCATGTGGTTGAGCTGAACCGCATGGGTGCGCAGATTTCTACCGAAGGCCGCAGTGCCGTTATCGACGGTCCCTGCAAGCTGACAGGCTGTGATGTGCGCGCAACCGATTTGCGTGCCGGTGCAGCTATGATTCTGGCAGGCCTTGTGGCCGAAGGTACGACACGTATCGGCGATTTGCACCATATTGACCGTGGCTACGAGAACATTGTTGCTAAGCTGAAAAATCTTGGTGCAGATATTGAACGCGTAGATGTAGATTAAGGAGATATGACTAATGTTTAAGAGTATGGATATCGGTATTGATTTGGGTACCGCTAACATTCTTGTTTATGTCAAGGGCAAGGGCGTTGTCCTGAAGGAGCCTTCTGTTGTGGCTATTGACAAGGTGCGCAACAAGGTGCTGGCTGTGGGCGATGATGCCAGAGAAATGCTGGGACGTGCTCCCGGAAGTATCGTTGCTATCCGTCCGCTGAAGGAAGGCGTTATTGCGAATTATACCGTAACGCAGAAGCTGCTGGCTTATGTTATTGAGAAGGTTGCGGGCAAGAGCCTGTTTTTCAAACCGCGTGTTATGACCTGTGTACCTATCGGTATTACTTCGGTAGAAAAGCGTGCTGTTATGGAGGCTACTACCCAGGGCGGTGCGTCTAAGACTTATCTGATTGAGGAACCGCTGGCTGCTGCTCTTGGCGCCGGTATTGATATTTCCGTACCGCGCGGCAACATGGTTGTTGATATCGGCGGCGGTACTACCGATATCGCTGTGCTGAGCCTTGGCGGTATTGTTGTAGATTCTTCTATCCGTATCGGCGGCGACCATTTTGATGAGGCTATTGTGCGCCATGTGAAGAAGGTACATAATGTGCTTATCGGTGAACGTACTGCTGAGGAAATCAAGATGAATGTTGCTACTGTTATTACTGATGGTCGTCATGAGTCTATTACTGTGCGTGGCCGTGATATGGTTACCGGTCTGCCGACTACCTTCAGCGTAAGTTCTGAGGATTGCCGTGTGGCGCTGGAGGATGCTGTTGCTTCTCTGATTGCTACTGTGCGTGGTGTTCTGGAAAAATGCCCGCCGGAGCTGGCTGCGGATATTGTTGATAACGGTATTTATCTGACCGGCGGCGGTGCGCTGCTTGACGGTCTGGCTGAGATTATGCAGCGTGAGACCGGTATTACTACGCATATTGCCGATGATCCGTTGGAGTGTGTTGCTCTTGGCACCGGCAAGGCGCTGGAGAATCTGGATAAGCTGCATCCTGGTACTGTTTATACTGCGTCTAATCTGGTTGATTGATGCTAGGGTATTGATTGTTGATTATTGATTTTGGGGAGGAGCTGCCGTTGGCAGCTCCTTTTGTGTAGATGTGAAGAAGAATCTTGGGCGTTCCGCCAGCCTTCTAGCCTCTCCTTGGGGAGAGGTGGCATCGCGCAGCGATGACGGAGAGGGGACTGCGAGCGTCGCAATTAAATATCGTTCCAGTCAGCAGCAATTTTCCCGTGCCTTAGGGCACAACGCAAATTTCGTGTGGAACCAGGACGAAGCTTCGGTAAAATTTGACAGACAGTAACAGAAAGTTACGTACCCTTGCTTCTATGGTTCCAGACACTCATTTGCTAAAATTGCTATTCCTTACACGATATATTAATTGCTCGTGTGAGCTTTAGTCTGTCCTTTTTGCCTCTCCTTGGGGAGAGGTGGCATCGCGCAGCGATGACGGAGAGGGGTATTACGACGTTCTAACGCATTCTTCTTCCTTCTGCCTTTGTTTTTCTCTTAAGAGGTCCTATACATGAATTTCAAAAAACTTATATGTTCTGTTTTTATGCTGGCTGCGCTGTGTGCCGCTCCGCTTGCGGCGAGCGCCGCTCCCGTTACGGCGGTACGCAGCAGCGTTAGTCCTGCGCGAGTACGTCTGGTGTTCGACAGCAGGGAGCCTGTTAAATATACTGCCGAAAAAAACGGCTTGCAGCTGGTGGTTACGTTGCCTGAAGGTACGGCGCTGGCGCAAAGTCCTGTCTTTAAGCAGGATGCGGTGATTAAAAGCATCACTGTTCCTGCCAAAAAGAAGAAAAAGGCACAGGTGGTTATAGATTTAACTAAGGATTGCCAGTACAAGATGTATAACCTGAAAAATCCTGACCGTCTGGTGCTGGATATTTACCGCATTCCTATCAGCAAAACAACGACGCAGCTTGCAGGCGGCGTTACCTATACCTATGCGCAGGAGGAGCTGAACGGCAGACCAATCGTAAGCTATTTGGTGAGCGTTGCGCCTGCGGCACGCCTGGAGCTGAGACCATTTTCTGCTGCAGGCATGTATAACGGACGCGGCAGCCTGGCTAAGCAGGCGGCGGAAAGAGGTCTTGTGGCTGCCATCAATGCGTCGTATTTTGATACCGACGGCTGGGTTATCGGCAACGTTAAGGATAAGGGCAATTTTGTCGCTATGGATGCTACGCCGCGCAGCGGTTATGTAGTGCAGGGCAACGAGCAGAAGATTGTGCGCGACATTGCCTACACCGGCAGTGTAACGCTGCCTGACGGCAAAGTGCTGCAGCTGAAGGGCATGAACCGTGCGCGCATTGCCAATGATTTGGTGCTGTTTAATTCCTATTACGCTACCTCGACCAAAACGAATCAGTACGGGCGTGAGGTAAAAATCAAAAACGGCCGTGTTGTTGCTGTTTCTACAGCAGGCAATATGCCTTTGGAGCCGGGTTGCGTAGTGCTTTCCGGTCATGGCACAAATGCGGCTGCGCTGGCAGGCCTGCGCCTGGGCGACCATGTAATGCTCACGCAGAGCCTTGGCAGCAGCATTGCGGATGCGGCAACGACTGTTGTCAGCGGCGGTCCGCTGCTGGTAGAAAACGGCAGGGTGAATGTGCGTACTGCGGAGGAGCAGATAGCTCCCGATATTGCGCGTGGCAGAGCACCGCGCACTGCAATCGGCCTGAAGCAGGACGGCACGCTTTTAATGCTTGTTATTGACGGCAGAAGCAGTGCTTCCGCAGGCATGACACTTGCGGAGCTGGCGCAGTATTTTGTGAAGCTGGGTGCGGTGAGCGCTGTCAATTATGATGGCGGAGGCAGCAGCGAAATGGTCATCAACGGCAAAATCGTCAACAAGCCTTCGGACGGGCGCGAGCGTTTGGTGAGCATCGGTCTGGGATTGTTCATCAAATAAGCTGGTTATATAGGCAAAATAAAAAACAAGGGGCGGTCACGCGTTAGCTGTGACAGCTCCTTGTTTTGTTGTTGCGGGTTATAGCTTAATCCTCGGTGATGATAACGCCGGTGCCTATGCCGCCGTTATCGCTGCAGACAAGCTCCTTAAGGCTTTGGATATCCGCATTGCGCAGGCGGATACAGCCTTCGGAGGCCATGGTGCCGATAGAGGCGGGGTCATGCGTACCATGAATGCCGATGCCAATCCAGCCGGTGTCCAGCGAAAGGAACCAGGGACCGTAGGCGCCTTCAATTACGCCATTGCCGTCACCGAAATCGTGCGTCCAGTAATGCGCCGGGCAAATCTCCTCGATGCGAAAGGGAACCTGCGTTGAAGGCACGCCTACTGCCGCACCTGTGTAGTAGGAGGGAATAGCTGCTGCACTGCCCCAGGAGGTGGGGGTGCGGTTGTCACCGGTGTACTGCTTGTCGCCGGGATTTTTGGCAACAGCGATAGGATAGCTGCAGACTGCTTCCTCCACACCCTGCTGATAGACGTCAAGGCGGTAGCTTTGCTTATGGATGCAGATGAGATATCTGGCGTTGCCGAACAGGGAAGACGCAGGCGCCGCAGCTGCTAAGCTGCAGCTTAGCAGCAGACAGACGCTAAATATTAAGCCTAAAAGTTTTTTGAGCATTGTTGATACTTCCTTAATGCTTATTTAGCAGGCTACGCGTACAAAATCTGCACTTACATAGCCAACCTCGCCTTGAGCGTTGATAGCCTTCCACCATTGGCGGCCTTCGGCTTCGAATGCGCCTTCTAACGGTGCTATTTCTTCGCCGGACATCAGCGAATCAATTACATTGCTGTCCGTGGAGGGGGCGGTGCGGAAGTTTACATAGTCACCGGTTAAAACCAGTTTTACGCCGGGAGCCCAATAGCTGTCCATGTTTTCAAATTTGCTGTAGAGGTTGGATATTCTTTGATTGGAGTATTGCAAACTTTCGGCAGACATGCTGTCCCCGTATTGAGCATAGCCTTTGCTGGCAGGGATAGAGTGTGCATTTTCGGTGCGGAGCTCATCGTAGGTACTGATAAAGGCATTGATATATTTTTGGTTGTCATAAATAGTAGTCAGCCAGTAATCACCATCACCGGAATCGGCTTCGCCCTTGGCACTGAAGCTCACTGTGGAGCCGTTGCTGTTTTGCTGCACATCATACATCTGCAAGGCAGCAAAGGCAATAGCTTTGGCCTCCATATCACTGATGTAGATGCCTTTGCGGCTGAAGCAGGGAGCGACATATTCCTCGGCATAGTTTACGGTCATGGTATGCTTTACATCAAAGCGGGTATTTTTCAGCAGAAAGGCTTCTGTTCTGCCGCAGCGGGAGTCAATCTTAGTAGGGATTCTGCTTGCAGAGGTATTATAGACTGCCGCTTCCATAACAGATGTGCCAGTAAAGAGCATTGCTGCTGCCAGTGCTCCGATAGCAAAATTTTTGATTTTCATAACAACATCTCCTTTCCAGATGTGGAAATTATAATCTTTGATGCTTATATTATAGCCAAAAAAACGCTTTTGCACCCTACCCCAAAGGGTGATTTCGGGTAGGATAGGCAAAAAAAGCGTAAAAAATTATGTGCCGGTAATTTTTTAACTGCAGATGATTTTCATAATGTTTTATTTAAGAGCTGTTTACAGTCTGTTCACTTGTCAAAATATTGCTGAGGCTGTATAATTTATGTTAGAGAAATATATCTGAAATGAGGTGAGTCACATGGGTAAAAAGTTGATAGTGATTTTGACTATTGCCGCTTTAGGCATCTTTACACTTGCTGCCGTTGGCTGTGCTGCTGTGACTGACCAGCGCGCCGCTGTCAGCGGTATTGTAGTTGCCGATGGACTGGCACAGGAGGGCACTCAGGTTAAGCAGGGTGACATTCTGGTAAAGGTAAAATCTATAGCTGGCGGCAGTATTGCTGCTGCGCGTGCTACAACTGCAGGTAAGGTTAGCCAGGTACTGGTTAAACCGGGTGATAAGATTGAGGCACAGCAGGTTGTAGCTAAGGTTAGTGAATAACGGTCAGGAAAACCGGCGAGCTTCTTAGCCGCCGGTTTTTGTAGTATTATAGAGCAAAATACCGGAAGCGGACCGGTAAATATTTTATTTTTAGGAGCGAGTATGAGAGTATTTTTATTAGCATTATTGTTTTGCTGCCAGCTGCTGACGGCAGCTGCCGCCAATGTTCCTCTGATGCCGGTGCGTGACCTGCGCGCAGGTATGCAGGGCATAGGCAAAACCGTTATCAGCGGTGATACTATTGAAACCTTCAATGTAGAAATTTTAGGTGTCAACGGCAGTGAAGCTATGGGATATAATATTTTTGTGCGCCTTTACGGCGATCTGATTGAAAAGACAGGCGGTGTTGCTCAGGGCATGAGTGGCAGTCCTGTTTATGTAGACGGCAGACTTGTCGGTGCTGTGGCCTTCGGCAAGACCTTCAACGACCCGCATTACTGCTTCCTGACACCGATCGGCAAAATGCTGCCGCTTCTGGACGAACCGAGAGAGCTGCCGGCAGACTGGATTCCTAAGGGAACGGCGCTGATGGCAGGCGGTTTTACGGAATACGGTATGGAATATCTGCAGGAGAAGCTGCAGCCCTTCGGCCTGACTGCCGTAAACAGCGGCGGCACAGGCGCTTCCAGCGATAAGCCGCTGGAGCCCGGCAGCAGTGTCGGTGTTGCTCTGATGCAGGGTGATATGACTCTTGGCGCTCTCGGCACTGTTACCTGGACCGATGACAGCGGTAAGATTCTGGCCTTCGGCCATCCCTTTATGCAGCGCGGCAGCAGTAATTTCTTTATGAATAAGGTGTGGGTGCTGGGTGTAGTTCCTAACCTGCAAAGCAGCTATAAGGTGGGCAATTTGGGTGAGGCAATCGGCAGCATTACGCAGGACCGTTCCAGCGGTATCGGCGGCGTGGTCGGCAAACAGCCTGCTTCTATTCCGATGTTTGTTACGGTCAACGATAGCAGCCGCGGACAGGCCAACAGCATGCGTATGCGCCTGATTGATGATCCGCAGCTGGTGCCTTCGATGGTGGATGCGGCGGTAGTCAATACTGTGAGCAAGACTGTGGACCGCAACGGCGGCGGTACTGCCAAGCTGCATTTTACCATTACCGGCGTGGATAGCAAGAAGGAAATGCTGACGATTGATCGCGAAAATATGTATTATTCCAATGATGCGCTGCTGAAAAACCTGGATGCGGAGCTGACGGAGGCTGTAACGATTCTGATGCAGAACAAGTTTGAGCCTGTGCAGATTTATGGTATCAACGTAGAGGCAGAGGTCAGCAATGCGGTGCAGGTGGCGGAAATTCTTAACGTGCGCACCAAGAACGCCAAGGTTAAGCCTGGTGATAAGGTAGCCATTGATGTTACTATGAAGCCTTACCGTGGCGAAGAATTTAGCAAGACGGTTTATTTCAAGGTGCCTAAGGATCATCCGGGCGGCAAGCTGGCGCTGAACGTGCGCGGCGGCAGCAGCATGGCTTGGGCTATCGAATTGCTGCGCAAGCAGCAGTCCGAGGGTGTTCCTGCTGCCAAGAAAAAGGAAACACGTCACAAGCTCAGCGATTATATCAAGAGCGTGAATACGGCCGACAAGAATAATGAGCTGATTATTGATGTAGCGATGGGACAAATGCGGCCGCCGAATCCGGAGGCTGCTGCTAACGATGCAGGCCTTGCAGGCATGCTGCAGGGATCTCCGTTCAAACAGAAGTATCCCTTTGATTTCATTATTGATGGCGAGAGCGAAATCGTTCTTACCGTTGACAAGTAATTTTGTCGAGTGATATTTCCGTTCACTTAACAAAATTTTTCATATTACTGTATCGGTATTGCTGTTTTGTGTCATACATTCGCCATAATTTGGCGGTATAATGATTATGTAGAAAAAGCTGAAGATAAGGATGTAAAAATGCTGAAATCTATCTGTGAAGCAATGGGCAACAGAATATTGGCCTTCTGTGCTGCCAGCGGTAAGCTGACGCTGCTGCTGCTGGCAACGCTGCGACGTCTGAAGGATGCCAACGCTAAGGAGGTTGTGCGTCAGATGGCACTGTTGGGAGCGGATTCGCTGCCGATTGTGATGATGACGATTCTCTGTACCGGTATGGTATTTTCCGTGCAGACAGCAAAGGAGTTCGTGCGTCTGGGTGCGTCCTCTTCCGTAGGCGGCATTGTAGCTATCGCTATGGCGCGTGAGCTGGTGCCGGTGCTGACAGGCGTTGTTGTTGCCGGCCGCATAGGCGCGGCGATTGCGGCGGAGCTTGGCACGATGAAGGTTACCGAGCAGATTGACGCGCTGCGTGTTATGGCTGCCAATCCGGTGAGCTATCTGGTGGTGCCGCGCTTTATCGCGCTGGTGCTGATGATGCCAGTGCTGGTTGTTTTTGCTAACTTTATCGGTAATATCGGCGGCTGGGTTGTGGCGCATTATTACGCCGGCATCGGCAGCTTTACTTATGAAAATTCTATCAGGACACTGGCAGAGTTCTATGACGTATTTGGCGGTATGGTCAAAAGCTGTGTCTTTGGTGCGATAATTGCTATCGTGGGCTGCTATAAGGGCCTGAACGCGCCGAACGGCGCTGAGGGCGTTGGTCTGGCGACCACGGCCTCGGTAGTGCTTTCGATTATTCTGGTGTTTATCACCAACTATTTTCTTTCTATCGTTTTGTATGTGTAAGGAGTCGGCAGAATGTCAAACGAAGCTATGATTCAGCTCCGACAACTTAAAATGGCCTTCGGCAGCAAGGTGATTCTTGATAATCTTGATTTGGATGTACGTCAGGGTGAAACGCTGGCGGTTATCGGTCCTTCCGGTACCGGTAAGAGTACCATCATCAAGCTGCTGACAGGACTGCTGGCACCTGCTTCCGGCAGCATTGTTATCGACGGGCAGGAGGTAAGCGCCTTCACCGAGGATGAATGGGATGGCTTACGCCAGCATATGGGCGTAGTTTTTCAGTATTCCGCTTTATTCGACTTTTTGAGCGTAGGCGAGAATGTAGCCTTCGGCCTGCGGCGGCATTTTAAGCTGCCGGAGGAGGAAATACAGGAGCGCGTCAACCAATTATTGGAGATGGTGGGTATGCCGGGTACGCAGAAGATGATGCCGGCAGAGCTTTCCGGTGGTATGAAAAAGCGCGTTGGCCTTGCGCGGGCGCTGGCCATGCAGCCGCAGATGGTTTTTTATGACGAGCCCACCTCAGGTCTGGACCCGGTAATGACGATGACCATCAGCAGGCTGATACGCAAAACTCAGCAGACGCTGGGAGTAACTTCAGTTTTGGTAACACACGATATGGAATCGGCCTATTACGCCGCAGACCGTATCGCTATGCTATATAATGGACGCATTGTGCAGATAGGCACGGTTGCGGAGATAAAAAACAGCACTAATCCTATCGTTAAAGCATTTATTAACGGTATGGAATTGAAAGAGGAGGAGAAGGATGAGCAGCAGTGAGGTTAAGGTAGGTGCCTTTGCATTAGGCGGCGCTGTGGTGCTGGCCGGCATTATTACCTTTATGGGTGCTTTCAGCTTTGGCAAAAAAGGCTATGAGCTGCGCATTAACTATCCTCAGGTAAGCGGACTGATGCCTGGGCATGTTGTGCGCTATGCGGGCGTGCAGGTAGGCACGGTCAAAAAAATCAATGTGGCACCCGATAAGGTAGAGGTTATCACAGAAATCAACGGTGATATCAAAATACCGCAGGGAGCAACCTTTACAATTTCTTCCGACGGTATTATGGGCGAAAAATTTGTCAGCGTTATTCCTCCTGCTAAGCAGGGTAACGGCTATGTAGCCGAAGGCAGCACGATTAACGGTGTTCCCGGCGGCGGTATGGACGAATTTTTTGCTTCCTCCGGTGATTTGGTAAAGCGTATGGAAAATATCGCCAATGCCTTTGAAAATGTTTTTGGCGACAAGGAAGTACAGCAATCCATGAAATCCGGCTTTAAGAATATGAATGATATCGCCGAGAATATGAATACCTTCACGAAGGTAATGGCTGATGTGGCGGTAGCCAACCAGCAGGATATTACTTCGATGATTCATCAGATTAATGAGCTGAGCCATCGCATGAACGGCACGGCGGCGCATATCGAAAGCATTATGGCCGGTGTGGACAATAATGGCAAGACAGGCCAGAATGTGGCTGCGATTGCCCAGAATATGGCAGACACCAGCCAGCGTATGGAAAATATTGTCGAGGTGCTGGAAACTGTAGCGAAGGACCCGGTGACACAAAAGTCGCTGAAGGAAACGCTGGTCAACGTCAAGGAAACGAGCGAGCGTGCCAACAGGATTTTGGGAACCCTCACCGAAGCGAAGGTTTCGACTGACGCCGGCTTTGCTGCCAAGGGCGGCGACTGGCGCGGCAGCTTAGGCGTAACGCTGCACCCGGCAGACGATACCTTCCTTTATATGGGCGGTTATGACATCGGCAATGCCAATAAATTCGATTTTCTCGTAGGCCGTCAGTATGGCAACGCTGCCTTCAGTATGGGTGCCATGCAGGGTGACTTCGGTGTCGGGGCCAGCTATGATTTAGGCAGGGATTTCAGATTGTATTCCCAATTATACGATTTTGATGATCTCAAGGTGCGTCTGGGCGGCGAATTCCGTTTGCATGATAACCTGTCGCTTTACGGCGAAACCATGGATGTGCGCGGTAATAAAGCTAATACTTATATGGGTGTGCGTACTTATTTCTAAAAAATATTTGACAAACAGCCCTAAATAAATATATAATTTTACTACTGACTGATTAGTCAGTTTTAGAAAATGGAGGTTTTTCGGATGAATAGAAATAAATTAACAAAACGTTTCTTGCTTTTATCTGCAGCGCTGACCATGGCACTGGGCCAAAGTGCTTTTGCCGGCGAAACCGTTGCTTTAAACTTGGACGACGCTATGCTGCGTGCTTTCCAGACCAACCCGACCGTAAGTATTGCCCAATACGAGCTTGACAGCGCCCGTGCCAGCTACAATGCTGCGCGCCAGAGCCGTGGCATCAGCATTAGTGCTAACCATACTACTCAACGCGGCGGTTATGATGATGCTCAGCAAGCTGCTCCCGGCATTTGGACCAAGGGTATCGGCAACAATCATGCCAACAGCCTAAGTGCTTCTTTGCCGATTTTTACCGGCGGTAAATTAAGCGGTACTATTAAACAGGCAAAGGCTAACTATCAATACAATGAGGTTGGCGTACAGCGTACCTATAACGAAATGCGTTCTACCGTTACCGACGGTTATTTTAATATGCTGCAGGCAGATAATATCCAGAAACTCAGTGCGGAATCCGTTACCCGTCTGGAGGACCATCTGAAAAATGTTCAGGCACAATATAACGTTGGCGTGGTAGCCAAGGTTGACGTGCTGCGCTCTCAGGTTGAGCTGGCAAACGCTAAACAGACACTGATTCAGGCTGAAAATGCCTATCAGGTTGCCGAAGCGAACATGAACAAAATCGTTGGCCTGCCGATGGATACCAATCTGAAGCTCGATAATCTGCTGGTTTATAATGCTTATGATAAAAACATGGATGACTGCCTGGCTTATGCTGCCGAGCACCGTCCGGAGCTGATGCAGGCTAAATATGGCGTGGATGCTGCCAAGGGTGCTTTGATGGTTGCCCGCAGCGGTCATATGCCGCAGGTTGCTGCCAGCGCTACTCAGCAATGGAGTGACAGCAGTTGGCCCGGTGATGACAACGGCAAATGGGGTGTCGGCGTAAATGTCAGCATGAATGTGTTCGATACCGGCGTAACTCTGTCCAAGATTCACGGCGCCGAGGCTGATTTGAAAAAGGCTGAGGAAACCTACCGCAATACCGTGGACTCTGTAAATCTGGATGTCCGCAGCAATTATCTGGGACTGCGCGAAGCAGAAAAACGCATCAGCACCACTAAGCTGGCTGTAGAGCAGGCTGATGAGGATTACCGTATCGCTCAGCTGCGTTATATGTCCGGCGTTGGCACCAATACTGACGTACTTGATGCTCAGGTTGCGCTGACTCAGGCCAAGACCAACTATACTAAGGCTCTGTATGATTACAATACTTCCAAGACAGCACTGGAAACATCTATCGGCGTGCCGATGGAAAATCCTGTGACTGCCGTAAAGGTGCAGGCTGCCAAAACTGCCGAAGCAGCAAAAACAACTGAAGAAGCTGCCAAATAATTAAGGCTTAATTTAATATTTGATGATACAAGTAAGCTGGTGAGGCGTAGGCCAAGCCAGCTTTTTGTATGTGCAAATTCTCCCAAAGCTGCTGCTAAAGAATTTTCTTCTCAATAAGAGGATGTTTTCTGATGATGTCGAATAAATAAAAGTCGGAGTATATAAAAAACAGTCTTGTCATATTTTTGTCATAGAATTTTGTTAAACTATTGAATGGTGAAGTGTCATGAAAAAATATCTACAATTTGTTGGAGCGTTAATCATACTGCTTGCGGCAGGCTATATCTTTTTAGTCCATACGGTGATGCCTAAGTATATTAAGCAGGCGATACCGCAAATGCAGCAGCTGGCAACGAAATACATCAACGGCAGTGTTTCTATCGGCGGCCTGAAATGGGAAGGCGGCCTGACGGCCGAGCTGACGGACGTTGTGGTAAAGGATGCCAAGGGCGAGAAGGTGGCCGAGCTGCCGCGTACTGTGCTTACGCTGCGACCCTGGCTGGCAATGCAGAAGCCTGAGCGTGCGCTGAGCAGGATCGATGTGATGCGCCCGAAAATATATCTCACAATGAATGACAAAAATAAATGGAATATGCAGAATCTGCTGACGCCGTCGGATTCTGAGGAAACGCCCTTTTACGGTACGCTGGCGGTAGACAAGGGCGAGCTGGTGGTAACTATGCCGCAGGGCAAGTGGCAGTTTGGTGTGGAAGGCAATATCAACGGCGGTGCCAATCCTGATTTTGCCGTGGATTTGTCTGTGACAAGCGGTGCCGATAAGCTGAAGCTGGCCGGCACGATGACTACCAAGGGCGAGGGCCGCATGAAGCTGACCGGCGACAAGCTGGCGCTGGCACCCTATGCTGCTTTGGCTAAGCAATACGGTAATGTTGATGAGCTGCAGGGCGGCTTAGGTAAGCTTGCTCTGATTTATGTGAATAAGAACGGCAAGCAGCGCTTTAGCGGTGAAGTGAAGCTGGCAGCACTCAGCGGCAAGCTGAGCCTGGCAGGCGAGCAGCACAGCCTGCAGCTTGACGGTCTGGTACGCGCGGATGAAAATCTGGTGAGCGTCAGCAGTCTTGACGCTCTGGTTGACGGGCAGAAGCTGCACCTGGAGGGTGAAGCGGATGTGCGCAACACCGATTCTCCTTCAGGCTTTGGCGTGCTGAGCAGTGATGCCTTGGCCTATAAAGGCTATAAGGCGGAAAAGCTGCGTGTGCCGTTTGATGTATCTAAGGACGTGGTGCAGCTGCATGATGTGAGCGCGCAATACGGCGGCGGTACGATTACCGCTAACGGTACGTATGACCTTAAGGAGCAGGTGCTGACGGCAGACGCACAGCTGCAGCAGGTTACGCAGAATTTGCCCGGCAAACAGCAGGAGCAGGTACATATCAACGGCAAGCTGGCTGTTCTGGCAAAGCTGGTGCAGGATAAGCTTACGCTGCACGCTGCTGCCGATACAATGGATATCAGCTGGCGCAGCCTGAAGCTTAACCGCTTGGCCTTTGACGGCAGCTATGACAGCAAGGGCCTTAATATCGATGACCTCAGCTTTTTTGCCGACGGCGGCGGTACCTTGGCTGCCAAGGGCCATGTTGCCAAGGATGGCACTTTGGCTGTTCACGGACGTATGGCAGATTTCCCGATTGATTCCGTACTGGCTGCGGCCGGTCAGGACGGACGCGGACTTTGCTCCACCGGATTTGATGTAGGCGGTACGCTGGATGCTCCCGAGTTTTCCGGTATGGTACAGCTGACGCAGGCAGAATTTATGTCGCAGAAGCTTAACGAAGCGCATGGCATTATCAGCATGAAGGATAATATCCTGGGCTTTAAGGATTTTACCGCACATATGGATCAGGGACAGCATATAGTTAACGGTACCGTTAACCTGCAGGGTGCAGAGCCTGTGGCGGACCTTACGCTGACAACGAAGAATGTGCGCATTGAGCCGCTGATGGTGCTTGTGGGCAAACCTGATATAGTTACCGGTAATCTTGATAATACTATGCAGATAAAGGGCAGCCTCAGCCATCCTTATATTCATGGCGAGGTGCATGCTGCCGACGGCAGTGCCGCCAAGCAGCTGTTTAATAATATCAGCGGTCATTATGCTTATGAGGACGGCCTGCTGAGATTGCAGGATTTTGTAGTCAATGCCTTTTACGGCAGCCTGACCTTGGATGGCACCATGACGGCCGACCGCAGACTGAACTTTGTTATGGATGCCAAGAATGTTGATCTGGAGCATTTGCCGATAAGTGATGATACGATTGATTTAGGCGGCAAGCTTAATGCTAAGGGACATCTGAGCGGTACGCTCACAGCTCCTTTCTTTGACGGCGAAGTCAGCAGTGAAAAGATAACTGTCAATGGTGAAGCTTTGACGGAGCTGGAAGGAACGCTTGCCAGCAACGGACGTGATAAGAATAAGCTGAATGCTTCCTTTAAGCAGCCTTATCGTGACGATCCTGTCAATTACGGCTTATACAGTGCAGACCTTAATCTTAACCTTGTACAGCATTATATTGAGGGCAAGGTGGAAAATATTTGGGGCGATATCGGCGGCCTGCTGCGTATGGCACGTCAGGATTACGATATTAACGGCCTGATGCAGGGACAGCTGCTGTTCAGCTACAAAGGCCATGGCGAAGGTGTAAAGATTACGGCTGCGGCCGATAATGTAAAAATTCATGATCTTAATTATGCCCACATGCGTTTTGAAGGACGCATTGATAAGGGCGGCGTACTGCATTTTGACAATGTCAGACTGCAGGAGCAGGACGGCGTAAGCGATAAGGGAATTATTGCCGTCGGCGGTTCTGTTGACTTTAAGAAAAAGCTGCTGGATGTAGAGGTGGCTGCAGTTAAGGCTAATCCGGCAATCGTTACCGCAGTCATGAAGGACCCGCCGGAAATTAAAGGCGAAACGGATATGCTGGTACATGTACATGGCAGCTTTGACAATCCTCAGGGAACAGCTTCGCTGGAAATTGCCAATGGTTCTGTTGCCGGCGTAAGTGTGGACGAGCTTACCGCAATGCTGGCGCTGGCCGACGATAATATTAAGCTGCAGCAGCTGATTGCCACTAAGGATGCTTACGGCGTCAGCGCCTCCGGTGATATTCCGCTTGATTTGTTCCGTGATAAAAAGCAGCGCCGCAATCCTGATGCACAGATGAATATTGTGATGGATTTAGATAAGGCACGCCTGGGAATTTTGCCGGCGCTCACCAAAATGGTTGAATGGGGCGTAGGCGATACACAGGGCAAAATCCGTCTGGCCGGTACGCTGGAGGAGCCGCTGCTTTTCGGTTCGGTTAAAATAGCCGGCGGCAGCGTTAAGGTTAAATATATCAATACAGTTTTTGATGATATTAATCTGGACGTGCTGTTTAACGGCAATACCGTACAGCTGAAGAATCTTTCTGCTAAATTAGGCAAGGGCACGCTCAGTGCTGAAGGCAGCTATGCACTGCATACCGATGCTGATACAGCCTACAGTCTGCATATCAAGGCTGATAAGGCGCAGCTGGCATCTAAGATTTTCACCGGTACGATTACCAGTGACGTAACTCTGCAGCCGGAAAAATACCCCGATATGAAAAACCGCAAGGGTAATGCTGCGCCGCCTATGGCGTTCCGCCCGCGGCTTGCCGGCAGTTTGCGTCTGGATGATGTTCTTATTAATATGCCGACAGTGCCCGAGCTGGGTGAGGGCGACACCAACATAGGCCTCGATATGAAGCTGGTACTGGGCCCGAAGGTACATCTGTACAACAGCTATCTGTATGATATCTGGCTGAAGGGCGGTATTGATATCAAGGGCAGCACAGTATTCCCGATGATTGACGGCACGATTAAGGCTGATAAGGGTACTGTAAAATATCTGCGTACAGACTTTAAGCTGAATCAGGCAGGTTTGGTATGGGTTGATCCCGGCAGCTTCTTGCCGAACGTAAATCTGGACAGCACAGCGCGCTTCAGCCGTTATAATATCTTTATGAAGATTAACGGCCCTGTAAGCGAAATGGATTTACAGCTGACAAGTGATCCGCCGCTGACACAAAATACGATTGTACGTATGCTGACACTGCAGCGCGAAAGTGCAGGCAGTAACGAGGTTACCGGTGATGATATGGCAAATCTGATGACTGTCGGCTTGCAGATGACAGTGCTGGGTGACGTGGAGATGTTTGTCAAACAGACATTGGGACTTGACCAGTTCCGTATCTATACCGGCAAAACACGCTCCGGTATCGGCTTTGAAAGCGCTTACGACCGGAATAAAGAGTTGACGGCAGATGAGAAAAACCAGTATAATGTTTTAGTAAGCAAATATCTTAATGATAATTTTATGCTTGGTTATACAACAAGCTTTGATGCTGTTGACAGAAGCATTTTCGGACAGTACGATATCAGTAAGCACATGAATATCACTTATTCACGCAGCTACGATATGTCGAAGGATCCGAAGGACTGGTATGGCTTGGAATATAAGATTTCGTTCTAAGCAAAGAATATTTTACGAGAGGAGGTGAACAGATGCTGCAAGGATATCTGGAAGAGCTGCGCAAGACTTCGCTGCTGGAGCCGGAAGAAGAGCTGGAGCTTTGGCGGCGTGACGCTGCCGGTGACGAAGCAGCGCATCAGCGCCTGATGACAGCTTACCAGCCGTTGGTTTTCAAAATTGCGTCGAGCTTCAGGCTGCCTGAGGCCGATACAATGGAGCTGATTCAGGAAGGCATGGTGGGGTTGCTGGAAGCGGCGGAAAGTTATGATTATAAGCGTCAGGTAGCCTTCAGCCTGTTTGCCTCATACCGTATCAGAGGAAGCATGGTAGATTATCTGCGGCACAGCACGGATAAGGGCATGCTGTATCTGGACAGTGAACTGTCCAAGGGCTTTACCTTAAGTGATGCTCTGCCGTCGGAGCTGGCATCTCCCAGCGAGGTGACGGAACAGCATCTGCTCTGCGAAAAGGTGGCGCAGGCGATGGATCGTTTGCCGCTGAAGGAACAGCAGGTGCTGCAGGGAATGTATCTGGAGGACAGGCCGGCGCAGGCAGTTGCCGATGCTATTGATGTAAGCCTCGGCCATGTTTACCGCCTGCAGAAGCAGGGTGTGCGCCGTATCCGTGGTATGCTTTCCCGCTTTATACATGAATTTAATAAGGAATAGTATTTAGGCTGATAAATAACGAAAAAAAGCGAAAATGCAAGTTAGCTTTACTAAATCTGTTGTAATCATCTGAAATGACTTGTGAAAACTCAAGGCAGCAGACGATTATATAAGACATAGTTATTAAAAACAATTATGTACAGAAAGGGGTAAAAGCATGACGCAGTCAAGCCGTACATTGTTTCAACGCATCCGCTGCATAAAGAGCAGTCTGGATAAGGCGGAGCAAAGCTTTATGGATAATAAGGATATACGGGGCGAGCTTGATTTGATGCTGGCGGAGGCTGAGCTGAAAAATCTGCGTCGGAAGAAGGACCGTCCCTGGAGCTGGAACCGGCAGGTTCTGGCAGTCTGTGCAGCTGTTTTGCTGGTAGTTGCCGGTTTCGGCGGCTGGTGCTTTGCCAGAAACCATTACCGCGCGAAGGCGCAGGTCGCGTTGCCGCTGCCTGTGGCAGAACCTGTGGTCAAGCCGGAGCAGAAAATGCCGGTGCAGGCTGGGGTGCCCAAGACTGCAGCTATACAGAAACAGCAAGCTAAGGATACACCGGTACAGGAGAAACAAGGCGCTCCCGACCGTGTTACTATATCTAAAGCCGATATGCACAAATTAGTGCAGTCAGCGCGAGTTGAGTTGAGTAACTCTAAATGAAATATGAGGAGGAATATCAATTGAAGAAACAAAAATTATGGCGGCCTCTGACAGTGGGCCTGACAGCAATGATGCTGGCCGCACCTGTCTATGCCCAAGAAATTCAGACACCTGCTATGGGTGCTGATACCTCTGTAACGCAGACTGCACCGTCATCCCATCAGGAGGAAAACAAGCTGGCTCCTTACATTGGCAAGACCATTACCAAGCAGATTATTGAGGGTAATGTTACTGTGCCTGAGGCTGAAATTGCCGCTGCTCTGAAAACCAAACCCGGCATGCAGTTTACCGAAGCAGGCCTGAGCGAGGATTTGAGCGCTATTTATGATCTGGGCTGGTTTTATGACCTGCGTCCAGAATTCAAGACGGTACCTGAAGGCGTACAGGTAATTTACCATGTTATGGAAAACCCTGTATACCAAAAAACAGATGTTGAGGGCAACACTGTACTGAACAAGCAAAGAGTTGCAAGCTTTTTTGACCTGGAGCAGGGCAAAATCGCCAACCTGAAGGATATTAATAAATGCGTACAGAAGCTGGAAGAGGAATACCGTTCCAACGGCTACATCCTGGCGCGTGTTACCGACGTGCATATGGAAAAGGACGGTACTCTGAAGGTTGCTGTCAACGAAGGTATTGTTGAAGGCTTCAAGGTTAAGGGCAACGTAAAAACCAAGGATTATGTTGTTACCCGTGAAATGAAGCTGAAAAAAGGCGAGCCCTTCAATGCCAAGGCTGCCCGCCGCAGCATGCAGCGCGTATATAACCTGGGCTATTTTGAAGACGTTAATATTAAGCTGAACCCGGGCCGTGAGCCTAACGGTGTTGAAGTAGAAATTTCCGTAGTTGAAATGAACACCGGTACCTTCGGTATCGGCGCAGGCTACAGCAATGCCGACGGCTTTGTAGGCATGGTTTCCATCGGCGATAAGAACTTCCGTGGTATTGGTGACAAGATTAACCTGCGCTGGGAGTTCGGCGGCGAGGATAACAAGAACTATGACTTCAGCTATACCCGCCCCTGGCTGGATGATAAAGAAACCAGTGCTACCATTAACCTTTACGATATCACCAACGAATATGCCGACTACAATATTGACGGTGACGAAATTGCCCGCTACGACAAAAAACGTCGCGGTCAGGAAATTACCTTCAGCCGCAGAACCCATAATGAATTTATCAGCAACTACATTACGATTAAAAACCGTGATGATATTTATAAGGGCGAAGCTGACGGCTACGAAGGCGATGAGAATCAATACTACGAGGATAAATTCAATCAAAGTAGTAAATATGAATCCTGGATGCCTAAGACTGCTGCAGAGCGCCGTAAGGAAAACTTTGGTGTTACCCGCAGTATTACCTTCGGCCGCGTATATGATTCCCGCGATAACATCTATGATCCGCATGAAGGCAAGCGCATCGGCTACAGCGTAGAATGGGCCGGCGGCATGGGCGGTGACTTTGACTTCACCAAATGGACCGCTGACTGGCGCTACTACTTCCGTGCAGGCGGCGAAAGCGTTTGGGCACTGAACCTGGGTGCAGGCTATGCCAGCGGCGATATGCCGTTGTCTCAACGCTTCACTATGGGCGGCAGCGACACCCTGCGTGGCTATGAGGATGACCAGTTCCGCGGCAACAGCATGCTGAAGGCAACTCTGGAATACCGCTTCCCGATTGTCAAGAAAGTTCAGGGCGTACTCTTTACCGATAACGGTTATGCATGGGATAAACGCCATGAGGATGAATTTGATATGGGACTGCTCAAGAACAGCTACGGCGTAGGTCTGCGTATCAACTCTCCGCTGGGACCGGTTAAGCTGGACTATGGCTACGGCGAGGATGGTGGCAAGTTCCACTTCAGCTTTGGTGGACAGTTCTGATTTTACGGAGAATATTTAGGCTATGAAGCTGAATAAGATTCTGTTCTGTGCTGCAATGACAAGCATCTTGCCATTGCAGCATGCTTTTTCTGCACCGGTTAACAGTGTAGAAGTACAAGTTATAGATACTAACGGCGGCACCAGCCAGCTGCTGCTGCAGAAGATGAGCGGCAGCATGCAGGTGGTGGCGGACCAGCTGTTTATTGATAAGGATACGGCGATGATTGCCGCTGCAGGGGAGGACTATGCCCGCCTGCTGACGGAAATCGGCGACAGGGTATTTACCGGCTACGAGCTTACCGATGTTAAGCTGGCTGTAGATGAAACTACACAGGTGAAGCTGTATGCACGTCCCTGGAACAAGGTTATCGAAAAGCCGCTTATCGATTTGCAGTTTTCCGGAGTAGAGCCGCAGACGGCGACGCTGCTGGAGCGGCGCATTCCTGCGCTGCATGCTCAGCTGGAGCAGGCTATCAGCGGTGCATCGGTGGATGCAGGCGATTGGGCCGGCGGCGTACTGCGCAAGCTGGTACGCAGTGAGGTGCAGGCACAGCTGCCGGAATTTAAGCCGGCGGTGGATGTGCTGCAGGAAAACGGACGCACGGTAGTGCAGGTAGTTATCTATCCCGTAGGCCAGCTGGTGCGTAATATCCGCTATGAATTACGCAGCGAGGCTATTCCTAATGTGCTTTTGATGAAGCTGAAGTACAAATATGCCGGCGAATGCGACAAGCTGCGCGGTTTGCCAGTTGCTTATGTGCAAAGGCATCGTCAGGAGCTGGAGCAGCAGCTTTTAGAGAAGCTCATGACTGAGCCGGAGGTTAAAAATTATCAGCTGCGCCCGGAGGTTAAAATTACGCCCGGTGCTGATTTGGGCGTAAATATTATGATTGAATCGGATGATTATAAAATCTGGTTTGAAGGCTACGGTGATATCGGCCGTGATAAGGAAAACCTATCCGGTAAGGCGCATCTTGGTAAAATGATTTCGCCGCGCGATGAAATTTTCGGCGAGGCGGAGGTTATCCTGGATGACGTCCAATGGCGCTTCGGCACAGGTTATACGCATTATTGGGGCAAGAGCGGCTGGAGCTACGTACGGCGGATACCGACAGGCGACAACAATTATCGCCTGGAATACAGCCTGAGTCCTAAATGGCGTTTGCGGGCCGAGCATTTTTCCGGTGATAACCGTAATGAATTTGCGGTGCGCTACCGCATTCATGAGTTCCTCAGCGCGGAATATGTTTACGGCGGCAGTGAATTTTACCTGCGTCTTATAGGAAATCTCTAGCAATTCTTGAAAGAATTAGCGCAGGCTGATATAATAAGATATATTATTGCAACAGATAGTACAAAAACGGATGACGGTAGCTTGCTGCTGTTTTCTGCTGTTGTAGCTTCTGAATTTTTGTATGAGGAAAAGAAGGTAGGGATTTAGATTATGATGCAGAAATTGCGTAACCCTAAAAATGTAAAGCTGATCTCCTTGTTTATTGCAGCTATTTTCGTACTGGGCTGCTTTGCGCTTTCCGTAACGCAGAGTGGTGTAGGCAAGAGTGCTTTTGCCGCTTCCAGCGAATCCGCTATCGGTGTAGTTAACTATCAGATGCTGGTAGCACAAAGCCCGGATCTGAGCAAAGTTAACGAAGCTATGAACAAAGAAATCGAATCTGCCCAAAAGGACTTCAATGAAAAAAGCAAGACCATGAATGAGGCAGAAAAGAGAAAGTATTATACTCAGACTCAGGAACGTCTGGCCAACAAACAAAAAGAGCTGATGGACCCTGTGCTGAAGAAAATCGAAGCCAGCATCAAAAAGATTGCCGACAAAAAAGGTTTGGCAGTTGTAGTAGATAAGAACACTGTTGTTTTCGGCGGTGTAGATATTACCGACGAGGTTGCCAAGTCTATGCAGGCAGGCAAATAACAGCTTCTGCAGCGTTGCTGCTCTGAAGTTGGCAGATTGTCTTGTGTAATGTCAATTTAATCGCGGTATTTACGGATGTACAGCAATGTTATTGGAGGCAGGCATGAAGAAGAACAAGCTGGTAAAAATAAGTGCTATTATTGCAGCTGCTCTGCTGATTTCGGCATGCAGTACCAATGTCCGGGGACCGCAGGAAAAAATTGCTGTTATCAACTGGGAGCAGGCGGTAAGCGCCCATCCTCAGTATGCTAAGCTAGAGCAGGGCGAAAAAATTTTGCAGGATCTGCTTAATAAGCGTAAAGGTCAGGAAGAGCTGGCCAAGGCGCAGCTAAGCAGCCTGAATAAGCTGCGCAGTCTGCGGCAGCTCAGCCAGCAAAGCTTTATGGAGGCAGATTTCAATACCCGTATGGTAGAACAGAGGGAGATTGAAAATGCCAAGCTGCAGAAGTTCGCAGCTCAGGCTGAGGCAGAAGCAGATGCTCAGCTGGCCGAACGCAAAAAGAATATCGAAGAAGCCTATAAGCTGAAAATATTTAATCTGCGGGCTATCCTGGAGGCTGTTAAAATGAAGCCTGATGAACGTCAGGCCGTTGAAAAACAGCTGCAGGAGCTGCAGAAGGAGCGCGGTGCGCAGATTGCCGAGCTGCAGGCGGAAAAACGCCGTCTGGTTGATGCCAAGGTACTGCCGTACAAGTCAGAGGCCGAGCAGCGGATGCGCGATATGGCGCAGCAGCAGCATGCTCAGGCTATGCAGCAGCTTAAATCACCGGAGGAACGCGACAAGGAAATGCTTGACGCGGCACCGAAGGCCTTAAATAATGCACTGAGTATTATAGACAGAGAAATTGATAAGCAGCAGGAAAAGAACGATAGCCTGAAGAAGCAAATCAATCAGGATATCGAAAGCCAGGCTGTGAAGCTGGCGCATGAGCGCGGCTATACTATTGTTTTCAATAAGTTTAGAGTTAATATGAAGGCAGAGGATATTACCGCTGCTATAATAAAGGCCCTGAAAAAGGCATGACATTGTTAAGTGCCCGGGCCTGATATGAGCTATAATTAAGTGAGGTTAAAAATTATGAAAAAAATTATTGCCGGTCTGATGATTGCAGCATCTATGTTTACTTTCGGCTGCAGCGGACGTAATTCCGATTTTGGTACTGTTGATATGAGCAAGATTGAAGCTGAAGCTCCTATCGTAAAAACCACTCAGGAAGATGTAACTAAAAAAATGACCGATCTGAAAACCCAGATGGATAAGGATATGGCAGGTAAAACCGGCGATGATGCTAAAAAGGTTGCCGAAGATTACGGCGCTAAAGCCAAGCTGATTCAAAGCGAGGCTCAAAATAAGCTGAAGGCAAGTCTGGATACTGCTCTGAAGCAAGTTGCCGACGAGAAAAAGCTGGGCGCTATTTTAGACAAGCGTGCCGTTCCTCAGGGCGGTACCGATGTTACCGGTGACGTAATTGCAAAAATGAAATAATAGCAGCACCCTGAAGCGGGCGGATAGTCCGTCCGCTTTTTGCGTAAGCCGCTTTATGGTGGAGGTATGAAATGGAGAAGAGTGTACAAGAATTAGCTGAATTTTTAAATGGCACGGTAGAGCATGATAACCCCGAATTGCGCATTACCGGCGTTAACGGACTGGTTGAGGCAGGTCCTAAGGATATTTCCTTTGCAGTGCCGCCTCATGTAGAGCACTGCCATCTCAGCAAGGCAGGTGTAATGGTTCTCAGTACCGAAGACCCGGAGCTGGACGGCCGTCCGGTTATCAGAGTTGCTAACCCGCGTGCGGCTTTTGCTGCACTGTTGGAGCTGTTCCGTCCGCAGGAAGAGGTTGAGCGTGTTATCAGTCCTTATGCTTATGTATCCAAGAAGGCAAAAATCGGCAGCAATGTTGCTATTCAGCCCTTTGCTGTTGTTGAGGATGATGCAGAAATCGGCGACGGCTGCGTAATCTATCCGCATGCTTATGTCGGCAAGCGCGTAAAAATGGGCAAGGATTGTACTATTTATCCTAATACCACTATCCGTGAGGACTGTGTACTGGGCGACAGAGTTATTCTGCAGTCCGGTTCCGTAATCGGCGGCGACGGCTTTGGCTATATTACCCAAAACGGCAAGCACAGCAAGGTGCTGCAGACCGGTAATGTAGTGCTGCAGGATGATGTGGAGATTGGCAACAATACCTGTATCGACCGTGCTACCGTTGACAGCACTATCGTTGGCAAGGGCACCAAGATTGATAATCTGGTACATCTCGGCCACAACGATATCTTAGGTGAAAACTGCCTGGTTGTTGCTCATGTAGGTATTTCCGGCAGCGTAACCGTAGGCAACAATGTTACCTTTGCCGGTCAGGTTGGTACTGTCGGTCATATTACCATCGGCAGCAACTGCGTCTTTGGCGGCAAAACCGGCATTACCAATAATGTTCCCGACAATTCCGTTATGGGCGGCTTCCCTGCTATGCCTATGAAGGAATGGCTGCGTCAGGAAGCAAATCTGCGCAAGGTGGGCGATATGCTCAAGCGCGTCAAAGCTCTGGAAAAGGAATTGGCAGAGCTGAAAAAATAATAGGGTGGTGAAAGCTTGTTAGGTTATTATATAGTCAAGCTTTTTAGTAAATTTATGTGCATTTCCCCCATGTGGCTGCGCAAGCTGGTGGCAAAATTTCTGGGCAGCGTAGCAGTGGCGGTTGTACCGCGCTGGCGTATGCAGATGGCAGAGGCTAATATTCGCGAATGCCTGGGGGTTGACGAAGCAAGAGCTGCGGAAATCGCTGCAGACAGTTTGCACCGCTTCGGCCGCATGGTCGTTGAGGTTATGCGCTTCCCGCTGCTGAATAAGGATAATATTGATAAGAAGGTAAAGGTAGAGGGTCTGGAATATCTGGAGGCTGCTTATGCTCAGGGCAAGGGCGTCATTATGGCTACAGGTCACTACGGCAACTGGGAGCTTTTGGGCGCTACCGTAGCGCTGCACGGTTACCCGATGCTTTCTATTACACGTAAGCAGAACAACGGTCATATGGATAAGCTTATCAATGAATTCCGCCAGATGGTGGGACAGAAGGTTACCTATAACCGTGGCGAGCATGGCCTGCTGGCTATCAGCCGTATGCTGCGTGAAAAAAATCTTCTGGGTATCCTTTATGATCAGGATACGAACGACGATGGCGTACGCATTGACCTGTTCGGCAAGGATTCTGTTATCCCTATGGGACCGGCGGCGCTTTCGCGTATTTACGGTTCACCGATTTTACCGATATTTCTGCACAACAATACAGATGGCACCTGTACGGCTAAAATTTATCCTCCCCTGTACACCCCGAAAACAAAAAACAAGGAGCAGGATTTTTATGTGGTAACCCGTGAGCTGGTGACAATACTGGAGCATGAGATTATTGCGCATCCGGAAATGTGGTTCTGGGTACATGACCGTTGGAAAGACGGACGCCAGCGTTTTGGCAGAAAAAAATAAATTCGATCAAGGAGGAGTAAAATGACCGAGCAAAAAAAGGAATACCAGCATACAATTGCTAAAGAGGTATCCTATTCCGGCATTGGTCTGCATTCCGGCAAGGATGTGCTGATGACACTGAAGCCTGCAGAGGCTGACACAGGCATTGTCTTCGTCCGTACCGATTTACCGGGCAGACCGGAAATAAAAGCTTTGCCGGAGAATGTAAGCTCCACGGTAAAGGCAACAACACTTAGTGCAAACGGTGCTGAGGTTTTTACAGTTGAGCATCTTATGGGTGCGCTGTCTATGATGGCGATTGACAATATCCGTATTGAAATGTCTTCCCCGGAACCGCCGGTAACCGACGGCAGTGCTAAGGTTTTCTGCGAGCTGATTGAAAAAGCAGAACCGGTGCAGCAGGAGGCAGAGCGTCATATATATGCCGTTGATAAAGCATTTTCCGTTTATGACAATGACCGTTATATCGTTATTTTACCTTATGACGGCTACAGAATTTCTTTTACATCCATCAACAGTCATCCGATGCTGGGAACCCAGTATTTCGATATCCTGCTCGATAAGGAGAGCTTTAAAAAAGATATTATGGCTGCCAGAACAGTTGCTTTTACTTCCGAGCTGGAAATGTTGCGTAAGATGGGACTGGGCCTTGGCGGTTCGTTAGAAAATGTAGTTGTTTTTGATGATGAAAAAATTCTTTCTGTGCCGCGTTTTGACGATGAACTGATCAGACACAAGATTCTTGATGCCATTGGCGATTTGTATCTGCTGGGACCTATTAAAGCGCATGTTATTGCCGTAAAAACAGGCCATGCCTTTAACTCGCAAATCGCTAAGCAAATTCAGGCTTACAGAACAAAGGGGGAGTAATAAATGACAGTATTAGATATTAACGAAATTAAAAAGATTCTGCCGCATCGTTATCCGATGCTTTTGGTTGACCGCATTCTGGAAGTTGAGCCTATGAAGCGCGCAGTAGGTATTAAAAATATTACCGCTAATGAAATGCAGTTCTTAGGTCATTTTCCTAATGAACCGATTATGCCTGGCGTTCTGCTGATTGAGGCTATGGCTCAGGTTGGCGGCGTTGCTATGCTGTATCCGGAAGAAAACCGCGGCAAGATTGCTGTTTTCGCTAAAATAGACAATGTACGCTTCCGCAAGCAGGTTGTGCCCGGTGATCAGGTTGTAACCACCGCTGAGGTAACTAAAATTATGCGTGGCAGCATGGGTATCATTCATTGCGAGGGTAAGGTTGACGGCAAGGTTGCCTGCGAATGCGATTGCACCTTTGCTATTATGGACCCGAAAGAAAATTAATCAGCAAAATACAAAAAAGCTGTAATTGGTAGAATAAGCGAGCAATACAGCTAAAATTAATGCTAAATTCATTTAACTGTGATTTTTGTAGTGTTAAAAATCGTGGATACCTGTGATTATAGTATTATATTTATATTTAATTGCTTGATTAATATCTTATTTGGGGAGTGAAAATAATGAGTTCGGTTATTATGCCAACTAGTGGTATCCATGAAACTGCAATCATTCATCCGTCTGCTAAAATTGGCAAGGACGTAAGCGTAGGTCCTTATGCTGTCATCGACGAAGATACGGAGATTGGCGACGGCTGCGTGATTGGTGCGCATGTGACTATCCATCCATATACTAAAATCGGCAAGAATTGCCACTTTTTCCCGGGCTGCTCTATTGGTGCGGTACCGCAGGATTTAAAATTTGTAGGTGAAAAAAGCTATACTATTATCGGTGACGGCGGCAGCTTCCGTGAATGCTGCACTGTTCACCGTGCATGCGGTGAAGGCAACGAAACCCGTATCGGCAATAACATCCTGATGATGGCCTATACTCACGTTGCACATAACTGCATCGTGGGCAATAATGTTATTATGTCTAACGTTGCAACACTTGCAGGTCACGTTATCGTTGAGGACCGTGCTGTTATCGGCGGTTTGTCTGCGGTACACCAGTTCTGCAAGATTGGCCGTAACGTAATGATCGGCGGTATGGCACGTGTAACCCAGGATGTTCCTCCGTTCATGATTTGCGCCGGTGATCCTGCTTTTGTTTCCGGTCTGAACAGCGTAGGTCTTTCCCGCGCAGGTATGCCGGTAGAGGAACGCAGTGAGCTGAAAAAGGCTTTCCGCATTCTTTATCGCAGCGGTCTGCCGCTGCAGGAAGCAATCAGCACTATGGAGCAGGAGCTGACAAGCTCCGAGCCCATGGAACATCTGATGCGTTTCCTGCGTAATGTAGAACGCGGCATCATCCGTACACGCAGAGGCTAAGGTTATGGAGGTGCTGGGCGTACTTTCAGGTGTCGGACATCTGCCAGTAGAGGTAGCACGCTCAGCGAAAGAGCTGGGTTACCATGTTGTCGCTGTAGGTGTTGTTCCCGGTATTGACGAGGAGCTGCCCGGCAGTGTTGATGTTTATTACGATATCAACATCGGCAAAATCGGCAAGATTATTTCTACGCTGAAAAAAAATAAGGTTACCAAGGTCACCATGATCGGCAAGGTAACAAAGGAAGTTTTGTACAAAGCAGGCAGGATTGTTCCTGATCTGCGGGCGATAAAAATTTTGGCTACCATTCCGGACCGCAAGGATGATACTATCATGAATGCGATTGTCAAGGAGCTGGAGGACGAAGGCATTGAGGTTATGGATCAGACCTTGCTGATTAAACCGTTGCTGCCGCCGCCCGGTGTCCTGACCAAGCGTAAGCCTACGGAGGCAGAGCTTGCGGATATGGAATTCGGCTTTGAGATGGCCAAAGCCATCGGCGGACTGGATATCGGTCAGACCGTTGTTGTAAAAAATCGTGCCGTTATGGCGGTAGAAGCGATTGAAGGCACTGATGCCTGCATTCTGCGCGGCGGTTTTTTAGGCAAGGGCGGCGTTATCGTAGCCAAGGCTGCCAAGCCGAAGCAGGACCAACGCTTTGATATTCCCGGTTTCGGTACGACGACGATTGAATCAATGATTCACGCCGGTGCTACAGGAGCTGTTATTGAAGCAGGTAATACTATCATTCCGGAGCGTGAAAAGGTTATTGCGCTGGCAGATGAGCATAATATTACCATTCTTGTAAAATAAATATCGGAAAAATTTCGTATTTCTTAGCGGCTGATAGCTTATGTCAGCCGCTTTTTGTGTTATAATATATACTGAATATATATAGGTAAATGCAAGGAGACATCATGGCGAAAATATTAATATCTGCCGGAGAAGCCTCTGGCGATATCCATGCAGCTGCTGTGACTGCTGCTATAAAAAAACTTGATAGCAAGGCCGAGGTCTTTGGTATGGGCGGCGATGCTCTGCGCCAAGCCGGCGGCGAGGTGCTGTGGGATATTAAGGATCACGGCGTAATGGGCTTTGTAGAGGTTATCCGCAAACTGCCTGATTTATTCCGTCTGCGCAGTGATTTTGCGCGCATTATGGACGAACGCAAGCCGGATTGTCTGGTAGTTGTCGACTATCCGGGATTTAACATGAAGCTGGCAAAGCTGGCTCACGATAAAGGAATTCCCGTTGTATCATATATTGCTCCGTCGGCATGGGCCTGGAACAAGGGCCGTGCCAAAAAGGTTGCGAAAATAGTGGATAAGGTTGCTTGCATCTTTCCTTTTGAATACGATGTGTATAAGGAAGCAGGTGCTCCCGTAGAGTTTGTAGGTCATCCGCTGCTGGATATTGTACATCCTGCAATGACAAAGGCCGAGGCTGAAGCCTGGGCCGGCAAGCAGCCCGGCAAAAAGCTGATATTGCTGATGCCCGGCAGCCGTCTGATGGAAATTGAAAAAATGCTGCCGACGCTGCTGGCAGGTGCAAAGCTTTTAAAGCAGCAGTTGCCTGATGTGCAGTTTGTTATGCCGCGCGCCAATACCATTCCGCTTGCTATGCTGCAGGAAAAAATTGCGGCGTATGGCATTGAGGTAAAAATTACCGAAGGCCATAACTATGATTTGTTCAGTGTAGCGGATTTGGCGCTGGCTACCAGCGGTACGGTAACGCTGGAGGCTGCTTTGTGCGGACTGCCGAGTGTTATTGTTTACCGTACTTCCGCACTGAATGCTTTTATCGCGCGTTTGGTAATCAACATCCCCAATATCGGTCTGCCGAATATTGTTGCGGGCAAAACGATTATGCCGGAGCTGCTGCAGGAGGACTTCACCCCGGAAAAATTAGCGAAAACTGCAGTCGAGCTTTTGCAGCCAGAGCGTCAGGCACAGCTGCAAAGCGATTTGGCATATATGAAGCACAGACTGGGTGAGCCAGGTGCGGTAAACCGCGTTGCTCAATTAATCTTAAAAATGACTGAGGAGAGAAAATGAATTTATACCTTCGAGCACTGAAATATGTTAAAGCCTACTGGATGCGTGCGCTGGCAGCGCTTATCTGCACCGGCATTGCCTCCGGCTGTACTGCTTATCTGCCCTGGGTTATCAAGGACATGGTAGACCAAGTTCTGCGTGATAAGGATACATCTATGCTGAACTATATTGTAATCAGCATTGTGGTTGTTTTTATTATCCGCGGTGTTTCCTATTACGGACAAAGCTACCTGATGAACTATGTCGGTCAGCGTGTCATTATTGATATCCGCAGGGATGTTTTTGAAAAGCTGCAGCGTTTAAGTATGAGCTTTTATGACAAACATAAAACCGGTACCATTATGAGTTATGTTACTAACGACGTTAATGCGTTGCAGTCCGCTATGGTAGAAAACGTTGTGGAAATGTTTACCGAAAGCGTTATTCTTATCGTATCTATCGCTATGATGCTGTATCTGGACTGGAAGCTGTTCCTCGTAACCTTTGCAACCTTCCCGGTTGTACTGTTCTTCATTGACAGCTTCGGTAAGCGCATCCGTAAATCCGGCAGCCGTATTCAGGAGGCTGCTGCTGATATTACCTCTGTACTGCAGGAGGTTGCTTCATCTCCGCGTGTTATCAAATCCTTTGTGCGCGAAGGCTATGAGGTAGAGCGCTTCGACAAGGAAAACATGAACAACTTCCGCGCCAACATGAAGTATGCGCAGCTTTCTTCAACGCTCACCCCGACGATTGAATTTGTTGCGGCTGTCGGCGTATCTATTATTCTTTGGTACGGCGGCAACAGCGTTATCAACGGCAGCATTACCGCAGGCTCTCTGGTAGCCTTCCTGACCTATGCTGTTAATATTTCTAACCCGATTAAACGTTTAAGCCGTGTTATCGGCAATATTCAGAAGGCATTGGCTGCAGCGCAGCGTGTATTTGATGTTCTGGATTTGCCGGAGGCTATTAAAAATGCGCCTGATGCCAAGGCACTGCCTAAGGTGAAGGGCGATGTACGCTTCAATGATGTAAGCTTTGCTTATAACGAAAACGAAGAAGTGCTCAGCCATGTTTCCTTCGAGGTTAAGCCCGGCGAAATGATTGCCTTTGTCGGTCCTTCCGGTGCTGGTAAGTCTACCGTAGCCAGCCTGTTGCCGCGTTTCTACGATGCGACTAACGGCAGCATTACGATTGATGGGCAGGATATCCGCAAGGTTACGCTGGATTCCCTGCGTGAGCAGGTTGGTATTGTACCGCAGGAAACAGTGCTGTTCAACGGTTCTGTTTATGATAACATTCTTTACGGACGTCTTGATGCGACACGTGAAGAGGTAGAGGCTGCAGCGAAGGCTGCGAATGCCCATGACTTTATTATGCAATTGCCTAACGGCTATGAAACAATGCTGGGTGACCGCGGTATGAATATTTCCGGTGGTCAGCGTCAGCGCATTTCTATTGCCCGGGCAATATTGAAGAACCCGCAGATTCTGATTCTCGACGAGGCAACCTCTGCACTCGATACGGAAAGCGAGCGCGTGGTACAGGAGGCTCTGGACCGCCTGATGGTAGGCAGAACGTCCTTTGTTATTGCGCATCGTCTTTCGACGATTAAAAATGCTGATAAGATTATGGTTCTGGAAAAGGGCCAGCTTATCGAGCAGGGTAACCATGATGAGCTGATGGCTATGGACGGGCTGTACGCGCATCTGTATAAGATTCAGTATCGCAGCAAGGAAGCCAAGTAAGGCGAAAAGAGGTTAGTAAATGTATATACTCTACAATATTCTTATTTTAATAGTGCTGGTGCTTTTTATTGTCCCCTATTACACTTACCGCCTGTTTACAGAAAAAGGCTTCGCCTTGCGCTTTAAGCAGAGCCTCGGTTGTGTAGATGAAGAGGATATCGCCAAGGTTGCCGGCAAGGACTGCGTATGGATTCATGGTGCATCCGTAGGCGAAATTGTTGCCACCAGTCCGCTTGTTAAACAAATCCGCAAGGAAATGCCCGAGCGCCCGGTATTGGTATCTGCCTTTACCGTAGGCGGTTATAACATGGCCAAGCAGATTATTCCCGAAGCAGATGCTATTATCTACTTCCCGCTGGATTTACCGTTTGTCGCAGAATCTCTGGTCAAGCGCATTCATCCCGGTGTCTTTATGCCGGTAGAAACAGAGCTGTGGCCTAATTTCCTGCGCGCTATCCGTGAACGCCATATACCTGTAATGATGGTAAATGGCCGTATCTCCGAAAAATCCGTAAAAAATTACAAATATCTTTATGGTATCTGGGATGATATGCTTAATACCGTAACCCGCTTTTGTATGCAGTCCAGCATTGATGCCGATTATATTGCGCATCTCGGTGCCGACCGCAGCAAAATCTTTGTTACCGGCAATACCAAATTTGACCAGACCTATGCGGAGGTTACGCCGGAGGATTTGGCGAAATACCGTTTTGAGCTGGGCTTGAAAGAGGATTATCCTATTATCGTTGCCGGCTCTACGCATCCCGGCGAAGAAAAGGTGCTCTTTGAATCCTTTAAGTGCATCCGTGAAAAATATCCGCATGCGCGTCTGATTATCGCACCGCGTAAAACTGCCAGAGCGGAGGAAATTGCCAAGCTGGCAAGCCATTACGGCTATGAAACAGGCTTCCGTTCCAAGATGCTGGAGGAAAGCGGTGAGCGCAAGGAATATCCTTTGCTGATTATTGATACCATCGGTGAGCTGGGACGTATTTATGCCGTAGGCGATGTTGTTTTCGTTGGCGGCTCCTTCAGCAATACCGGCGGTCACAACGTACTGGAGCCTGCTGCCCATGCCAAACCGATTCTCGTCGGCCCGAGCATGCAGAACTTTAAGGATTCCTATGCACTGTTGAGCAAGGTTAAGGCCTGCAAGATGGTGAACAACAATGATGAGCTGACGAAGGAAATGCTGGATATTCTGGGCAATGACGAGCGTCGTGCGCAGATGGGTGCGGCTTCCCTGCAGGTTATTAAAGAGAACCGTGGCGCGGATGTGCGCAGTATCCATTATCTCAAGGAGCTGCTTGATTTAACTGCTGTGCCTGCCCGTGAATACAAAAGCTATCCGATTAATACGCGTAACCTGACGGATGAAGGCGGCGGACGCCTGCGTCACGGTGATGCGATTATCCAATATGTTATGCAGGTTGCCTATGGTCCGGAAACTCCGTTCTTCGGCTGGCTGTTGCTGGCAGTTCTGCGTGGCATGTCTTATTTATACGAATTCGGCGTTTGCTGCAAGCTGTCTATGTATAATTGCGGCCTGCTGCACAGAGAAAAACTGAGCTGCTGCGTTATCTCTATCGGTAATATTACCGTAGGCGGAACAGGTAAAACTCCTACCGCCCAGAAGATGGCGGCAATTATCAAGTCTATGGGCTATCGCGTTGTTATCCTGAACCGCGGCTACCGTTCGCATTGGGGCAAGGAGCTGGGTGTAGTTTCCGACGGCAATAAGATTTTCATGACTGCCTATGAAGCAGGTGACGAAGCTTACCTGATGGCCAAGACTTTGCCGGGCATTCCGGTAATCATCGGCAAAAACCGTGCCGTTACCGGCCGTTATGCCGTTGAAAAGCTGAATGCCGAGGTTATCATTATGGACGATGGCTATCAGCACTGGCAGCTGGAGCGCGACCTGGATGTAGTTTTGGTAGATACGCTGAATATGTTCGGCAACGGTTGTGTACTGCCGCGCGGTACTCTGCGTGAGCCACTCGAAAACCTGAGCCGCGGCGATTTGTTCCTGCTGACCAAAACCGACCAGAGCAGCAAGCTGAGCCGCATTCAGCTGCGTCATACTATTGCAAAATATAATGACAAGGCACCGGTAGTAGAAAGTATTCACCATCCAAAAAACTTTGTGGAAATTGCCGACTGGTACAAGGGTATTTCCGAAAATATCAAAGATCTGGAAGAGCTGCGCGGCAAGGATGTTATGGTTTTTTCTGCAATCGGCAACCCGTCATCCTTTGAACAGACTCTCTCCAGTATCGGTTTGAATATCATGGAGGCTGTACGCTATCCCGACCATCACGATTACGGTATGTTGGAAATGCAGTACATCAACGAGCGTGCCAGCAGCCTAAAGGCTGTAGCAATGGTTACTACAGCGAAGGATGCTGTTAAGATACCGACTGAATTTATTTATTCTGCCCGCGAAATTCCTTTGTATATCCTGAATATGGATATCTGCATTACCGAGGGCATGGATAAGTTCAAAGAATATATTGATCATGCCATTAAAAAGGAGCTTGATAAAAAATGAAAGTTTTATGCGTAATTCCCGCACGTTATGCTTCTACCCGTCTTCCGGGCAAACCGCTTTCCCAGATTGCAGGTAAGCCGATGATTCAGCACGTTTATGAGCGTGCCTGCCAGGCTAAGCTGCCGGATGAGGTAGTTGTAGCTACCGATAATGAGCTTGTCAAAAAGGCTGTAGACAGCTTTGGCGGCAAAGCAATGATGACATCTCCCGACCATCCGAGCGGTACCGACCGTTTGGCCGAAGTAGCTTTGAACTATCCCGATGTTGATGTTATCGTTAACGTACAGGGTGATGAGCCGATGATTCCGCCTGAGGTTATTGACCGTCTTGCTGAATGCTTTACCGGTGACAGCGAGCTGCAGATGGCAACATTGAAGGTTGCTATGAACGAGGAGGATTACAACAATCCTGCTGCCGTAAAGGTTGTAACCGACCTTAACGGCTATGCACTGTACTTCTCCCGCAGCCTGATGCCGTATCCGCGCAATAAGCCGGAGGGATACAAGGTTTACAAGCATGTAGGCATTTATGCTTACCGCCGCAGCTTCCTGCTAAAATATGCAGCACTGCAGCCGACACCGCTGGAAAGAGCGGAAAGCCTGGAGCAGCTGCGTGCACTGGAAAATGGTTATAAGATTAAAGTTCTGGAAAGCGATTTCCAGGGCATCGGTGTTGATACCCCCGAGGATTTGGCAGCAGTCAATGAGCTGTTTGCTAAAATGAATAAATAAGCTGGAGGATACTTATGCAAATCGTTAAAGTTGGTAATTATGAAGTAGGTCAGGGCCATCCCCTGATGCTGATGGCAGGTCCCTGCGTGCTCGAAGGCTATGAGCGCAGCCTGATGATTGGTCAGCGTACAAAAGCAATCTGCGACAAGCTTGGCATTCCCTATGTATTTAAGGCTTCCTTTGATAAGGCTAACCGTTCCTCTTATGCTTCCTTCCGCGGACCCGGCATTGAAGAGGGCTTAAAGCTTTTGGCTCAGATTAAAAAGGATCTGGGCGTTCCTGTAGTAACCGATATCCACGAGCCCTGGCAGGCTGAAAAGGCTGCCGAGGTTGTAGATATTCTGCAAATCCCGGCTTTCCTGTGCCGTCAGACCGATTTGGTTTATGCAGCTGCCAAAACCGGCAAGACTGTTAATGTAAAAAAAGGTCAGTTCCTGGCACCTTGGGACATGAAAAATGTTATCAAAAAGGTTGAGGAAGCAGGCAATCATAACATTATGCTGACCGAGCGTGGTGCAAGCTTCGGCTACAACACACTGGTAACCGATATGCGCGGTCTGGCTATTATGCGTGAGCTGGGTTATCCCGTAGTTATGGATGCTACTCACAGTGTACAGATTCCCGGCGGCCAAGGTACCTCCAGCGGCGGCCAGAGCCAATATGTTCCGCATATGGCACGTGCTGCTGCGGCTGTCGGCATTGATGCACTGTTCTTAGAGGTGCATGATAATCCGGCAGAAGCACTGAGCGACGGCCCGAATATGGTTAAGCTGGACAATCTGGAAAAATTATTGACCGACGTGCTGGCAATCGACAATATTGTACGCGGCTAAAGGTAGGGTGAGAATATGGAAGCAATGCTAAAGCATGCACAGGATGTTCTGCGCATGGAGGCAGAAGCGATTTTAGAGCTGGTGCCGCGTGTAGATGAAAATTTTGCTGCGGCAGTAAAATTGATTTTAGACTGTCAGGGCCGTACCGTTATTACCGGTATGGGCAAATCCGGTCTTATCGGCCGAAAAATGGCTGCAACCTTTGCCAGCACCGGCACACCATCCTTTTATCTGCATCCTGCAGAGGGTATTCACGGTGACCTGGGCATGGTTACGGAAAGCGATGTTGTTATTGCTCTCTCCAACAGCGGTGAAACCGGTGAGGTTTTGAATATACTGCCGTCCTTGCGCCGCATCGGTGCCAAGATTATCGCTATGGTTGGCAAGCCTGATTCAACACTTGGCAAGAATGCCGACGTTGTACTTAATGTAGGTGTCAGCAAGGAGGCCTGCCCGCTTGGCCTAGCTCCGACAAGCAGCACGACCGCAGCGCTGGCCTATGGTGATGCGTTGGCTTTGGCGCTGCTCAAAAAGCATAACTTTACCGCAAGTCAGTTTGCTATCTTCCATCCGGGCGGCAGCCTAGGCCGCAAACTGCTTTTGACCGTAGGCAGCATTATGCATAAAGGCGAGGAGAACCCGACTGTACTGGCGGATACCAAGGTACAGGACGCTTTGTTTGTTATTACCGACAAAGGTCTGGGTGCTGTATCCGTTGTTGATGCGGACGGCGTTATGCAGGGCGTGCTTACCGACGGTGATATCCGCCGCGGTCTGAGCAAGGGTGTTGATTTCCTGCAGCGTCCTGTTTGCGAGCTGATGACGAAGTCTCCGAAAACTATTACCGAAGACAAGCTGGCGGCGCAGGCTCTGCATCTTATGGAAAGCAACAAGCCGAAACCGATTACAGTATTGCCTGTTATTGACAAAGACAATAAGGTTATCGGCCTGCTGCATATGACCGACCTTGTAAGGCAAGGAGTGGTATAATGATCAGCTGGTTCGACGATGCACAGGATGAGGATGGCGAATTTATAGAAGCAGCTAAAGCAATCAGACTGCTGGCTTTGGATGTTGACGGCGTACTGACCGACGGAACTATCTATATTGCGGCAGACGGAGAATGCTTTAAGGGCTTTAACGCAAAGGATGGCATGGGCATCAGCTGTGCTTTGCGCAATGGTCTTGATGTAGCAATTATTACCGGACGTAAAAGCGAGATTATTTACCGCAGAGCCGAAGAACTTGGCATAACAACCATTATCGAAGGCGCGAAGGATAAGCGAGAAGCGCTGCGTTCCTTAAGAAGGCTGCGTGGGCTGTCGGTAGACGAGGTTGCTTATGTAGGTGATGACCTCAATGATTTGCCGGCCTTTGCCGAGAGTGGTCTGACATTTGCTCCCGATGATGCTGCAGAAGATGTGTATGATGCAGCTGATATCGGTTTGGATAATCCTGGCGGCAGAGGTGCTGTCCGCGAGGCAATAGAGTATATTTTAGCTGCTCAGGACAAATGGGAAAAAATTGTTGCTTCATATGAGCAAGCTGGACAAGGAGATAGACAATAATGTGGCTTTATTATTTATTAAAAACAATGAGTACCGTAATTTCCTGGCTGCCCTATAAGGCAGTTGTGGTTATCGGTAAGGGTATGGGCCACCTCTATCATAAAATTGCCAAAAAGCAACGTGTGCGTGCAGAGGAAACTATCCGTGAGCGCTTAGGCTATAGTCAGGAGCAGGCCGAGGCTACAATCAAATCGCTGTTTGTGAAGCTTGGCATAACCTTTATGGAAATCATGTACATGCCGGCGTTGAACAAGGACAATATCCGCGGTCTGGTAACCTTTGACCGTCCGGAGGTTCTGTGGGATGCGCTTAAGGAGAAGCATGGCGTTGTTATGCTGGCCTGCCATATGGATAACTGGGAATGGCTGGGCGCTGCACTGGCGCTGAACGGCTTCCCGCTGAGTGCGGTAGAAAAACCGCAGCCTAACCGTGTTTACAGCGATTTTATGAATGAGCTGCGCAAGGGCGTAGGCCAGGAGATCTTTTCACGCGGTACAAGTGAAATCCTCGGCTGTGCGCGTGCTATGAAGAAGGGTCGTATGCTGGGCCTGATAGCTGACCAGGATGGCGGTTATGACGGTATCTTTGTTCCTTTTTTGGGCAAGATGGCATCAACGCCTAACGGACCGGCATATTTTTCCCGTAAATTCAAAGCACCTATTGTGCCGATTTTTATAGTACGTAAGCCTGACGGCTACGGCCATAAAGCGATTGTGCGCGACCCTATCCATTATGAATTCACCGGCGACCAAAAGCTGGATGATTATAATGTTACCCTGAAAATGACTCAGGAAGTTGAAAAAATAATCAAGGAATATCCTGATAACTGGTTGTGGTTCCAGCATCGCTGGAATACACCATACACCCCACCGGAGGAGGAAAAGCAGCCAGATGAAAAATAAGAAAGTAGTTCTGTCAGTGTTGGCAGGTATTGTAATTGCCGGTGCAATTATAGCATGGATGATGCTGAGCGGCGATAAACCTATAACTGTAAAACCTGGTGATGGTGTTACAGCGCAGATTAATGCTTCCTTAAAAAACAGTATGGTTAAAAGGGAAAAGGATGGCAAAAAGCTGTGGGAGTTTACAGTAGAAGAGGTTGTCAACGATAAGGCTAAAAACACAGCCTATCTGAAGGGCATCAAAGGCAAAGTTTATCGTGCGGACGGCAGCTTTATCGATATTTCTGCGGATAAAGGCAGTGCCGGCATGAAGAGCAATGACTTTTTCCTGGAGGGTAATATTAAGGCTGTACTGAATACTGGCGGTGAGCTTTATGCCGATAAAATAAGCTGGAATCAGGAAAAAGAGCTCATTACGGCAACAGGACATTTTAAAATGCATAAGGATGCCTATACCGCAACTGCGGATAGTGCTGTAACTACCAGTGCTTTTAAGCATATTAAGCTTAAGGGTAATGCTAAAGTGGAGAAAGGCGGCGAATAAGATGGCTTACAAAAATAGATTACTGCTGACAATGGCTGCAGCCGTGCTGGCAGCAGGCATAACAGCAACTGCTTTTGCGGCTCCCGGTAATTTCAGCGTTCAGGCTGACGAGCTGGAGTATGACCTGGGCAGCGGTGAAGCTGTAGCAAAAGGAAATGTTGTGCTGATGCAGGATGGCGGTAGAGCTACTGCCGATTATGCCAAATTCAACAGCAAAAGCAAGAGCGGTGTTTTAACCGGCAATGTTATTGCCGACCGTGATGATGCACATATCGTGTGCAATGAGTTTATTGTGCATAATGAAAATGATTTGTCTGCTGTAGGCGGTGCCATGATTACCAAGGGCGGCAAAAGCCTGAGCTCTGACAGAGTTGATTATTACAAGGCGCGCGAATTTGCCGAAACAATCGGCGGCTGGGCACGTCTTACCGACAGCGACGGCAGTGTGCTGAATGCGGCAAAGATTGATTATAATATGGCACAGGGAGTTGCCAATGCATACGGTGGTGTTGATATCCGCAGTGATGCACGCAGCCTGACAGCTTCTGCTGACAGTGCAGTCTACAAAACCGATAACAGCGGTTATGTAGAGCTTATCGGCAATGCCAAAGCAACTCAGAACGGCAACAGCGTTGCCGGCGATAAACTGCGTCTTACCAATACCAACGTGGCTATTGCCGACGGTAATGTAGATATTATCTATATTCCGGAAAAGCAGCCTGCGCTGCCCGGTAAAGAAAAACAGGGCGCAGATGATAAAGCTTTAGCCTAAGAAGCGGAGGGCAAAGTTTTGGTTATAACAACAGATAATCTGGTAAAAATTTATAATACCCGTCACGTTGTTGACGGAGTAAGCATCAGCGTAGAGCAGGGCAGCGTAGTAGGCCTGCTCGGTCCTAACGGCGCCGGCAAGACGACAACCTTCTATATGATTGTCGGCATCGAAAAGCCTGATGCAGGTACAGTGATGCTCGACGGCAAGGATATTTCCTCAATGCCCATGTACGAAAGAGCGCGTGCAGGTATCGGCTATCTGCCGCAGGAGGCTTCTATTTTTAGTAAAATGACGGTAGAAGACAATATCATGGCGATTCTGGAAACAACTGATCTGAATGCATCTGAGCGAGAAGCGAAGATGAACGCTCTGCTGGATGAGTTCCGTCTGAATCATGTGCGCAAGAGCGAGGGCAAGGCGCTTTCCGGCGGTGAACGCCGCCGCGTAGAGATTGCCCGTGCGCTGGCTACCGACCCGGCCTTCATTCTGCTGGACGAACCGTTTGCCGGCATCGATCCTATTGCCGTAGCGGATATCCAGGGCATGATTGCGCATTTGGCACAGCGCGGCATCGGTGTGCTGATTACGGACCATAACGTCCGTGAAACACTGAGCATTGTTGATAAGGCCTATATTTTGGCCGAAGGTCATATTTTACTGCATGGCGACAGCGAAACAATCGCTAATGATCCTGTTGCCCGTAAATATTACCTTGGCGATAACTTTAGCATGTAACAGGAGGAAGAAAAGTGCGCTTACGATTATTAGACCGTTATGTACTGAAGGAGCTGTTATACCCCTTCGTTTTCGGCATCGCTGCTTTCTCCAGTATTTTTATTGCCAGCACGATGCTGTTTAAAATTACGCAATACATGACTAAATACGGTGCTCCGCTGGAGACTGTAGCCCGTTTGTTTATGTATAATCTGCCGGAGGTTATCAACTATACCTTCCCGATGTCTATGCTGCTGGCAGCGCTGATGGCTTTTGGCAAGCTTTCCGGCTCCAGTGAGATTACGGCAATGAAGGCCGGCGGTGTCAGCTACTACCGTATTGTTGCGCCGGTGCTGGTTGTTGGCTTCTTTGTCAGCATGTTTTCCATGGTGTGGGCAGAAAAGGTAGTGCCTACCTCCAAAGCGAAGGCGTCGATAATCCTGAATGAGGAAATCCGCCACAATACGCGCCCCACAACTCAGAATCATATTATCATCAAAACTATCAGCGGTGATACCCAACGTGTTACCTATGCTAATAAGTTTGATGAAAAGCTTGGCAAGATGACCGATATCACTATCGAAGAGTTTAATAAAGGCAAAATTGCCCGTATTCAGACCGCCAAGGAAGGCTATTGGGAAAACGGCAGCTGGCGTATCGTAGACGGCAATGTTTTTGCGCTGGACGATAAGGACGGCGTACAAAGCAGTGCCAAATTCAAGGAGCAGATTATTCCTTTGAATTTCTCGCCGAAGCAGATTTCCTGGGAGCAAAAGGAGCCTGAGGAAATGACTATCCGCGAATTACGCGAATATATCAGCATGCTGGAAGAACAGCATACCTCGGCAGCACGTCAGTGGTGCGAAATCTTTATGAGAATCAATATTCCGCTGGCAAGCTTCTTCTTTGCAATGATCGGTGCTTGTCTGGGCACTCAGAAGCAGCGTACCAGCTCTTCTATCGGTCTGGGCATCAGTATCATCGTAATATTTATTTATTATGCAATAATGACCTTCACCACCGGTTTGGGCAAGGGTGGTGCAATGCCGCCGCTGCTGGCCTGCGCATTGCCTAACATTCTTTGCTTGGGTGTCGGCGTTTATCTGATGAAAAAGAAAAATGCCTAAAAGACTTGGATGAGTAAGTCATGGAGGTGAGTACTTGGTAGGTATAAGATTAATTATCATTATGGCCATTGTAGGTGGCCTGATTGCCTATCTGGCCGATAAAATGGGCAGTAAAATAGGCAAAAAAAGAATGTCGGTATTTGGCTTGCGTCCAAAGCATACGTCCATACTACTTACGGTACTCGGCGGTACTATTATTGCTGTTCTGACTATCAGTGTTATGGCAATAGCATCACAGAGTGCGCGTACAGCTTTGTTCGGCATGGAAAAAATTCAGCAGGAGCTTAAGCTTTTAAACCAAGAAAAGGCAGATACAACTGCTGCACTTGAACAGGCTAAAGGCAAGGTTAACGAGCAGAACAAAAAAATCAGTGAGCTTGATGCTAAAATTCAGGAAGCAGTTGCCGAAAATGATGCAATGGAAATCAAGCTGGCGCAGGTTAATGATATGTACAGTCAGGCACAGAGTGAGGTAAATTCTCTTACCCAATCTAAGCTGCAACTGACAAATGAAATTGGCGAGCTGGAAAAAACTACCGAGGCTCTGCGTAAGGGTATCATCAATATGCGTGAAGGCCAGGTTTATTACCGCGCCGGTGAAGTTGTTTTTGCCGGTGTTATGCGTGGCGGTCTGAAGCATAAAGAAAATATGATTCAGATGAACTGGCTGCTGCAAAATGCAAATGAAGCAGCATTGCAGCGCTTGGGTGTTATCCACGATGAACAAAAGCCTCTGCAGGCTATCTGGATTGGTAAAAACGTTGTCGATAATGCTGTAGCAAGACTGGATAAAAGCAAGGGTAATATGCTTTTCCGTATCCGCGCTGTTGCTAATATCATAGTTGGCGAGCTGGCAGTATGCGATATTGAAATGGTAGATAATCAGCTCATTTATCCTGACGGAACCTTGATTTTCAGTGAGCAGTATAATCTTGGTAATAATGGACCGAGCTATGAAAGCGTGCTTATGGAATTCTTGACGCAGATTAACCATAATGCGGTAAAGGCCGGTGTGCTGCCTGATCCGATGACGGGTAAGGTTGGCAGTATGGATGCTGCTACTATGATTGAAGCAGCTAATTCAATGCGTCGCACCAGAGGCAGCTTTATTCTGCGTGCTTATGCTAAAGGCGATATTACGACAGCCGGACCTGTAAGGGTAAGGCTGGAGGTGGTTCCGGTCAATGAGTAATTATCTTGGCGTAGATCCGGGGCGCAGCAAAACAGGATTGGCATTAGTTGCCGCTGATGGCAAAATCCTGAGCCTGCATATTGCGATGACGGATAATCTTGCTGCAGAGCTGCGACAGTTTGTCGGTTCAGCTAAGCTGCAGGGAATTATTATGGGCAACGGCACAAATAATAAGGCTATAGGCGCAGTTTTGCGTGAGCTTTATCCGGATTTGGTACCGGAGCTTGTCGGTGAAGCATACAGTACGGAAGAAGCTCGTAGCCTGTATTGGCAGGAGAACCCTCCGAAGGGCTGGCGCAGGCTGGTGCCGTTAGGCCTTTTGGTGCCGCCGGAGCCTCTTGATGCATATGCTGCTGTTGTACAGGTACGCAGATGGCTGAAGAAAAATGAGGAAGTAAAGTAATGAATAAGCTTGGCGATTTAAGCTGTAAGGAATTTTTAACTGAGCTTGCAAGCGCTGCGCCTGCCCCCGGTGGCGGCGGTGGCGCTGCGATGGCTGGAGCTTTGGCGGCGGCGCTTGCTTCTATGGTTGCTAATCTGACTATTGGCAAAGAAAAGTTTGCCGACCGCGAGCCGGAGGTCAAAGAGCTGCTGGAGCAAGCGGAAGCAGAACGCGTACGTCTTTTGACGCTTGTAGATGAGGATGCGGCTGTATTCAACAGCTTTATGAGTTGTTATAAGCTGCCTAAGACTACTGATGAAGAAAAGGCTGCGCGTGCAGCGGCAATACGTGCCGCAGCAAAGCAGGCGGCAACCGTACCGCTGAATATTGCCCGCAGCTCCTTTGCTGTACTGAAGCTGGCAGACAGGCTGGTAGTGGCAGGAAACCCCGGCGTGATTACTGACGGTGTCTGCAGCGGTTTGTTGGCGCGTGCGGCGCTGCGCTGTGCGGAGTATAATGTGCGCATTAACATGGGACTTACTAAAGACGAGGAATGGAACGCGCAGGCTGCAGCAGAGCTGAAGCAGCTTTTGGCAGAGGCAGAGACTTTGGAAAACCGTTTGCTTGCAGTAACGGATAAAGTGTTGCAATAAGGCTTTATTGCTTGGTGCGGTAGAAGTACTTGACGTAAGCGTGTTTTTAAAGTATAATAAAATTCTAATGGAAAGGTGGCCGAGTGGTTGAAGGCTCTAGTCTTGAAAACTAGCGAAGGTGCAAGCCTTCCGTGGGTTCGAATCCCACCCTTTCCGCCATTAAAAAATTATAATAGGGTCTTGCAATTTAGATAAGAATCTGTTATAATAAACAAGTAGTCTAATGGAGTGGTACTCAAGCTGGCTGAAGAGGACGGTTTGCTAAATCGTTAGACGGTTTACCCCGTGCGTGGGTTCGAATCCCACCCACTCCGCCACTATGGCAATCGGCTCTCAGAGAAATCTGAGAGCTTTTTTGTTTTTGAATTTTGCTTCTTGCGAAATGTTACAGCGGTTTACCTCGCACAGGGTTTGCCACCCCAACCCGCTCCGCCAACTATGGCAATCGTCTCTCGGAGAAAACCGAGAGCTTTTTTGTTTTTGAATTTTGCTTCTTGCGAAATGTTACGGCGGTTTACCCCGCACATGCTTTGCCACCCCAACCCGCTCCGCCAACTATGGCAATCGGCTCTCAGAGAAATCTGAGAGCTTTTTTGTTTTGTAAAATTGTTCCTTGCGAAATGTTACAGTGGTTTATCCCGCACATGGTTTGCCACCCCAACCCGCTCTGCCAACTATGGCAATCGGCTCTCAGAGAAATCTGAGAGCTTTTTTGTTTTTGAAAAGCCTGCATCATCGTAAAAACTTTATTGACAAGCATCCTTAAAAGTGTTATAAATTTATATTTGTTAGATGTTTTATGTACATGAGAGGATGAATATTTATGAGAAAAAATACTGTAATTTCCCTGACGGCTACGCTGTTGGCTGCGAATATATCTTTTGCGGTACCGGCATTTGCCGATGATTTACAGACATACAATCTTGATACCATGGTTGTTACAGCGCAGCGTGAAAGCAAGCGTGATATTGATACGCCTGCTTCCGTTACAACCGTTTCCCAGAAGCAGCTTGTTGAAACCGGCGCTGCTAATCTTTTTGATGCCTTGCGTTTGCAAAGCGGCGTAACTACCTATTCCTATGGCGGCAGCCAGTCCCTTGGCGGTATGAACGCAAAAATCCTGATGCGCGGTGCGAATAAAGGCACTGTGGTAATAATTGATGGTGTACCTGCCAACATAAATGAAACCTATTATCTGGATTCTATTCCTGTAGAATCTATTGCTCGCGTAGAAATAGTTAAGGGCGCTGCTTCTACTCTTTACGGTTCCGAGGCTTCTACCGGTGTTATTAATATTATCACGAAAAAGAAAATGCCCAACACCTTATCTCTGACTAAGGGTGAATACGGCAGGGAGAAGGCAGCACTGACATTGAATGCCGACAAGCTGAATTTTGCAGTAGCGCTGGAGCAGAGTGACCCGATGAAGGGATACAGCAGTAATTATAAGCAGATTAATGATTTAAACAAAAAGTCCTTTACCGCAAGCTATAAGTTTGATGATAATTGGAGTTTTTCACATCAACATAATGACAGCAAGTATTCCTATGATCAGTATGACAAAACCTGGAGCAAGCTTACCGAGGATGCGAATTACCACTATATTGATGATTTTTCACGCTTACAATATAAGGATGACAGCGTGAGTGCCAATTTGTTTTATAACCGCAGCAACCGCAGAAATCAGACTTACAATGTTACGGGCTCTAAATGGACCAAGTCCGATCATTTACGCTTTGATACCATAGGCCTTGATTTGCAAAAGCAGATTACCGGTAAATTCGGTGATGTTATTGTTGGTACGACGGTTTCCCGTGATTCCTATAAAAATGATATTACCGTAGCAAAAAACATTAAACCCGGTACGAAGATTAATGAATTCAGAACAAATTATGCTGTGTTTGCACAGCTGTCCAAAGATCTTGGCGCAGGCTATACTGCTACCGTAGGTGCCCGTGAAACTGTTGTAGAGGCCAATAAGCGTTACAATGCTTTTACTCCGCAGTTTGCTTTGCTGAAGAAGCTGGATAACAACAGCAGCTTATATGCAAATGCGGCAAAATCTTTTAAGATGCCTACATTTACCCAGATTTACGGCGGCGGCGGTGCCAACTTTGCGGCTAATCCTTTACTGGAGCCTGAAGAAGGCTGGACCTATGAGTTCGGTTACAAAAAGACATCTAATACAAGCATGTTCAAAGCTGCTTTGTATTATATGGATTTGGATACTATTGAGTACGAAGGCAAGGGAACCAGCTCCAATCCGTATGTGACACGTAATATGTCCTTTAAAAACAAAGGTCTGGAAATGACCTATGAGAAGGATTTCGGCAGCAAATACAGCTATTCTCTGGGCGCTAATTTCTGCAATCCTATGGGCAAAAATAAAAAAGGCGTATGGGAGCGTAAATTTGCACGCGAGCAATACAATGCCGGCATTAAATACCATGATGCTAAGTTCAATGCTGCGCTGACAGGCATGTTTACTACGGACAGAGCCAGCGGCTGGGGCGATTTGCTGCCGGTAAACTTTATTGCCGGCTATAAGTTCGATAAGAGCAGCAGTGTAGAGCTTGGCGTGGAAAATATCTTCGATAGGGATGATATCGTAAGCAATCCGGGCTCCGCTACCAAGTATTACTGCCTGCCGCGCATGGTGCATGTGACCTATACTTATACATTCTAAACATAAATAGGTTGCTATGTTTCTAGGGCGTTTTGTTTGCAAAGCTTTTTATCTGACTATATTAAATATCCATAAATTGAGCTTATTCAGATGCCAGTCGATAGGTTATAATGATTACATTATTAAAGTGAAGGAGTGTGTCTTATGACCTTGATGAATAAAGCATTGACAATTGCCGGCAGCGATACAAGCGGCGGCGCCGGTATGGAAGCGGATATTAAAACTATGGAGGAGCTGGGCGTTTATGGTATGCCTGCTTTGACCTGCATTGTTACTATGCATCCTACTACTTGGGAGCACAGCGTATTTCCGTTGCCGTTGGATTTGGTAGAAAAGCAGCTGGTGACAGCGATTGAAGGCGTTGGCATCAATGCGATGAAAACCGGTATGCTGGGAAGTGCTGAGCTGGTAGAACTGGTTGCAGCTACGATTGATAAGTACAATTTGCAGAACGTTGTTATTGATCCGGTTATGGTCTGCAAGGGCTGTGACCTGATTCTGGTGCCGGATGCAGCTGAAGCTATCAAAAAGCTGCTGATGCCGCGCTGCGATGTTATTACCCCGAATACCGTGGAGGCTGCTTATCTTGCAGATATGCCTGAGGTTACTACCGTAGAGCAGATTAAGGAAGCAGCAGAGAAGATTGTTGCTGCCGGTGCGAAGAGCGTTGTTATCAAGGGCGGCGAGCGTCTGAGCGACAATTCCGCAATTGATATTTTTTACGATGGCAAGGAATTCACAGAAATGGCTGTGCCGAAAATTTATCCTTCCTACAACCATGGCGCAGGCTGCACCTTCTCGGCAGCAATTACCGCAGGCCTGGCAAACGGCCTGAGCATGAAGGAAGCGGTACTGCAGGCAAAGAAATTTGTCACTGCTGCGCTTAAGCATGGCTTTGCTATCAATAACATTGTCGGCTGCACCAACCACACCGCATATAGAAAATATAGCGAATAAAGTAAAGAAAACCGTCATTTCCTCAGCTTGGGGAAATGACGGTTTTTGTATGCTTTTTGTATTACAGAGTAGTGGAATCCATAGTGCAGTCTTCCAGCAGCTTTTTGGCATCAACATATTGCGCAATGCCTGCAGCTACCTTCTTCGATTCCTTCATTGCCAGAACAACGGTTGCGGGACCGTGTACTACATCGCCGCTGCTGAAAACGCCGGCGCGGGTGGTCATGCCGTAGGGACGGTCACGGGTGATAACAAAGCCATGCTTATCAACCTGAATGCCTTTGGTACTGGAAACAATGCGTGCTGCCGGTTTTTGGCCTACTGCGAGGATTACGCAGTCGCAGGGGATAAGCTCCTGGCCTCCTTCCGCGATAAACTCACCGTTTTCGGTTTTGGTGATGTTTTGCAGCAATAAGCCGGCTAATTCGGTTTCGTCCGCTGCCGTAGCCTGTCGGCGGATATTCTTTAAGGCGCGCATCTGCTTTTTGTTGAAGTAGGCGATAGGCTGCTTCAGGAAGCGGAATTGTACACCTTCGGCAACAGCTGCTTCATATTCAGATGGAAAAGCAGAAATTTCAGCTTCCGTTTTGTGGTAGACGATGGTGACGTTTTTGGCACCGCGGCGGATAGAGGTGCGGGCCGCATCCATAGCCACGTTGCCTGCGCCGACAACGATAACGTTGTCACCGGTGTGCAGCAGTGTTTCGCTGGCATCCAGCTTGCCTCCATCAGCCAGTACAACCATACGCAGGAAGTATGTTGCTGTCAAAATACCGGACAGTTCCTTGCCGGGGATGTCCAACGTGCGCGGCAGAGAGGTACCTGTGCCCATGAAAATTGCATCATAGCCTTGGGCAAAAAGGTCATCTACGGTAAAATCTACGCCGGCAAGCTGCTTGGTGCGGATTTCCACACCGATATGTTGCAGCTCGCTGATTTCACGGCGGACAACATCCTTTTGCAGACGGAATTCCGGAATGCCGAAAAGCAGTACGCCGCCGGGCTCGCTTTGTGCTTCGAAAATAGTAACATCAAAGTCCATTTTTGCCAAATCACCGGCAACGGTAAGACCTGCAGGGCCGGAGCCGATTACGGCAACCTTACCGCGCAGTTTGCTTGAAGGCTGCGTGGGCTTCAAATCATTGTTGTGGGCAAAGTCGGCAATGAACATTTCCAGACTGCCGATTTCGATACCGCATTTCTTTTTTGTCAGCACGCAATGTGCTTCGCACTGACGCTCATGCGGGCAGACACGTCCGCAGATAGCGGGCAGATTGCTGCGTTCGGAAATAATTTCGTAAGCCATACCGATATTACCTTCGCTTAAGGCACGGATAAAGCCGGGAATATTGTTTTCAATCGGACAGCCGGTGCGGCATGTAGGGCGCGCACAGTTCAGGCAGCGGCGTGCTTCCTGAATGGCTTCTGCTGTGGTCATTGTTCTGCTCATTTTTCTACCTCTTTTTAGTCAGAATGCTTACCTTGAGTGTCATAAATAAGATTTTCCAATTCCTTGAGGCGGCCATTTATTTCTTCCATGTGCTTGGCAAGCAGCTCTTCATAATCTGCTACCGGATCAGGCAGCTTATCATGGTTCAGGTCAATCATGCTTTCGGCATCATTGTTGGAGGCAATACGTACACCATTGCGTGTTACAACACGTCCGGGTACACCAACAACGACGGAATTGGGCGGAACCTCTTTTAATACTACACTGCCGCTGCCAATTTTGGAATTGTCGCCTACCTTGAAGGAACCGAGCACCTTCGCACCGCTGGAAACAACAACATTGTTGCCGATGGTGGGATGGCGCTTACCCTTTTCTTTGCCGGTACCGCCGAGAGTAACTCCCTGATAGAGCGTGACGTTGCTGCCAAGCTCAGCGGTTTCGCCGATAACAAGTCCCATACCATGGTCAATAAAAAGACCGGGGCCCAGTTTAGCACCGGGATGGATGTCTATACCGGTAAGAAAGCGGGAAAATGTATTAAGCAGGCGTGGGAATACTACCCAGCCTTTCAGATAAAAGTGATGCGCTATACGATGGAGCCAGATGGCATGTAGCCCGGGATAACACAGTGCGGCCTCCAGTCTTGTTTTTGCGGCCGGGTCGCGCAGCATAATGGCATCAATATCTTTTTTCATCTGAGCAAACATGTCAAGACTCCTTTCCTTATATTATATCAACATGTGCTGTAGTTGTCAGCAGTCAACTGTTTTTAGGTATATTCTTTCTGCCGACAAATACCATTTTTATATTTTAGCACAGATACTAGCAAAAGGTAAACATAAAAAGTGTAAAACTTAGCAAAAAAGTAAAGAGTAAACATTATGATAAGCTTGTTTGGTGGACAAAATTCTGAAAAATAGATAATATTGCATCAAATTGCACAGTATAAGGAAATATTTTTTTCAGCGGCTATTCTTATTTGACTTTACCTATAAGTATGATATAATTGAGTCAAATACTTAAATTTTTTTATTAATGTACGTGTCAAATAGACAGGTACGTTGGAGGCGCACTGAAATGACAAAAGAAATTTTAAAAGAAAAGGCATGTGCCGCAATTGATGCATATGCGGACAAGATAAAGGCTATTTGTGCCAGCATCAACGATGAACCGGAATTAGGCTTCAAGGAAGTCAAAACCGCTGCCAAGGTTGCAGAATTTATGCGCGACCTGGGCCTGCAGCCGGAAACCGGCTTGGCAATCAATGGCGTTAAGGGACGTGCCAAAGGCGGCAAGCCCGGACCGACAGCAGCCGTTTTAGGCGAGCTTGATGCAGTAGGCTGCCCTACAAGTACGAAGGCAGACCCGGCAACAGGCGCTGCGCATGCCTGCGGCCATAACCTGCAGATTTCCGCCATGCTTGGTGCTGCTTGCGGTATCGTAAAATCCGGCGTTCTGCCGGAGCTTGCAGGTGACGTTGTGTTCTTCGGCGTTCCTGCTGAGGAATATATTGAAATTGCGTACCGTAAAAAATTAGTGGAGTCCGGCAAGCTGCATTTTATGAGCGGCAAGGGCGAGCTGATTTATGAAGGCGCTTTTGATGATATTGATATGGCTATGCAGATGCATGCCGATAAAAATATGCCGAAGCCTACGGTTTCTATCGGCGAAAGCAGCAACGGCTTTGTAGGTAAAACCGTTCGCTATATCGGTAAAACCGCTCATGCAGCCGACGCTCCGCATGAAGGTGTCAACGCGCTGAATGCTGCTTGTCTGGGACTTATGGGTATCAACGCTTTGCGTGAAACCTTCCGCGAACAGGACGTAGTGCGTGTGCACCCGATTATTACTAAGGGCGGTGACTTTGTAAATTCTGTGCCTGATGATGTACGCCTGGAGCTGTATGTGCGTGCAAAAACCATGGATGCTATTGATTCCACACATACGCGCGTTGACGCAGCACTCAAGGCAGGCGGCGATGCTGTCGGTGCCAAGACTGTTATCGAAACACTGCCCGGCATGTTCCCGTTGAGCTGCAACAAGCGTATGAATGAGCTGTTTGCAGCCAATGCGAAAATTGCTTATCCGGATGTAGAGATAAAGGATGCCGGTCATTTCAGCGCATCTACCGATATGGGTGACGTATCACATCTGATGCCTGTTATCCATCCGTTTATCGGTGGTACGGACGGCCTGCTGCATACACCTGACTTCCATATGGTAGATTTTAATGCTGCTGTGCTGCTTCCTGCCAAAGCCTTTGCGATGATGCTGATAGATTTGCTGTATGATGATGCGAAAGAGGCTAAGGCTATTCTGGCTGACTTCAAGCCTATCCTGACCAAAGAAGAGTATATTGCAAAGTTAGAAAGCTATTTTAATAAGTAATTGAGCCACACAAGGCTATAATATGATAAAATATACATAATAAAAACAAAAGATAGGAAAGGAGAAGGCCTGCGAAATGCGTCACGTAGCTGAATAGCGAAAACCAAGCAGTAAGCTACCAGCAGGTATTATAGGTGCGTATACCATCTACCGCGCGAAAATGGTAACATGATTAGGCGGTCAGTGCTAAGTCAAAAAGCCGACAAGTATACAAATACCGTGGGTCGCACGGTAATCTACGCCTGTGGAGAGAGTGTAAGTCGCCATAACTCTTCGGAGTTAGTGGTGCTGTTCTCGCTGAAGCAGGAAGCTTCCGCCTCTATAGGCGGAGGTACGTTCACTAAGTAAAATAGAAATAATTTGTGGGAGGGAATGTAATGAAGAACATTAAATTACATGCCATAATTCTGGCGCTGATCATAGTTTCCGAGCTGATCGGCACTCATACCCTGAAGTTCGGTATCGGTCGTATCGTATTGCTGCCGATGCTGTACGCTCTGCTTTTGGGTATTTTGACAACACCTAAATTTTTGAACCTGTCCGGCAGAAAGGAAATGCTGGATGCCAGCAGTCTTGTCGGCGTAACGCTGATGCTTTTGATGGCACGCTACGGTACGCTGGTAGGTCCGACTCTGCCGAAGATTCTGGCTGCTTCTCCGGCGCTGATTCTGCAGGAGTTCGGTAACCTCGGTACTGTGCTTTTAGGCGTACCTGTTGCTGTTTACCTGGGCCTGAAGCGTGAAACCATCGGTGCGGCGCATTCTATCGCACGTGAGCCGAACGTTGCGCTTATCGGCGAAAAGTTCGGCCTGGACAGCAGTGAAGGCCGTGGCGTTATGGGCGTTTATATTGCCGGCACTGTTTTCGGTACTATTTTCTTCGGCCTGATGGCCAGCGTTGCTGCTTCCGTACTGCCGATTCATCCGTATGCACTGGCTATGGCCTCCGGCGTAGGCTCTGCCAGCATGATGACGGCTGCAGTTGGCTCCTTGGCTGCTATGTATCCTAATATGGCTGACCAGCTGGCAGCCTTTGGCGCAGCAAGTAATATGCTTTCCGGTCTTGACGGTCTGTATATGTCCGTATGGCTGGGCCTGCCGATGACCGAATGGCTGTACAAGAAATGTTACAAAATGAAATATGGCGTACTGCCAGAAGCTGATAAGAAAGGAGAGGAAGCATAATGAAAATTAAAGATACAATTATCATTTTGGCTATTGTAACCTTCATGAGCTTGTTCTCCAACGTATTGGGAACCAAGGCTGATATTATCCAGTCTATTCCCGGCCTGCTGATTTTGGCGGTTATTGCTTTTGTCGGCATGCTGTTGTCAAAATATATTCCCGGAGGTATTCCGGCTGCGGCATGGGTTGTAACTCTGGGCTGTATTCTGACTATCCCCGGCGTTCCAGGCAGTGATATTATCAACGGCTATGTAAAAAATGTCGGCTTTGTGGCCTTATGTACCCCGATTCTGGCTTATGCCGGTGTATCCATAGGCAAGGACCTTGACGACTTTGCCAAGACCGGCTGGCGCATTGTTATTCTGGCAATAGTTGTCTTTGTAGGCACCTATATTGCCAGCGCGATTATCGCTCAATGCATTTTGAAGGCTTTGGGACAAATTTAAAAGAATTGCTTTTGAACCGGCATCAGCTTGATGCCGGTTTTTTAAAAGCTTCAAACTTATTGTATACATGCTTTTTTGTTGAAATAATCTGCAAGTTAGAGTAAAATATGACTATAAACCATGAGGAGGTATCACTATGTCTGAAATCTTAGCGGAAGCAACTTTTCCGAGTGTAATCCATAATAATGAAGTTTGCGAAGAAATCGTTAAATGGGGCAATAAAAATGGTTTCCCCCTGCAAAAAGCAAAATTATATAATAAAATGGATGGGTATGTAGGCTTTTCTCCGGATAATTATTTCATTAAGGCAACCCGTCTGCCGCCTGTTCCCGGTGGTTGGAAAGTTGTTGTAGAAAAATATGAGGCTGAAAGCCGCATTATTCCTTTGAATGTTAAGCCCGGTACCAATGAAGTTAACCGTTTCATCCTGAAAATGATGGATGAATATGTTAAGGAAGGCCTGAAAATGGAGCTGAGTGACGAGGTTTATGAATCCTACGGTACTTACCTGCGTGATTTGAAGGTTACCGGTCACACCGTATTGATTAACACCTTTGAAGACTTTATCGAAAACATGCGTTAAGCTATGGCCGGTGTTTTGGAAAAACAGCTGGCGCGGGCGCTGGATATACGCCTTGCGGTTTTCGCATCCAAGGCAGCAAGCGGCAGCCTGCTGCAGGATGAAATGTCTTTGCGCGCCGCTGCCTATATGGCCAGCGAAATCATTATGCCCTGCTGCTGCATGATGTGCAATAAGGCTAAGCTGGAAGCGTTGCTTTCGCAGACGAAGCTTTGCGCGGAGAACAAAGAATTGACGCAGCGTCTGGCGGCGCTTGTCTATGATGATTTGGCGCGTTGTAATGGGTTAGGATAGGGCTGAGAAAAAAGTTGAAAAAAATCTCAACTTTTTTAAAAAAAGGTGTTGACAAAAACACGGTAATGCCTTATACTTATATTCGTTGCTGATGCATGCGGAAATAGCTCAGTGGTAGAGCACCTCCTTGCCAAGGAGGGGGTCGCGAGTTCGAATCTCGTTTTCCGCTCCAATTAAAAATTTGCCCGACAGATTGAGTCTGTCGGGTTTTTTGGTATTGTCAAGAAGCGAGCATTGTGATATGATATTATGAGCGATTTGTGTCAGCACATTTTCGCTAAGGAAGGCTGACAGTTTAATCCGATTATATTATTTTTTACCCACATAAATTTAAGGGAGGATTTTATTAATGAACGTTACTGTTGAAAGAGTAGAAAATGAGGCAACTTTAAAAATTACCGCTCCGGCTGCTGAGGTAAACGCAGGCTATAAAAAGGCTGTACAAAAAATTGCTGACCAGGCAAATATCCCTGGCTTCCGTAAAGGCAAAGCTCCGCGTGCTATCATTGAAATGCACTATGGCAAAGAAGCTGTAAAACAAGAAGCTTTTGAAATTGTTGCTAACAAAGCATACAGCGAAGCTCTGGACCAGGAAAAACTGATCCCTGTATCCGATCCTAAAGTTGAAGAATCTACCTTCGAAGAAGGCAAAGATATGGAACTGACCATTAAAGTAACCCTGAAACCGGAACCGGAACTGGGCGAATACAAAGGTCTGCATGTAGAGAAAAAAGAAGTTGAAGTAACCGACGAGCAGGTTGACGCTCAAATTAAAGACATGATGGGCCGTGACGCTAAAATGGTAGTTGCTGAAGAAGGCGCTGTAATTGAAAAAGGCGACTTCGCTATCATCGACTTTGCAGGTACTGTTGACGGCGAACCGTTCAGCGGCGGTGAAGGCAAAGGCTATCCTCTGGAAGTTGGCTCTAACTCCTTCATCCCCGGCTTTGAAGATCAGCTGGTTGGCCTGTCCAAAGGCGATTCCACTGACGTAGAAGTAACCTTCCCGGAAGATTACTTTGTTAAAGACCTGGCTGGCAAAGAAGCTATCTTCAAAGTAAACATCCAAGACGTAAAACGCAAAGAGCTGCCGGAACTGAACGACGAATATGTTGCTTCCAAGACCGACTTCAAAACTGTAGAAGAGCTGCGTGCTAACTACAAAGAGCGTATGCAAAAAGCTGCTGAAGCTAACGCTAAAGCTGAATACGAGCATGAACTGATTGACCTGGCTGTAGCTAACGCTAAATTCAGCGTTCCGGAAATCATGATTGAAGACAAAATCAGCCAAATGGTTGAAGAAATGAAAATGAGCCTGGAAAGCCGTAAAATGAGCTTGGATATGTACATGCAATACACCGGTCTGGACATGGCTAAAATCCGTGAAAACCAACGTCCGGTTGCTGAAGAAAACGTTAAGACCGACCTGGTTCTTGACGCTATCGCTAAAGCTGAAGACATTCAGGTTGACATGGCTGACGTTGATGCAGAAATCGCTGCTATTTCCGCACAACACGGCGCTTCTCCTGAAGAAGTTAAGAAAATCATCAAAGGCAACGGCACCATGGGCCTGCTGCTGGCTAACATCCTGCGCCGCAAAGCTGCTCACGTTGTTATCGACAGCGCAAAATAATTTTAGGTTATACTTACAGTAAAGGAGTGTGACAAAATGAATTATGTGCCTATCGTTGTTGAACAATCTAGTCGTGGAGAACGTTCCTATGATATTTATTCACGTCTTTTGAAGGATAGGATTGTTTTCGTTACCGGTCCGATTGATGACAATATGGCAAATGTTGTCATTGCTCAGTTATTGTTCCTTGAGTCCGAGGATCCGGACAAAGACATCCATCTGTATATTAACAGCCCCGGCGGCAGCGTAAGCGCCGGCATGGCTATTTATGATACGATGCAGTATATTAAGCCTGACGTTTCTACTATCTGCATGGGCATGGCTGCCAGCATGGCATCCGTGCTCCTGGCAGCAGGCGCGCCGGGCAAGCGTTTTGCATTGCCGTATTCCCGTGTTATGATTCATCAGCCCTTGGGCGGTGCACAGGGCCAGGCAACGGAGATTGAAATCCATGCCCGTGAAATTCTGCGTATCCGTGAAGAAATGAACCAGGTACTGGCAAAGCATACCGGTCAGACAGTGGAAAAAATTGCTGCCGATACCGAGCGCGATCATTATCTGACAAGCAAAGAAGCTAAGGAATATGGCCTGATTGATGAGGTTGTTTCCCGTAGTAAATCTGCAGAGTAAGATATACTATAAGGAGATTTAAAATATGAATTTTGATGAAGGACATGATGGAAAACCATGCTGTTCCTTTTGCGGCAAGCGTGAAGGTCAGGTAAAAAGACTGATTTCCGGTCGTGGTGTATTTATCTGCGATGAGTGTGTCGACTTCTGCAAATCCATGCTTGACGAGGAAAAAGAAAGCGATGCTGCCGAGCAGTTGGCTAATGCAGCTGATCTGCCGAAGCCTCAGGAAATCAAGGCAATCTTAGATGAGTATGTTATTGGTCAGGATGAGGCTAAAAAAACCTTGTCCGTAGCAGTATATAATCATTACAAGAGAATCAACTACGAAATTCAGAATCCGGAGTCCAAGCGTGATCTGGAGCTGCAGAAATCCAATATTCTGATGCTCGGTCCTACCGGCAGCGGCAAAACACTGCTCGCCCAGACTCTGGCAAAGATTCTGCAGGTTCCCTTTGCTATTGCTGATGCTACTACCTTAACGGAAGCAGGCTATGTAGGCGAGGATGTTGAAAACATTCTGCTTAAGCTTATCAGCAATGCCGATTATGACATTGAAGCTGCTCAACGCGGCATTATCTATATCGACGAGATTGATAAAATTGCCCGTAAATCCGAAAACGTTTCCATTACCCGTGATGTTTCCGGTGAAGGTGTTCAGCAGGCTCTGCTGAAAATCCTTGAAGGTACTGTTGCCAGCGTTCCGCCTAAGGGTGGACGTAAGCATCCGCATCAGGAGTTTATCAACATTGATACAACCAATATCCTGTTTATCTGCGGTGGTGCCTTTGCTGGACTGGAGCATATCATCAATGCCCGCGTAGGTAAGAAAAACCTGGGCTTTGGTGCTGATATCCGCCGTAAGGAAGAGGTTGATAACGAGGCTGTATTTGCCAAGGTATTGCCTGAGGATATCATGAAATTTGGTATTATTCCGGAATTTGCAGGACGTATGCCGGTAGTAGTAACACTCAATCCGCTGGATGAGGCTGCACTGGTACAAATACTGACTGAGCCGCGTAATGCGTTGGTTAAACAATACCAGCGTTTCCTGGAAATGGATGGCGTGGATTTGGAGTTTGAGCCGGGTGCTCTGACTGCTATTGCTGAGGAAGCATTGAAACGTAATGCCGGAGCGCGTGGCCTGAGATCTATTATTGAATCCACCATGCGTAACGTAATGTATGATGTTCCTTCCCGTGATGATGTAACAAAGTGCATTGTTACTGAAGCTACTATACGCCAGCATTGCGAGCCGCAAATGCTTACAAAATAACAAAATATCTAAGGGGGAAGGATTATTATACCTTCTCCCTTATTTTATCGCTATGGCAAGTATGCCTGTGTGCGTACTGCCAATAAATTTCTCTCTTGTTTTGGGAGCTTAAGGAGGGATTATATGGCTAATTTGATAATTACCAAGCCCCTGCTGGCTTTGAGGGGCGTTTTGATTTTTCCGGGCATGATTGCCAATCTGGACGTCGGCCGAGAAAAATCTATAGCTGCTATTGACGCAGCCGAAGCTACAGACAAGCAAATTATTCTGGTCGGGCAAAAACAGCCTGAGCAGGAAAATGTTGCTGCTGATGATTTATATGAATGGGGCGTTCTGGCTAATATCAAGCAAAAGCTGCAGCTTCCTAACGGCGCAGTGCGTTTGTTGGTAGAAGGCCTGGAGCGCGTACATGTGCTGAATGCGGTAGAGGTTCATGAGAATGAGCAGGATTTCTTTGTCGGTGAGGTAGAAGTAGTTCCTGCTGACGATGCGGTCGATGCCGAAGCAGAAGGCCTGCGTCGTCTGCTGCTGGATGCCTTTGAGCAATGGGTACTGCTTACGAAAAAGGTTAATCCAGATACGGTGCAGTCTCTTAAATCTCGTACTGACTTAAGCAAGGTGCCTGATATTATTGTCGGTTATCTGCCGCTGTCTTTGACCGAAAAGGAAGAGCTGTTGGAAATGGCGCCGCTGAAGCTGCGTCTGCGTAAATTATACGAGATTCTGGTGCGTGAGCAGGAAATTGCCGATGTAGCCAAAAATATTTCTGAACAGGTACACCAGCAGGTGGAGCAGAATCAGAAGGAATATTATCTGCGTGAGCAGATTAAGGCTATCAGCAAGGAGCTTGGCGAAAACGAAGACGTACAGGCAGAAATCGCTGAGTATAAGGAGCAGATGTCCAAGTTGAAAATGCCGCAAAATGTTGCGGAAAAAATCAACAAGGAGCTGGGACGTCTGGCGAAAATGCCGCCGATGACGCCGGAGGGAGCGGTAATCCGCACCTATATTGATTCTTTGCTGGCATTGCCTTGGGGCAAATTCACTAAGGATAATTTTGACCTGGATAAGGCGCAGACTGTTCTTGATAATGACCACTATGGCCTGAAGAAGGTTAAGGAGCGTATTTTGGAATATCTGGCAGTGCGTGCGCTGTCCAAAAGCACACGCGGACCGATTCTTTGCTTAGTAGGACCTCCCGGTGTAGGCAAAACAAGCTTGGCAAGCAGTATTGCCAAGGCGATTAAGCGCAAATTTACCCGCGTTTCTTTGGGCGGTGTGCGTGATGAAGCAGAAATCCGCGGTCATCGCCGTACCTATATCGGTTCTATGCCGGGCCGTATTATTCACGGTATGCAGACTTGCGGCTGCATGAACCCGGTATTCCTGTTGGACGAGATTGATAAAATGGCTTCTGATTTTCGTGGCGATCCGGCTTCTGCTCTCTTAGAGGTGCTTGATCCGGAGCAGAACAACAGCTTCAGTGACCACTTTATTGAATTCCCGTTTGATTTGTCGCATGTATTCTGGATTGTAACAGCAAATGCCGTAGATACTATTCCGCCGGCTTTGCTGGACCGTCTGGAGATTATCCAACTGAGCAGCTATACTGATGAAGAAAAGGTTAAGATTGCACAACTGCATTTGCTGCCTAAGGAGCTGAAGCTGAACGGACTTGAAAAATACAAGGTAAGCGTCAGCGAGAAGGCTATCCGCCGTGTAATTCATGACTATACCAGAGAAGCAGGCGTGCGTAACCTGGAGCGTAAGCTGGCAGGCATCTGCCGTAAGGTTGCGTTCAAAATCGTCAAGGGCAAGAGTAAGGGTGCTCAGGTAACAGAAAAGAATCTGGAAAAATATCTGGGACCGGTTATTTACCTTGATGATGATATCAGCCTGAAATCAAGTGTCGGCGTTGCCAATGGCCTGGCATGGACCAGTGTCGGCGGCGAGCTGCTGAAGGTAGAGGTGCTGGCGTTTAAGGGCAAAGGTAACCTTACGCTTACCGGTCAGCTGGGCGATGTAATGAAGGAGTCGGCTCAGGCCGGTTATACCTATATACGCAGCCGTGCGGAAGCGCTGGGGATTGCAGCCAACTTTGGTGAAACGATGGATATCCATATCCATCTGCCGGAGGGCGCTGTGCCTAAGGACGGACCTTCTGCCGGCGTAACAATGGTTACTGCCATGGTATCGGCGCTGACAGGTAAAAAGGTTAAAGGAAAGCTGGCGATGACCGGCGAAATTTCCCTGTCCGGCAAGGTATGGCCTGTCGGCGGTATTAAGGAAAAAATGCTGGCGGCTTATCGCTATGGCGTAAAGACAGTACTGCTGCCGAAGCGCAATATGCAGGATCTGGACGAGCTGCCGGAAAATATTCGTAAGGAAATGCAGTTTATACCTGTTGAGCATCTTGATGATGTTTTGAAGCTGGCATTGGAGGATAAAAATGAGTAAAGATAATTGGGATATTATCCGTGCTAAATATGTGGCCTCTGCAGTACGTGCAGACCAATATCCGCAGCCTGCTCTTATTGAGGCTGCCTTTATCGGCCGCAGTAATGTCGGCAAATCGTCGCTTATCAATTCACTCTGCCGCCGCAATGGCCTGGCACGTGTAAGCTCTACTCCGGGAAAAACGCAGACCATCAACTTTTATGAGCTGGAGGCTAAGCGAGTAGTTGAGGGTGAGGATGAAAGGGCATCCTTTTATCTGGTAGATTTACCAGGCTACGGCTTTGCTAAAACAAACCATAATAATAAGGACCAATGGTCCGGCTTTATCAGCAAATATTTATCCGGCAGCGAAAACCTCGGTGTTGTCTGCCAGCTGATTGATATCCGTCATAAGCCTATGGATAGTGATATGGAATGCTTCAACTGGCTGCGCAGCTGTGGCCTGAAGGTACAGGTTGTACTGACAAAATCCGACAAGCTTTCTAAAAATGCGGCGATGTCTCAAAAGGCACTCTTTAAGCGCGAAATGGGCCTGAAGGAGCATGAGATTATCACTTATTCCTCCTCACAGCATACAATGCGCGGCGAGCTGATTGAACGCATTATGAATGCTTTATCCGCTAACGGTGTAGAGCAGGAGTAGAAGCTATGTTTTTAAACCGCTTATTGCTTTTTATCATGGCGCTTTGCCTGGGAAGCCTGCTGGTACGCATGCATCTGCCGATACCGTTTTTACTGGGCGGGCTGCTGACTGCTTTGCTTTGTAAAACTCTGACACATCGCAGCGACGTAAGCTGGCCTAAGCAATGGCGTGAATATGCATTGATGGTTGCAGGCTATGGTATCGGTTCTACCTTTAGCTCGGATACTTGGAATAACTTTCTGGCTGAGCTGGTTGGTGTAGCGGAAGCAACGATAGTTATTTTGGCTGCCAGTATTGCCTTGGCCTTTGTTACGGCAAAGCTGGCGCGGGAAAACCTCAAAAGCTGCATTATGGGTATGCTTCCCGGAGGCATGACGCTGACGATGCTGCTTTGCGAGGACGACAAGGAGGTCAACCCCAACGTTGTCATGGTGATGCAAGTGCTGCGTCTGCTGGGCGTAGTTATTACTGTGCCGTTTCTTGTAATCTGGCTTTTGCATGCGCAGGTGACAGGCAGCAGCGTAGCATTGCCCAACCATGGCGGAGTACATTGGCTTGTTGTAGTGCCCTTGTCTATATTGGGCAGCTTTATAGCAACCAAAATACATATGCCGACGCCGAAACTGCTTGGACCGATTTTGGCGACGGCTGCATTTTCCGTCTTTGACGGCGGTGTGCAGCCTGTGCCTTTTTGGCTCATGGCGGCGGCGCAGGCCAGCATCGGTCTGTTTATGGGTATGCAGCTTGATGCGGACCGCATCGTAAAAACAGAAAAAATGGTACCCTATATTCTTATCGGTACGGCGATACTCATTGTTGTGAGTATCGGTATGGCTAATGTGCTTTCCGCACGCTACGGCTTTTCGCTGGTAACGGCGTTCCTGGCGATGGCGCCGGGAGGCATAGCCGAAATGTCTTTAGCCGGTATGAGTATGGGTGAGAATGTTTCGATTATCCTGACCTATCAGCTGGTGCGAGTGCTGGTGATAAATATCTTTATCCCGCCGCTGTTGGCATGGTGGTTTAAGGCTAAGCAGGCATAAGTTTAGAGGATTGCAGAAAAATTTTTCATGATTTAAGAAAAATTTTTCTTGCAGTCCTCTTTGTTTTTTTGCATGTAAAATCCTTGTAAAATCGCATGGCGTAAGGCTTTGAAGGATTACAACCATCTATCGGGACGTAAAAAGTCCATAGTGGGCAAAAACGTCATAAGGTGTTATACTTAATGCATATTAAGGCAAGACCTTAAAATAAAGTAGAAGGGATGATATAAAAATGACTTTTGAAAAATTTGTTGAAACTCTGTGCAACTTTAAATGGTATATGATTCACTGATTTTGGGAGGTGAGAATAATGCTGGAAAAATTTGTCAAAGCTTTATATGAAATGAATTTCTACTATATCCATTAACAGGTGGTATAAAAATGAAGATTGCTAAATCATAAGAACGCTTGCAGCTGAGCTGTAGGCGTTTTTTATTGCCTTAAAGCCGGTTGCGGCTGATATAATAGATTTTTTATTGTATTATATGTAAATTAAACACAAAGAACAGTTAATCAGAAATGGATGCAGCTACACATAAGACTGATATATACATGGAATGAAAACACAAAAATAAAAATCAATGAAAAAGGTTGACAAGGTAAATAGTAACTGCTATAATTAAGACAACAAGTTGATATTGATATTACAGGTGCGAAAGCTCAATAGAGAAGCCGGTGAAAGTCCGGCACGGTCCCGCCGCTGTGACGTGGAGCGTGTTTTGTTTATACCACTGGAGGGGTCCTCTGGGAAGGTGAAACACGTGAAGAAGCGAAGCCAGAAGAACTGCCTGTAAGATGCATCGTCGTTTGACCTGCGAGAGACGGGGAGAGATGTCGTAGAGCTGTAGTATAGGCTTGTGCGCCTAGTAGCTTTTGATATTTCGCCGTTTTTCAAAAGTCCTGCCCATATTGGGTGAAGGATTCTTTTTGAGAAACGGTTTTCTGTTTCTTATGCCATTGAAGGTCACGTGATGGCTGTGACCTTTTGGAGAGTGGCCGGGCCATCGATGTTATCTGTCATACTTGTCCGCGATACTGGACATATCGTGTTTTTCAAATCCCATTCTCAAATTTTTCTTTTAGCTGAGAACATTTCCTTTCTCCTCTCAAGCACGACAGCGTAGGGGTGCGCTGTCGTGCTGACAATCCAGCCATCACAAATGTGGTGGCTTTATTTTTTGCTGTTTAAAGGGAGGTTATTGATATGAAAGAATTATATTTGGCAGGCAAAATTGCTGAACTGCTGGCAGCCTTTGAAGGTATGAAAGGCGTTGAAGAAGTTGTTGCCGGACGTGCTAAAGCCAGCGGTGAGCTGGAAGTAAAGTGCGTACGTGTGCAATATAACCCCAAAAAGACAGATATCTGCGAGCTTTTGAAAAAATACTTCAATGAAGGGGTAAATCCCTATATCATCGCAGAAGATCCTTTGGAACAGGCTGCTGTTATTTACAAGGCAGCTGAAGATGTTCCTCAGATTGAATACTATGCTCGTTTTATGCAGAACCGTGGCGCAGAGCCGGGTGCTGCTTTAGGCAACATGATTCTTAATGATACTATGCCTGAAGAAAACGAGCTGCGCAGAGTCCAGATTAATTACGGACGTCTGCAGGAGTTCCTGGCAGATTAAACTGCCTGTTATTTTGTTATATACGGCCTGGACAACCGTGACCGTGTATATAAATGCTGTTTGCTTCTTAAAATCTATCCAAGCAAGGATGCGGCACATGTCCCCTGATGACCGGGTGAGAGCGGTCGGATAGCAGCTGCATCAGCAGACGAGATTGGCTGGAGGTGATATGCGTTTCAGCTTGGTGCTGTGAGCTTTTTCACAGTAATGATTAAATTATTAAAGGAGGATTATTTGAATGGCTGATGAACAACAAAAAACTGCAGCAGTCGTTGATGGCGAAAGACCGTTGACAGACAAAGAACTGGAAGCCATGTTGCGTAAGTCAGAGAAAGTAACCGAATTCCCGGAGGTAACTTTTGATGAATTTACCGAACCCACCTGGGATGAATGGGTGGAGGCATGTAATGTACTGTTGAAGGGCAAACCCTTTGACAAGATCATGTATACCAAAAACTACGAGGGCATTACCTTTGATCCGATTTATACTCGTAAAGGCACTGATGCAATTCTGCCGACCAACGATTATCCCGGTATGGGCGATTTCCTGCGCGGCGCAACTGTTAACGGTTATGTACACGAGCCCTGGGGCATTGCACAAGCTTGCGATGAAACCCTGCCGGCTGAAAACAACGAGCTGCTGAAGGAAGAAATTTCCAAGGGCTCCACTGTTTACAATATCAAACTGGATACTGCAACCAAAAACGGCGTAGACGTTAAAGATGCAGAAAAACCCGGCGATATTGGCGTGAACGTTACTACTGTTGAAGATATGAGCGTTCTGCTGGATGGTCTGAAACTTGACAAATATCCTATTATGATGTACACCGGTGCCGGCGCTAAAAACCTGCTGGCTCTGACTGTTGCTGCTCTGAAGGGTGCAGGTCATGATGTAAAAACCCTGCGCGGTGTTATCGGCGGTGACCCGATCGGCGAGCTTGTAAAAACCGGTAAAACCGAAACCTCTCTGGATGCTTTGTATGATGAAATGGCTGAAACCATTAAATTTGCTAAAGCTAATACTCCGGAGCTGCGCACTGTTTTCATCAACAGTGATGCTTACACCGATGGCGGTGCGGAAGCAGTACAAGAGGTTGCTTACACCTTCGCTACTGCTGTTGAATATGTACGTCAAATGCAAAAACGCGGTGTTGAACTGCATGACATTGCTAACTCCCTGTACTTCTGCTTCAACCAAGGTGCTAACTTCTTCATGGAAATCGCAAAACTGCGTTCCCTGCGTATGATCTGGGCAGCTATTATGGAAGCATTCGGTGCTGAAGAAGCAGACCGTGCTATTAAGGTTCATGGCCGTTGCGCTCGCTTCACTAAAACCGTTGTTGACCCGTATGTTAACATGTTGCGTAACTGCACCCAAACTTTCTCCAGCGTTGTAGGCGGCGTTTGCACTTATGACAATCCGCCGTTTGACGAGCTGATCCGTAAAGGCGACGTATTCTCCCGTCGTATCGCTCGTAACCTGCATGTAATGCTGCAAGAAGAATTTGGTATGCTGAGCCCGATTGATGCTGCCGGCGGTTCCTGGGGCGTTGAAACCCTGACCAAACAGATTACCGAAAAAATCTGGGCTGAGTTCCAAAAGGTTGAGGAAATGGGCGGCATCATTAAAGCTCTGGAAGCCGGCTATCCGCAAGCACAAGTTGCTGACGTTTTGGCTAAACGCTTCAAAGCTTTGGAAATGCGCAGCGATCGCGCTGTTGGCGTAAACATGTACCCGAACATGACCGAAGAACCGCTGGAGCGCCGCGAAGAGGACACTCCGAAACTGAAGAAAGAACGCGAAGCTGCTGTTGCTGCTTACGTTGCTGACATCGACACCAACTATCTGGCTGGCAAGCTGGCTGCTGTTGAAACTGTTGAAGGCGCAATCGAAGCATTCAGCAACGGTGCTACTATCGGCCAGGTTGCTGCTGCATCCTGCAAGGCTGAAGCTCCGGAAACCGTTGAAGCAATCGCTGCTCATCACTGGACCGAGCGCTATGAAGCACTGCGTTTCGAAACTGAAGACTATGTTAAGAAAACCGGCAAAAATGTTGAAGTATTCCTGTGCAACATGGGACCGATTCCTCAACATAAAGCTCGTGCCGACTTCTCCACCTCTTTCCTGCAGGTTGGTGAATTCAACGTTCATCTGAACGATGGTTTCCAAGACGGCGAAGATGGCGATCAATACGAAAAATGCCTGAAAGCTTTCAAAGAAGGCGACTACGATGTTGCAGTTATCTGCTCCACCGATGCTACCTATCCGGAAATCGTTCCGAAACTGGCTCCGATGATTAAAGCAGCTATGAAACCGTCCGCTACTCTGTTCCTGGCCGGCGCTGCTCCGAAAGACATGGAACAAGTTTACAAAGATGCTGGCGTTGACGATTTCATCAGCGTAAAAGCTAACTGCTTCCAAACTCTGAAGATGCTGCAAAAGAAGAAAGGGATGATTGAATAATGAGCATTAATCCGGATTTCACTAAAGTAGCCCTTCCTGATCATCCTTCTTGTTCTTATGACGAATGGAAGAAAAATCTGGAAGAAAAAATGGGCGAAAATTATGATGCCCTTTATGATACTACCTTGGAACGTATTCCTAAAGCTCCGCTGTACACCAAGGATATCTATGACAAATGTAACCATTTGGACTTCATGAGCGGTATTCCTCCGTTCCTGCGTGGTCCTTACTCCACAATGTATGTATTCCGTCCGTGGACTGTACGTCAATATGCAGGTTTCTCCACTGCGGAAGAATCCAACGCATTCTATCGTCGTAACCTGGCTGCAGGCCAAAAAGGTCTGTCCATCGCGTTCGACTTGCCGACTCACCGCGGCTATGACGCTGATAACCCGCGTGTAGTTGGTGACGTTGGTAAAGCAGGCGTATCTGTTTGCTCCATGCTCGATATGAACATCCTGTTCTCCGGTATTCCTCTGGATCAGATGTCCGTATCCATGACCATGAACGGCGCAGTACTGCCTGTACTGGCATTCTTCATCGTATCCGGTGAAGAACAAGGCGTTGATAAATCTATCATGGCCGGTACCATTCAGAACGATATTCTGAAAGAGTTCATGGTACGTAACACCTACATTTATCCGCCTGCTATGTCCATGCGTATCATCGGTGATATTTTCGAATATACCACCAAATATATGCCTAAATTCAACAGTATTTCCATTTCCGGTTACCATATTCAAGAGTGCGGCGCAACCTGCGACCTTGAATTAGGCTACACTCTGGCTGATGGTATGGAATATATCCGTACCGGTGAAGCTGCAGGCCTGCCTGTAGACGCATTCGCAAAACGTCTGTCCTTCTTCTGGGATATGGGCAAAAACTACTTCATGGAAGTTGCTAAAATGCGTGCTGCTCGTGTTCTGTGGGCTAAGATTCTTAAGAGCTTCGGCGCTAAGAACCCGAAATCCATGGCACTGCGTACTCACAGCCAGACTTCCGGCTGGTCTCTGACCGAACAGGATCCGTTCAACAACATCTCCCGTACTTGTATGGAAGCTATGTCTGCTGCTCTGGGCCATACCCAATCCCTGCATACAAACGCACTGGACGAAGCTATCGCACTGCCGACCGACTTCTCCGCTCGTCTTGCTCGTAACACCCAGCTGTACATCCAGGATGAAACCAAAGTCTGCAAGATTATCGATCCGTGGGGCGGTTCCTACTATGTTGAATACCTCACCAACGAAATCATTCGCCGTGCTTGGGCTCATATCCAGGAAGTTGAAGCACTCGGTGGTATGGCAAAAGCTATTGCAACCGGCCTGCCGAAGATGCGTATCGAAGAGTGCGCAGCTCGTCGTCAAGCTAACATCGATAGCGGTAAAGAAACCATCGTTGGCCTGAACAAATATCGTCTGGCTAAGGAAGATCCTCTGAACGTACTGTCCATCGATAACACCGCTGTACGTAACGCTCAGATTAAACGTCTGGAAAAACTGAGAGCAGAACGCGACAACGACGCTGTTGCACGCGATCTGGAAGCTATTACCCGCGCAGCAGAAACCCGTGACAACGGCAACCTGCTGGAAATGGCTGTACAAGCTGCTCGCGACCGTGCTTCCCTCGGTGAAATTTCTGACGCAGTTGAAAAAGTATCCGGTCGTTTCAATGCTGTAATCCACACTGTATCCGGTGTATACTCCAGTGAATTCAGCGGCAACGATGACATGGAAAAAGCTACCAAACTGGCTGATGAGTTTGAAAAACTTGAAGGCCGTCGTCCTCGTATCTTCCTGGCTAAAATGGGCCAAGATGGTCATGACCGCGGACAAAAAGTTCTGGCAACCTCCTTCGCTGATATGGGCTGGACCGTCGACGTTGGTCCTCTGTTCCAGACTCCGGAAGAATCTGCACAAGACGCTGTAGATAACGACGTTGATATGGTTGGCTTCTCTTCCCTGGCTGCAGGTCATAAAACCTTGCTGCCGGCAATCGTTGAAGAACTGAAGAAACGTGGCCGTGAAGATATCATGGTATGTATCGGCGGTGTAATTCCTGCACAGGATTATGACTACCTGTATGAACATGGTGCAGCAGGCATCTTTGGACCTGGTACCAACATTCCTAAGTGCTGCATCCAATTACTGCAAATGTTGGTTGACCGTGCAAAAGCTGAACACGCTGAAGACTGAGGTGATATAAATGCCTGAAACTGGTGAAAAAGATATTAGGCCGAGTTGGGTACCCCTGAAAAAAGACCCTAACTTTGCCTGCTCTGTAATGGGCGGGATTGACAGTGCCGTAAACGCTGTCAGCGAGGAGAAGTATAACCCTGTGGATAAAATTAGGAAATTCCCCTTGAGGAAAAAGCCTAGTCCGGAAGAGTTAATAAAAGGAGTCAGTGAAGGCGATCGTAAAACCTTATCTCAAGCTATTACTCTTATAGAAAGCAATGCACCGAGGGATTTTGATAAAGCACAGCGTGTCCTGCAGGCTCTTCTGCCGCGTACAGGCAAAGCTTTGCGCATCGGCATTTCCGGTGTACCGGGTGCCGGCAAAAGTACCTTTATCGAGTCCTTTGGCCAGATGCTGTGTCATCAGGGCTACAAGGTCGCAGTTCTTGCTGTCGACCCTACCAGCTCTATTACCGGTGGCTCTATTTTGGGTGATAAAACGCGTATGCAGATGCTTTCGCGTGAACCAAATTGCTTTATCCGTCCGTCCCCTGCAAAGGGTACCTTGGGCGGCGTTGCCCGTAAAAGCCGTGAAACCATGCTGCTTTGCGAGGCTGCAGGCTGTGACGTTATCTTAGTAGAAACTGTAGGTGTAGGCCAGTCCGAAATCACTGTCCGTTCGATGGTTGACTTCTTTATGCTGGTAGTACTGACCGGTGCCGGTGATGATCTGCAAGGCATCAAGAAAGGCATCATGGAGGTTGCCGACGCTATCGTTGTCAACAAAGCCGATGGTGACAATCTGCCGAAAGCTATTGTTACCCAGGGTGAGTATGAGCGTATGATTGAATTCATCCGCCCTGCTACCGAAGGCTGGAAAACTCACGCCTACAGATGCTCTGCTTTGACCAAGGAAGGCCTGCTTGAGCTTTGGGCAGTAATGCGCAAGTTCGAAAAGGTTACCAAGGAATGCGGTTCCTTCGACAAACGTCGTAAATCGCAGACTATTTCTTGGGTTAACAGTATGATTGACGAGCATTTACATAACCTGTTCTTTGAAGACCCGATGATTAAAGGACGATTACCGGCAGTAATGGAAGCAGCTGTTAATGGCGTGGTATCCCCAAGTCAGGCTGTTACCGAGCTGATTAATGCCTTTGATATTGATCGTGCTTCAATGAGGCATCGCAATCAAAACAAATAAAGTCCGGCAAGAAAGCACCCAGTGGTGATTTTTGACCGGCAAAAACAAAAGGCTGTCATTGATGAAGCTTCATCAGTGACAGCCTTTTTGTTATATAATGCCTTGCGGATGCTGCAAAAGGACATTATTGCAAGGGAAAATATGATGTTAACCGGATCAAAGGCTGCGGAGATTTGCCCTGAAAAGAGTAAGAGATTCTATTTCTTTTGTTGTCAATAAATAAGTGCATCTTTAGTAATATGAGTTCTTACGATATTTTTTTAGGGAACTTTTTCGCTAAAGTCTTGACATTCTTAATCGGACTTAGTATAATTAAAAGCAACAAATCAATATTTCGTATGAAGCGCTAATTGGTGAAAATCCACACGGTCCCGCCGCTGTAACAGGCTTGCCTGGAGTCAGCAAAGTACTTTGTACAAGCATATGCTTGACCTGCGAGCGACAGGAGAAGATGTTAACAGACAAGATACTGTTTATGTGAGAGTGGCAGCTATCTTAATTGTATGCATTAACCGTCTTTGCTTGCAAAGACGGTTTTTTTCAACTATCAAATGTGGGTCGAAATATTGATTTCCCAAACATTAGAACAAACTAAGCAAATCGGACAATTTGCTGTTCTGTTACGTAAAGATTTTTCAAATTCTCCTTCTCCTCCAATTTTATCGTGTGTAGCTTGTTACAGGGGTGTGGCAATGCAACAATAAAAAAACCGCCAGGTAAGGCGGCTTTTTTATTGCCTTCGCAAGGAAAGCATAAGCATAGTATGATAAAATAAAAAACCGCCGTGAGGCGGTTTTTGTTTTATAAAGAAGAATTCTTCAGAACCTCGTCCAGGTTGCATACCTGCTGTGAATTACGTGTCTTGGAATAGAATTTGAGGAAATGCTGGGCAACAACGGAAAGCGGTCTGTCCTTAACCTTTACTACGGTCTTGTAAACGTCTGCCTTGATATCGGATATAGGACGAGTGATAAATTCTTCACCAAGGTCTTCTCCGGGCTCTACAGGCACGATAGAAACGGCTGCCTTGGCGCGTGTCCATTCCAAGGTAGTGCTGCGGGTGGTGCTGGTGCAGGTGATACGCGGAACGATAGATGCCTGCGCACAGGCCTTGAGGAAAATTTCGGAGCAGCCGGAGCTGATGCTCAAAGGTACATCCTCTAATTCCTTAAGGGTGACAACCTTTTTGCTGTCATCCAGAAAAACAGAGTTTTTATGGAAAACGGCTGTCAGCTCTTCGTCGCGACGGAAGAGAACCTCAAAGTTATCCTGATGCTCTACCGGTACGCTCAAAATTCCCAGCTCGGTAATACCGTTAAGCATTTGCTGTGTCTGTTCGTTTATGCTTGCTTCAAACAGCTCACATTTAATATTAGGATAAAGAGTACAGAAATCCTTGAGGGAGGATTTAATGAATAAAGCACTGCGGGAGTTGGCGATGCTGAAACGCAGCGTACCTACAACACCGCCCATAATATTTTCGATTTCGCTTTTGGCAAGATCCTCCAAAGCGCACATATATTTTGCTTTTTGGTAGAGGACGCGTCCTGCCTCGGTCAGGAGAATCTGACGGCTGCCGCGGGTGGTAATTATAAGCTTGGTGCCGAAATAGTTTTCCAGGGCACGTAGCTGCTTGCTGAGGGCCGGCTGAGCAATATGCACGTAATCAGCCGCACCGGTAAAGCTACCGGCTTCAATAATTGCCAAAAAGTTTCTGTAATTGTCTAATTCCATGTTTTGCAGACCTCCAACTAATACTAAACTTATGTAAAATAGAAACAATAATAGATTCTAAATATGGGTATAATACAATTAGTTTATCATATTGCTAGTATATTTTCAAGAAATTCAACGATTAAGGCTATTATAGAACAGAAGAATGCCAAAAAGCAATAATAAAATGTCATATCTATAATTCCTATTAGCTATTTTTCTTATTAAGCAATATCTGTTATACTAAATGCGTATAAAGCAGGGGCCTTATACAGAGCAAATTGACTTATTCAAAGCAAAGGAGAGAACAATCATGGCTGAAACAAAAATGGCAGTCGAAAAAGAAATCGGTTTATTCGCACATCTGTGCCGTCAACGCAACGGTGCAGCAAAAGTATTCCCGCATTGTGGTGAAAAAGGCTTTGCCTTCAGCAGAAGAGTACAGGGCTTCAAACTGAGCGAAGCATCCCTGAAAGCATTAAAAAGAGGTTAAGAAGAAAGATGAGCTTTGTACTGAACTATCTCAAAGAGTTGGACAGAGAATACTATAGTAAATGGTTTAAGAATATTTTGCTTTAAGCTTTAAACAGCAGCATTATAATATGCCAGTCCGCGAGCGATGACGTTATGGCCTACCTCCTTGTACGTCGTTGGCAGACTGGCTTTTTGTTTGCCTAAAATATTCCTGACGGATATATGAATAATGCTACATAGGTATTTTTATTCCGGCGATAATTGTCGTATAATATAAAACTGCCTGCTGTAAAAAAACAAGTGGAAATTAGTTTCAAAATATATTTAATTACTTTCTGAAATATACTTAATTCATATAACTTCTATTCCAACTAGGTATTTTTATTATTTTGGAATATGTTGTATAATCTCTAACAGTGAAAGGCACTCTCCAAAAAGAACAAGAAAGGAGCTGATAAGTTTTGGACATTGCACTTATCATGAATGATGAAAAAGAAGATTCTAAGATTCGGGAGTACCTGAAACAGGTAGACAAGAAGTTTTACTATCGAGCTATCGAGAACAGGAAAAAGGAAGGTAAAGTCTTCCCGCATCGAGGCGAAGATGGTAAGCTCTTTGTAAACACTTTTCAATATGTAAACCTATTTAAGAAGAAATAAGTGGAGGGAAATTTTTATGACACCAGCAATTAAATGCTTAATTCTGTTAGCAGTAGTTGCACTGTTATTCGTTACCGAAATGATTCCGCTGGCAATGACCGCGGTTCTGGCTGCTATAGCCTGCAGTGCATTGGGCCTGGTTCCTGAGAACCAAATCTTCCTTGGCCTGGCAGATTCTACTGTAGTTCTTTTTGGCGGTATGTTCGTCGTTGGCGCTGCTATGTTTTACACCGGCCTCGCTCAAAAGGTTGGCGGCGCTGTAGTAAAGCTGTTTGGTACCAATGAAAACAGCCTGATGTTTGGTCTTATGATTATTGCAGCTGTTATGTCTGCGTTCTTGTCTAACACCGGTACCACCGCTTGCCTGATTCCTGTAGTTATGGGTATCTGCGCACAAGCAAAGCTTTCCGCTTCCCGTCAGCTGATGCCGTTGGCTTTCGCTGCCGGCCTTGGCGGTACCTGCACCCTGATTGGTACCCCGCCGAACATTCTGGCAAACGTTGCTCTGAAAGCAGCTGGTATGCCGGAGCTGCAATTTGGCTTCTTTGAATATGCCTACATCGGTATTCCTATTACTATTGCCGGCATCGTTTACATGATGTTCCTTGGCAAATACATCCTGCCGGAAGCTAAAACCGAAGAGGTTGCAGATGTAGAGCAAGAGATTGATGCTACCAACACTACTCCTAAAAAACAAATGATCTGCGGTATCATCATGGTTGGCGTTATTGGTTCTATGGCAACCAGCATCGTTCCTTTGGAACTGGCTGCTGTTGTCGGAGCGGTACTGTGCGTACTGACAGGCTGCATCACTGAAAAACAAGCCTATAACTCCATCGACTGGATTACTATCTTCCTGTTTGCAGGCATGATTCCTGTTGCAACAGCTATGAACACCAGCGGCGCTGGCAAGCTGATTGCTGAATTCACCGTAAGCCTGATGGGCGGTAACCCGTCTCCGTACTTGGTAACTGCAGTACTCTTCGGTCTGGCAGTTGTCCTGACTCAGTTTATGAGCAACACTGCTTCTAAAGCTCTGCTGTGCCCGGTTGGCATTGCACTGTCCGCACAAATGGGTGCATCTCCGAAAGCTGTACTGATGGCAATCCTGATTGCTTCCAGCTGTGCATTCGCTTCTCCGGTAGGGACTCCTCCGAACACCCTGGTACTTGGCCCTGGCAAGTACAAATTCATGGATTATGTTAAATGCGGCGGCGGTCTGGTAGCAGTCAGCATGATTGTTGCAATCATCGTTATTCCTATCGTATGGCCGTTCTTCCCGACTGCAGCATAATTAACTAAAGACTCAGGTCTTACCACCTTTCTTAAAATGTCTGCAACGCTCCCAAATGGGAGCGGTCAGCAGACGCAAATTGGATAGAGAACAATTTATTATAGACGGGGCGGAAGCTGCCCTGACGCACAAAGCTTCAAAGATGCTTACACTTACAAATTCCTTCTTTCTGTATATATTTGCTTAGGGGACATTGGCAGTATATATAGGATATAAATGAAAAGACTACCCTTCGTCATGTTGGACAGAGCATGGCGGAGGGTAGTTTTAATTATAGTGCTGCAGTAAAAATATCACCCCTATAAATAATAGTAGAAAGTTGATTTACTATTATATATAGGGGTGCATATTATCTTCTGTAAAACAGCTTTGCTGATATCTTTGTGCTTGCTTTCGAACCTTCTTTACACAAATACATATTGCACCAGCAGCATATAGCCTATAGTGCCTGCTGCTATCGTCAGCAGCAGATTACGCAGAGTTGCCTGCAGGATAACTGTCAGCGCTACGGCAATGGCTTCGGGCAGGCCGTGGCTGCCGGTCATAATTTGCGTATCCTTGAGGGAGTAGACAACAAGCATGCCCATAACGGCCGCAGGCAGCATTTTACCTAAAAATGCTACCAGAGGCGGCGTTTTTTTATTGGCCGGGAACAGGATGAAGGGCAGAAAGCGCGTCAGCATCGTGCCTGCTACAACGGCGACAATGGTTATGATTTGTTCTGTGAAGCTCATAATTTAATGCCCCCTTTGTAATATGCGGTGATGAATATCAGCAGCATAAGCAGCATAGCCGGTGGAATAAAGCTTTGCGGACCGATTAGCATCAGGCAAACCAACGGAATGACAATGCCTAAAACAGCAGGAGTGTGATTTTCTGTCGATTGCCACTGGCTGACGAAAATTGCCGTGAAGAGAGCGACGAGGGCAAAATCCAGACCTTTGGTATTGATTTGCAGGCTGTTGCCCAAGAAACCGCCGATGGTTGCGCCCGCTACCCAGTAGATTTGGTTCAGCAGATTTACGCAGACCATGAAGCAGCCCTTGTCGATGCCTTCAGGGATAACGGTATTGCAGTTGATTGCGAAGGATTCATCACACATACCGAAAATCAGATAAAACTTTTTCAGACCGGTATTCTTATATTTTTCCAGCATGCTAAGGCCGTAGAACAGATGACGTGAATTAATCATCAGTGCCATAAAAAAGCAGTATAAAGGATTGAAGGGACTAAGCAGCATTGTGACCAGAACGAATTCCATGCTGCCGGCAAAGACGAGAGCACTGGTAAAAAACGGATACCAGGGAGAAAAGCCCTTGCTGCAGATATAAAAGCCGTAGGAGATGCCTAAAAAAAGAAACGCTGCGCAAATTGGCAGCGTTAGTGGAAAAGCAGCTTTGAGTGCTTTGCTATATTTGTTGTTCATAATGAAAACCTGCACAATTCTTTAATTCATAGAAACTATGTAGGCTTTATTGTACAGTATCCTGCGGTAATTGTCAACGCTTGGGAGCCGGACCGCTGCTGGAGCGGGCAACAAGACGGCATTTGTATTCTACATGTGTAATAGGCTCAAATTTACCGTGGTGCTCGTAGCTGGCTATTTCCTCCTGCAGCAGCTTGAAGGCGCTTTTGCCGCATTCTGTCAGCGAGTTGTCGATAGTTGTAAGGTTGACGCCGCGCAGATGCGAGGGGAAGATGTTATCAAAACCGCAAAGGCTGATATCATCGGGAATCCTTAGGCCTCTGTCGATAATGGCATTATATGCACCGTAGGCAACCATATCATTGATAGCGACTATCGCTGTTGTTTCCGGCGCTGCTTCAAGACAACGGTTGGCAAGCTCATAGCCTGTGCTGTATTCTACTTCAACGTGCGAAAGCTCATAGTCTGGGGTGATTTCCTTGGTGAAGAGGGAAAGCTTGGCATCTGCTGCCTTGCAGGCATCCTCCAAACCCTGATAGCGGCGCACACGCGAGGTATGTTGGTCATTGAGCGTTGTAGAAAGATAGGCAACATGCTTATGTCCCCAATCCGTAAGATGCTTGCCGATGAGCTGGCCTGCAGTAAAGTTGTTCATGTCTACAGTAGCAAGCTCCAAATCACTGCGTCTGTCACCGATGGCAACAACGGGCAGATATTTGCTGAGCTTGTACGCCAGCTGCGGCTGTTGGGGAATCATGGCGAAGATGACACCGGCAACGTTAAATTTGCGGGCCTGTTCCATGATAAATTTTTCCGTATCTGTATCCCAATAGGTGGTGCGGACGGAGGTGACAAAGCCTTGCTTACGGGCAGCGATTTCAATACCTTGGATAATAGTAGTATAGAAAGGATTGAATAATGAAGGACAGATAATAATGATTAGTGTATCTGAGGGCCTGACGAGGGCGTAGGCCTTTTCCTTGCTGCTTTTGTAGCCGAGCTCAGCAGCGATAGCGTAGACCTGTTCAACAGTTTCCGCGTTGAAGCGGTCAATACTGCGCCTGTTGAGAATCATCGATACGCTGGCAGGCGAAAGACCTGTCTTGGTAGCAATATCCTTCAGGGTAACCTTCTTAGGCATAAACACAATCCTTTCTGATTTAATTATGTATCGGGTGGCTGATATAAATTATCTGCCTAAAACCTTTGCGGCAATGTCAGGATAATTGGTAATCAGAACGTCAACACCGGCATCAACCAGCTCCTGCATCATTTCAGCATCGTTAGGAGTCCATGCCTGCAGAGCGATGTTGTGTGCGTGCAGATCAGCAGCAACGCCTTCCTTAGCACAGAAATAGGTGCGGGCGTTAACACTTGCAGCGCCTTGGGAAGCAGCGTATTCGCCGATGTTCATCAGCCAGGTGTCGGTTAAAAGACCGCATTTTGCTTCCGGCATCAGTTTTTTGATTCTGGCAACAGTGTAATGGTTGAAGGAAGAATACCAGATCTGGTCTTCCAGACCGAATTCCTTGACCATAGCAATGAGCTTTTCTTCAATGCCTTCATATTCAAAATAGCTGGTTTTGAGCTCGATATTGGTAATCAGTTTGGTGGTTTTCAGCCAGGTGAAATATTCGCGTAATGTAGGAATGGTTTGGCGAGGGAAGAAGCCTTTGACATTAACGCCTACAGAAAGCATTTTCAGCTCTTCCAGGGTATGGTCCTTCAGCCAGCCGCTGCCGTTAGTGGTGCGGTCAAGCATTTCGTCATGCATGATAACGATTTCACCATCTTTGGTGAGCTGGATATCCAGTTCAATGCCGTCAGCAACAGTTTCTTCTGCTACCTTTTGGAAAGCAAGCATAGTATTTTCAGGATAATAGCCGCTGAAGCCGCGGTGCGCAAAAATTTGAACCATTTCTATTCCTCCTTGAAATTTTCAATAATGTTCAACACTATCTTAGCATAAGATAAGCGAAAAAACAAGTGGGACATAATAAGTCCAATAGGGATAAAAAACGGCCAAAAGCTAGACTGCAAGTACATTTGCTAAATGTGCGTAAAATTATTGACAATTCTGTGTCACTCTGTTAATATGGTATCAGATTCAAAACGGGAATCTCTATTACATTAAATTTCAACAAAATTCAACAAAATTCAACAAGGGATTTAGGAGGATGAACATGAAAAAGATCGTAGCTCTTCTGTTAATGTCTGTTATGATGTTGGCGCTGACCGGTTGCGGCGGTTCTGACAAAAAGGATGAAAAGGCAGCAGGTTCTGACAAAAAGGTTGTTTTGAAGCTGAGCCATGTATTTTCTCCCGATGAGCAGCTGTACAAATCCATGGAATTGGTTGCTGAACGTATTAACAAGAAAACCAATGGCCGTGTAGAAATTCAATGCTTTGGTCAAAACCAGCTGGCTTGCTACAAGGATGGTCTGGAGCAGGTTGCCAACGGTGCTAACTTTATTTCTGTAGAAGACCCGTCTTATCTGGGCGACTATGTACCTGATTTCAAACCTTTGGTTGGCCCGATGCTGTATCAATCCTATGACGAATATGAGAAGATGATTGAAACTCCGTTGGTTAAGGACATGGAAAAGAAAGCTGAAGAAAAAGGTATTAAGGTTTTGGCTCTGGACTACATCTTCGGCTTCCGTAATGTTATGACCAACAAAGTTATCACCAAACCGGAAGATATGAAAGGTCTGAAACTGCGTACTCCCGGCAGCAAGCTGTTCATTGACACCATCAATGCTATGGGCGCTACCGCTACCAGCCTGCCGTTCTCCGAAACTCTGTCCGGCGTTTCCCAAGGCGTTGTAGACGGTCTGGAAGGCTCCGAATTCACCAACATCGGTACCAAATGCTATGAGCATGTTAAAAACGTAGCTACCACCAAGCATTTCCTGGGTACCTGCGGCGTATACATTTCCACCAAAGTATTCAACAGCCTGTCTCCGGAAGATCAGAAGATTGTTGCTGAAGAATTTGCTTACGGCGGTAAAGAAATGACCAAGATTTCCACCGAATCCTATAACAAGGTTTATAAGGAACTGGAAAGCAAGGGCGTAAAATTCAACGATGTTGATCATGCTGCTTTCGAAAAAGCTACCGAGCCTGTATTCAAACAGATGGAAGAAAAAGAAGGCGCAACTCCTGGTATCTATGAAAAGCTGAAAGCTGAGCTGGCAAAAATCCGCGCTGCAAAATAAGCTGTAGATTTTTTCAACATTACTAAACAGTTATAATGAAACACTAAGGAGCTACCACGCTGCATGCATGCGGCGTGACAGCTCCTTCCTTTGCATAAGTATTACTATAAAAAATGGAGGTAAAATTTTGGGTAAAAACCTGAGCTTCGTGCTAAATAATTTGGAAGATTTAGTTGCTGCATTTTTCATCAGCATTACTACTATCCTTGTTGTCATCAATATTGTTCTGCGTTATGTTTTTAACTCTGGCCTTGTTTGGTCTGAAGAGGTTGCTACCGGCTGCTTTGTCTGGTCGGTATTCATCGGCGCTGTTGCCGTATTCAAGCATCGCGGTCACGTTGGCGTTGATATCATCGTTAAAAGAATGCCCCAAGGTATGCAGAAGGCTATCGGCCTGATTACCGACATTATTCTTGTAGCGCTCAACGGCTACATGTCTTATCTTTCTTTTATCTATATTTCCAAATCCTATACGAAAATGACCCCGGTACTGGGTATTTCTTCCGTTTATATCAGTTCTTCCGTACTGATTGCGTTTGTACTCATGACCGTGTATTCTATTAAATTTGTCTGGCAGGATGTTACCGGTTCCGGAAAGGAGGAAAAATAATGGCTTATTTGCCCGTCATCATCGTTTTTGTGCTTTATTTTTCCAGTATTCCAATCGCTTATGCCCTGTTCGGTGCAACGATTTCCTACTTTACCTTTTTGGATGCGACTTCTCCTGCGCATCTGGTATTCCAACGTATTATTACCAGCACGCAGTCCTTCCCGCTGCTGGCAATTCCCTTCTTTATTATGGCAGGCTCCATCATGAACTATGCCGGTATCAGTGATAAGCTGATGAAATTTACCGACGTGCTCATGGGTCATATGACCGGCGGTCTGGCTCAGGTTAACGTACTGCTCAGCCTGCTGATGGGCGGCGTTTCCGGCAGTGCTAACGCTGACGCTGCTATGCAGAGTAAAATGCTTGTTCCGGAAATGGAAAAGCGCGGTTACGGCAGAGCCTTCAGTGCTGCGGTAACAGCTGCGTCCTCCGCAAGTACGCCTGTAATTCCTCCCGGAATTAACCTGATTATTTATGCGCTGATTGCCAGCGTATCCGTAACCAAAATGTTTATGGCAGGCTATGTGCCCGGCATTCTCATGGCAGTATCTATGATGATTGTTGTTGCCATTGTTTCCAAAAAGCGTGGCTACAAGCCTTCGCGTGAAAAGGCTGCTACCTTCGGTGAAATTATGACTCAGCTTAAGGAATCTATCTGGGCGCTGCTTTTCCCGTTCGGTATTATTGCCGGCCTGCGCATGGGTATGTTCACTCCGTCCGAGGCAGGCGCTGTAGCAGTAGTATATTGCATCATGGTAGGCGCCTTCATCTATAAGGAGCTGAAGTGGGAATATGCTTGGCCGATTATGAAGGAAACTATTTACGGTACCAGCTCTGTTGTACTGATTATCGTAGCAGCTTCTTTCTTTGGCTATTATCTGAACTGGGAACGTATTCCGCAGCATATCACCTCCGCAATGCTTGACTTTACCCGCAATCCGTACATGATGCTGATGCTGGTAAATATCCTGCTGCTGATTTTGGGCATGTTCCTAGAGGGTGGCGCTGCACTGATTATTCTGGCTCCGCTGCTTGTTCCTGTTGTAACCAAACTGGGTGTTGACCCTGTACACTTCGGTATTATCTGTATTGTTAATATTATGATCGGCGGTCTGACGCCACCGTTCGGTTCGATGATGTTTACGGTTTGTGCGATAACGGAAACGCCGCTCGGCGAATTCTTCAAGGAAGTTTGGCCGTTTATCGTAGCGCTGCTTGTAGCATTACTTATTGTCACCTATGTGCCGGGGTTGGTAATGTTCTTGCCTAATTTATAAGGCGTGCGATAAGGCACCGTATACTTCATCAGGATTCCTAGACGTACTAAAAGTACGCCGTCGTCACCCTTCTTCGTCTCCGTCACCTTCTCCCACGTCTTTGGCGAAGGTTTGCGGACGTGCGATAAGGCGTCGTATACATCATCAGGATTCCCAATCACATATAATTAAATATGCTTTTTTAGGAGCTGCTACGAAAGTGGCGGCTCCTTATGTTTTGTGTTATACTTAAAAATATCAAGGAAAGGTCGTGAAAGCATGAAAAATAAATATATCATGGCACTGGATTTGGGAACTACCAGCTGCCGTTGTATTTTGTTTGACAAGCATGGAGAAATCTGCAGCGTAGCACAAAAGGAGTTTACGCAGTATTATCCGCAGGCAGGCTGGGTGGAGCACGATGCCGAGGAAATCTGGGCTACCCAGGTAGGCCTGATGTACGAGGCAATGAGCAAGCTGGATGTTACTCCGGCTGATATTGCCGGCATCGGTATTACGAATCAGCGCGAAACTACCGTAGTGTGGGACAAGAACACCGGTCGTCCTATCTGCAGGGCGATTGTCTGGCAGTGCCGTCGTACCGCAGAATACTGTGATTTACTGAAAATCCGTGGCTATGCCAATATGTTCCGCGAAAAGACAGGTCTGGTTCTGGATGCTTATTTCTCCGGTACCAAGCTGCACTGGATTCTGGAAAACGTACCTCATGCACGCGAGCGTGCGGAAGCAGGCCAACTGCTGTTCGGCACTATCGACAGCTGGATTATCTGGAAGCTGACCGGCGGTAAGGTTCATGTTACGGATTATTCCAATGCTTCCCGTACATTGATGTTTAATATTCATACTCTGCAGTGGGATGACGAAATCCTGACTGTTTTGGGCATTCCGCGCCAGATGCTGCCGGAGGTTAAGCCGTCCAGCTGTGTATACGGTTCTACCGATGCCAAGCTTTTTGAGGCTTCTATTCCTATCGCCGGCGCTGCAGGCGATCAGCAATGTGCACTGTTCGGACAGACCTGCTTTGCACCCGGCGAAGCAAAAAATACCTATGGCACGGGCGGTTTTATGTTGATGAATACCGGCGAAAAGCCTGTAGACAGCAAAAACGGTCTTGTTACAACTATCGCCTGGGGTGTAGACGGCAAGGTAGAGTATGCGCTGGAAGGCTCTATTTTCGTTGCCGGTGCTGCTATCCAATGGCTGCGTGATGAGCTGGGACTGATTCGCAATGCTGCCGAATCCGAGGCTATGGCGAAATCTGTGCCCGATTCCAACGGCTGCTACATGGTTCCTGCTTTTGTAGGCTTGGGTGCGCCGCATTGGAACCAATATGCGCGCGGTGCGATTGTCGGCCTGACGCGCGGTGTTAATCGTAATCATATTGTGCGTGCAACGCTCGAAGCTATTGCTTATCAGGTGTACGATGTGCTGAAGGCTATGGAAGAGGACAGCGGTATTAAGCTGAGTTCGCTGCAGGTTGACGGCGGTGCCTGTGCCAACAGCTTCCTGATGCAGACTCAGGCGGACATCATCAATGTTAAAGTGGAACGCCCGAGCTGCATTGAAACAACGGCTATGGGCGCTGCTTATCTTGCAGGTCTGGCAGTAGGCTATTGGGATGACAAGGAAATGATTAAGGGCAATCACGTTATTGAGCAGACCTTTATGCCCGATATGGATGAAGAAAAGCGTAATCATCTGCTGCGCGGCTGGCACAGGGCTGTGCGTGCGTCCTGCATTAAGCTGCATCCGGAGGATTAAACTAAATATAAAAATACAGCAAAAAGCCTTGCAGTTTGGACTTACTGCAAGGCTTTTCTGCTTTTTGATGAGTTGAGTGTTTGTTAGCCGGCTTTAGGAGTGCCGGCTGATAAGGAGTATTATAAAAAGAGTATTATAAGGGGTGTGATATATATAAGCTTTAAGCTTTTAGCTGAGTTAGGGGTGTATCAGGACTGTTTTTCGATATCGCCGAAGTAGAATTTGATAAGTCTTTTGTATTCGCCGCTCTTTTTATAGTCGCTCAAAGCAACGTTAAACTTTTTAATCAGCTCTTCATTTCCTTTTTCAGCATAGACAACAAGATCATCCTGGCGTTCGGAATGGCCTACAACCTGCAGGCAATTGTCGTCATCGGTATGAGTCATATAGTAAGCAGTGGTCAGGTTACCGCAGATAGCGTAATCTGTTTCGCCGGTTTCTACTGCATGTAAAGCACTGGCATTTTCCGGATATTCAACGATGATGCTGCCGGGGAAGGATTTTGCAACACGCTCAGAGGAAGAGCCTTTTTTGATGGCAACCTTACGGCCGTTCATGCTGTCGATGTCTGCTTTGAGGTTGCTGCCTTTTTTGGCAACAATAGAGAAAGCAGCCTTGGCATAGGAATCGCTTGCAGCATAATCAATGGAACGTGCCTTGGTTTTGCTGAAGTTGTTCATGGCAATATCATATTTCTTATGATTCAGACCGGGTAGAAGTTCGTCGAACGGGGTATTGATAAAATCAACCTTGTCATAGCCCATTTTTTTGGCTACATCGTTGATTAAATCAATATCAAAGCCTGTAAATTTATTTTGCTCCTTGAGATAAAGCTCAAAGGGCGGAGAAGCAGGTGATGTTGCTACACGCAACACCTTGTCGGCAGCGGGTGCTTGCGCTGCTTGTTTGTCGCTGCCGCAGCCGGCTGATAAAAGCAGGCACAGCATGCTGACAAGAATAAATAACATCTTTTTCATTAGCAGATACCTCCATACATTTATTGGGAAACATTACCATACATATGAGCAATCATTCATTAATCGCCTAAATTATATACCCCCTTAAGATAGCTTGTCAAGAGGGTATGTCAAGAAAAATTTAAAAAAGTTTTTTGCAGGCTGCAAGCTAAGTGTTATTTAATTATTCTGATTGTGCGGACGCAAGTCCGGAGGCAGCATAGTGCAGGCTTCGTGGCTGTCCTCGCTTAAAGGGTTGACGTGCACCATGCAATGCTTTACCAGCGGAAAGTTTGCTTCAACAGCGGTGTGTACCATTTCTGCGATGTGATGTGCCTGCAGCAGGGTAAGGTTATCCTTGACGCTGATTTCAATATCAACGTAGATACGGCTGCCGAAAAGACGGCTGTGCAGACTGTCGAGATGCTCTACGCCGGGAACGCGGGAAACAAGCTCTTCCATAGCGGTTGCCGTTTCTTCATCACAGCTGCGGTCAACCATTTTATCCATAGAATCCTTGAATACTTCGTAGGCAGCATATAAAATCATCACGCAGATTACCAGGCTGGCGATGGGGTCTAAAATAGGATAGCCCATGCGTGCGCCCAAAATACCGATGAAAGCACCGACGGAGCTCATAGCGTCACTGCGGTGATGCCATGCTTCTGCCATCAGGGCGCCGGAATTGATTTTTTGTGCAGCGTTGCGGGTGTACCAGAACATTGCTTCTTTGGCAACAATGGAAATAATTGCTGCCCAAAGAGCAAGCTGGCCGGGGACCTCCAGCTCAGCAGGGTCACCTACGATTTTTTCGTAACCACTGTAGCCGATGAGCAGGGCGATAATCGTCAGGATTATTGCCAGAAGAATAGCTGCAATGCATTCAATACGCTCGTGGCCGTAGGGATGCTCTTCATCCGAAGCCTTGTTGGAAAATTTTACGCCGGCCATAACAATGAGGGTACCGAAAACATCGGACGCAGAGTGGATACCGTCGGAAACCATGGCAGCGGATTGGGCGACGAAACCGGCAATAAGCTTGCCCAATGATAAAAGCAGATTACCGATAATACTGTTGATGGAAACAATCATAGCGATTCTTTCAGCATCGTTTTCAAATTTCATAATAAAACCTCCTAATGTGGTCTTTGCATTTGTGCAGGCCTTTTACATATAAAAAACGCCTGCGAGATAGTAGTTAACTGTCCCGCAGACGTTGCGTCAAGGTCTGCTGCCCAGAGGGCCCGGCTGCAAAAACCCGGAAGAAGGTTTACCGCCTGATCAGTTTGTACTGTAGCTAAAATTGCAGTGCAAAGAGATTATCTGAATTATAAGCGGTTAGCAAAGGCTTTGTCAAGCGGTTTTTGAAAAATATTTTACAGTTTTCAGAAGAAAAAATCCTGCACAGAGATTAACTGCTAACTCAAGCATGTGGGTGCCTATGGCTAATTAATGCAAGCCGAATAGGATTTTTTATTCTTCAGCATCAAATTCCTTGATAGTGCCGTAGGCTACAAGAATGGTGCCCTTGGGAGATGCCAGTGCCGGACAGACGTAAAGAATTACACCTGTCTGCTCTGCGTAATAGGTTGTCAGCGTGTTGCCGAAAACGTCGGTGATGCGTCCCAAAACTTGGCCTTCCTCAACAAAGTCGCCACTGTGGATATGGTGCAGCCAACAGCCTGTTTCTAGCGCTTCCAGATAAATAAGATTTTCTACATCACGCGGAGAGTGATGGCGTGGCTTTACAGGCAGGGAGAACATTTTCAGCTTACGCAGGATATTGCGGATATCGTCCTTATAGGCTTCGATATCCTCGTGCAGGCAGAGGCCGGCGCCGCCGCGTTCAATAAGAATAGAAGGCAGTCCGGTGCTGGCGGCGTAGTTATAGGCACCGCCCGTTGCCAACGAGCGTACCATATATTCCAGATCGAGTACGCGTGCCACGGAGCGTGATTTCTTTTCTACTTCGGCAGTAGGCTGTCCGGGATAGTAAACGTAGGGATGCAGGCTTTCGTGGATATCGCCGCTGTGCATGTCTACATAAAAATCAGCAATCGGGAAAAAGTTGTTGCTGATTAAATATGCAGTTTTATCGGCAAGCGTTCCCGTGGGATCGCCCGGGAAAACGCGGTTAAGGTTTTTGCCGTCTTCGGGCACAATCATTTCGCGGCGTGCCCAAAAGCCCTGGATATTTACCGGGTGCATCATAATCAGGCAGCCGGTAACGTGCTCGGGCTCAATATCATGGCCCAGCTCCATTGCTGCTGCGATACCGGGATATTCGCCGCCATGGATGCCTGAGGTAATAAGCAGTGTAGGGCCATCGTTTTCGCCATTGATAATAGTCAGGGGGATTTTTACATTGGTGTCCGGTACGGGCAGATATGTGCGCAGCTTAGTGCCGCGTTCGATAGTCAGTCCGCATACATTTAGTGTTTCAGACATGTGCTCTCTCCTTTGATATATTTCTCATACTTTTTAAAATAATTTTTCTATTAGCGTCAGCTAACTGGAGCCTAAAAAATTAAGCAATAGCGTATAAATTTTTCTTTTGCGAAGAATGGCAAAATTTCCGCAGAAATATTTTTGGCAATTGCTACTTTTTTTACTTGCAATAAATTATAACATATGATAAGCTATTCACGCAAGATGTTTTTTAAAATAAAATTTAGTGCGAATAAACAAGGGGGACAGATAGAGTGAACCTTCTGACTGATAGGGAATACTTGGGACTGACAGTACCGTTTATGCTGTCGACAATGACGCAGCCTTTAATGGGTGCGGTGAATACGGCAGTTATGGGACAGCTTCCGGACCCTAAATATATTGCAGCAGTTTCTCTTGGAGCTATCTTGTTCAACAATTTATATTGGTTATTTGGTTTTTTACGTGTGAGTACTACCGGTTATGCGGCACAGGCCTTTGGCGCTGCCGATAAAAGACTTGGTATGCTCGCCTTTTTTAAGCCCTTGGTACTGGCAATGCTCATCAGTGCCTGCTGCATCCTTTTCCAAAAGCCCATATTAGAGCTGTATCTGGCTATGATCGGAGCTGCTCCCGAGGTAAATGAGCTGTGCCGTGATTATTATTACATTCTTATCTGGGGTGCGCCGCTTGTTTTGGGTAATTATGTAGCCCTTGGTTGGCTTATGGGGCAGACGCGGGTGCGGGCGAGTGTGTTTATGCAGGTTTCCATGAACGTGCTGAACATGGCGCTGAGTATTTGGTTTGTTTTTTGGCTGCATATGGATATTACGGGCGTGGCTTTTGCTACTTTGCTAAGTCAGCTTTACGGCGGTATCTTGAGCGTAGTACTGATGTACTATTACGGTGATTTTGATTACAAGGCGTTGCCTTGGAGCGAGCTGCTGGATTGGCGTGAGTTTATCGGCATGTTGCAGGTGAATGTCAACCTGATGATTCGCACAGCCTGCCTTCTGACTGTAAATAACATTATTGCGGCAGTCGGAGCTTCCTTCGGTACTGTGGTGCTGGCAGCCAACGCTGTACTGCTGCAGCTCAAGGATATAATGAGCTACCTGATTGATGGTATGGCGAACGGCGCGGCGATTTTCAGCGGCCGTGCGGTAGGTGCAAAGAACGGCAAGCTGTTTGCCGCTACCATAAAAATGACCTTCAAATGGCTGGTAGTGCTGGCCGCTATTCTGATGCTCGGCTATCATCTGGGCAATGAATTTTTCATCCGCCTGTTTACCAATATTGAAGAGGTTGTAGCGATGGCTATGACCTACAATGTTTTCGTTTTATTCTATCCTGTCTGCGCCGGTATCGGCATGGTGCTTTACGGAGTTTTCTGCGGAGCTACTCAAACTGCACCGGTACGCAACATGATGCTGATGGCACTCTTAGTATTTTACCTTTTGCAGTGGCAGCTGGTGCCGCTTTGGGGTAACAGCGGACTGTGGCTGGCCTTGCTGGGCTTTATGCTGTCTCAGTCAATAATACTTTTATTCTATTTGTCTTCTTTGAAAAGAAGGTTTGCCTAAGCAACCATTTTGCAACAAATTTGTTGCAAATTATGAGAACTAGTGTTATTATAAATTTATAAGTGTTAGCTTATTCTTTTTTGCCGATATAAGGAACTTTTACAAATCTATACTCTTCTGAGGTGCCTGCCTATGCAGGTAATAATCGGAATACGGTGCAAATCCGTAGCGGTCAAGCCACTGTGATGCCGCAAGGCTAAGTCAGGTTGATTTCCTCAGTTGATATATTCCTGCTAGTGACGGAAATATATATAATTACAATTGTGCACATTGTAATTATGTACCCTTTCTGCGCTCTTTTGCAGGAAGGGTAATTTTTTTGATGGAGATGATGTGCTTTGACGAAAAAGCAGCTTCTGTCCCGACTGGGGCAGATCATCCTCGTCCTCTTGGGCATCAGTTTTATTACCTTTGCTTTGGTAATGCTGGCCCCTGGCGATGTAGCTCGTCAGATGATTGCAGGTAACGAGGATATTATTGTTAGTCAGGCCGAAATTGATGCACTGCGTGCAGAATTAGGTCTTGACAAGCCCTTCTTCTTCCAATATTTGGATTGGTTGGGCCGTGCGCTGCATGGCAACCTCGGTTTCTCCTTTATGGCTAAAAAGCCTGTTGTTGAGGAGCTGTTCGAGCGTTTGCCCGGTACTATCCTATTGTCTCTGGCTTCCGTTGCAATGATGCTGGTGGTATCTATTCCTGCCGGCATTTATTCCGCAGTTAAGCGCGGTGGCTGGTTTGACTATGTAGTACGCAGCTTTACTTTCCTTGGCGTATCAATGCCGGGCTTTTGGGTTGGCTTGATGCTGCTGTGGATTTTTGGTCTGCAACTTGACCTGTTGCCTATTGTCGGCGGTACGATTGGTGTTGACACGATTATCCTGCCTGCGGCAACGTTGGCCTTTGCAATGTCTTCCAAGTACACACGTCAGGTGCGTGCTGCTATTCTGGAAGAGCTGCATCAGGACTATGTTGTCGGTGCACGCGCGCGTGGTATGAGTGAAAGCCATATTCTGTGGAAAGAGGTTCTTCCGAATGCTCTGCTGCCGCTGATTACGCTTTTAGGTCTGTCTTTAGGTAACCTTCTGGGTGGTGCTGCGGTTATCGAGATTGTTTTCCAATGGCCCGGCCTTGGCCGTCTGGCAATTGAAGCAATTACCTACCGTGATTTCCAGCTGGTACAAGGTGTTGTTGTGTGGATTGCGTTGATGTATATGGTTATCAACCTCATTGTTGATATCTCTTATAACTATCTTGATCCGCGTCTGAGAAAGGTAAGGTAAGAGCAGATGGAAACAATTATTAATGGTTTTAAAACCAACCGTGCTTTTGCCGTAACCTCAGTTCTGGTATTGGTGCTGATTGCTATTGCTTTTGCTGCACCTGTTCTTGCTCCGTATGACCCGACTCATGCAACGATGCAGGATGCTTTTATGGCACCTGGCGGAAGCCATTTGTTCGGCACAGATAAGCTGGGCCGTGACTGCTTCAGCCGTGTACTTTATGGTGCGCGTGCTTCCCTGAGCGGTGTATTGTTCCTGGTAGCCAGCGTATTTATCGTTGGTACTTCTATGGGTGTTATTTCCGGTTATTTCGGTGGTAAAGTTGATATGGTTATCATGCGTATCTCCGATATGATGATTTCCTTCCCTGGTATGATTCTGGCTATCGCTGTTGCCGGTATTATGGGTGGCAGCCTTGTAAACGCCGTAATCGCGCTGACGATTGTAAGCTGGACAAAATATGCGCGTTTATCCCGCAGCCTGGTACTGCAGATTAAACGTCGTGACTATGTAGAAGCAGCAATCGTTAATGGCGGTACCTCGCCGCATATTCTGTGGGTACATATCCTGCCCAATATTTTGCCGATGATGGTTATCACCGCAGCAGCAGATATCGGTGCTCTGATGATGGAGCTTGCAGGTCTGTCCTTCCTGGGCTTCGGCAGCCAGCCGCCTGCTCCTGAATGGGGCCTGATGCTGAATGAAGGTCGTCAGCAGCTGCAGACTGCACCGTGGCTGATGTTCTTCCCCGGTTTGGCAATCTTTGTTACCGTTATGATTTTCAACCTTTGGGGCGATAATCTGCGTGATGTGCTTGACCCACGTAATGACGTACAGGATTAATTATTTTTTGCCTTAGTTTTTGATATCCGGCAGAAGTCTGCCGGTTTAAATGAGTATATGAAATGGAGAGATGACAAATGAAAAAAATGTTTAAGGCTACCGCAGCAGCGGCTATGATCGGTTTACTGGCATTTGCGGCAGCAGGCTGTGGCGGCGACAAAAAAGCTGAGCACAAGGAAGTTGTAAAATTTGGTGTTACCAACTTCGCTGACTCCCTGGAAACTACCGATAACTACTTTGGCTGGGTTGTAATGCGTTACGGCCTGGGCGAATGCCTGGTTAAATTCGATAAAAAAATGAATGCTGTTCCTTGGCTGGCTGATAAATGGACCATTTCTGATGATAAACTGACCTGGACCTTCCACATCAACGATAAAGCTTGCTTCTCCAACGGCACCAAACTGACCGGTGAGTTGGCAGCAGCTTCTATCCAACGTACCTTTGAAAAAGCAGCTCGCGCAAAATCCATGTTCCAATATGAATCTATCAAAGGTGAAGGCCAAAACGTAATTATCAAAACCAAGACTCCGGTACCGACTCTGCCCGGTATGCTCGGTGATCCTCTGTTCATCATCGTTGATACTCAAACCATTAAAGACCGTGATACCGCAAAACAAGGTGCTATCTGCACCGGTCCTTATGCAGTAAAATCCTACAGCAAAGCTAAAGCTGAAATGGTTAGAAACGAAAAATACTGGGATGGCGCAGTTCCGTTCAAAGAGGTTGATATCCTGACCATCGACGATCCTAACACCCGTGCTATGGCTCTGCAAAAAGGCGAAATCGACTTTGCTATCAACATTGCAGCAGGTGACCTGCAGCTGTTCAAAGATAAAAATAAATATAACATCTCTAATATCGCTTCTCTGCGTGACGTACTCGCTCGTCTGAATGTACGTCCGGATAAACCGCTGGGCGATATCAAAGTCCGCGAAGCTCTGCTGCGTTCTCTGGACCGTGTAACCTACAACAAGGTTCTGTTGAAAGATACCTTCGTTCCCGGTGGTCCGTACCTGCCGCCTTCTGTTGACTATGGTTATGACGAACTGTACAAATACGACAAAAACCAATACAATGTTGAAAGCGCTAAAAAGCTGCTTGCTGAAGCTGGCTGGAAGGATACCAACGGCGACGGCTTTGTTGATAAAGACGGCAAAAACCTGGAACTGAACTTCGTGTTCTACAGCGGCCGTGCTGAGCTGCCTCTGTATGCAGAAGCTACACAGGCTGACGCTAAGAAAGTCGGCATTAAAGTTAACCTGAAGAACGTTGACTACAACGTACTGGATGGTATCGGCCGTAAAGGTGATTATGACCTGCTGATTTCCAACGTACTGACTCTGCAGGCCGGCGATCCTGAAGTATTCATGAACATGTACCTCAAGACTGGTCAAGAGCAGAACGGTTCCGGTTACAGCAATCCGAAATTTGATGCTCTGTCCGATAAACTGGGCGTAGAATTTGACCCGGCTAAACGTCGTGAGCTGGTTATCGAAATGCAAAAGGTTATCCTCGACGATGCAGCTTCCCTGGTATTCGGTCATCCGCAAACCAACATGGTTTCCAACAAATCTATTGCTAACGCAGAAATCCTGCCTTGCGATTACTACTGGCTGACCAAAGATATCAAATCTGCTAACTAATAATTTACAAAGAAGGTAACGCTTAATGCTACTTGAAGTAAAAGATTTAGACATCAGCTACGGTGACAAGCTCACCGTAACCGGTGCCAGCTTAGAACTGGATAAAGGCGAGATTATGTCCATCGTCGGCGAGTCCGGCAGTGGCAAAACTACCGTTATCCGCGCTATTATGGGTTGCCTGCCTGGTGCCGGCCGCGTTAGCCGCGGCAGCATCATCTTTGATGGCAAGGATGTATTACAAAATACTCCCGATGAATGGCGCAAAATGTATGGCAGCGAGATGTCCATGATTTTCCAGGACAGCGGCAACATGATTAATCCTATCCGCCGTATCGGCCAACAGTTCATTGACTACGTTCAGGCGCATCAGCCTGACAAGTCTAAGGACCAGGCTTATAAGATGTGTTGTGATATGCTGACTAACGTGCGTCTGCCGAACCCGGAAAATATCATGAACAGCTATCCGTTTGAGCTGTCCGGTGGTATGCGTCAGCGTGTAGGTATTGCTATGGCCATGATTTTCAGCCCGAAAATCCTCCTGGCCGATGAACCTACCAGTGCTTTGGACGTAACTACTCAGGCGCAGATTATCCGCCAAATTGTTGATATCCGTAACGAATATGGCGTTGCCGTTATCATGGTTACACATAACCTAGGCGTTGCTTCCTATGTATCCAACAAGCTGATGGTTATGAAGGGCGGTCATGTTGTGGAATATGGCAAGCGTGAGGACGTTATTGCTAATCCGCAGGATGATTATACAAAACAGCTGCTGAGGGCAGTTCCGGTCATAGGAGGGAAGACATATTATGAGCAATAATGAAAGACCGGCCTATGAACGTACTAAACTGGTACTGGAGATTAACCACCTTACCAAAAAATTCGCAGTTGACGGCGGCAAGTTTCTGACTGCCTGCAATGACATCAACCTGCGTGCATACGAAGGCCGTACCCTGGGCATCATCGGTGAATCCGGCTGCGGCAAGAGTACTCTTGTGCGTACTCTGCTGCGTATTCACCCTGCTACCAGCGGTGAAGCAATTTTCGAAGGCCATGATTTGATGCAGTCCAAGGGTGAACAGCTGCGTCAGGACAGAAAGAACATCCAGATGGTGTTCCAGGATCCTACTGCTGCTTTCAACCCGAAAATGCTTGTTAAGGATATCCTCACCGAGCCTTTGAAAAACTTCGGCCTGATTAAAAACAGCGAGGTAGACGCCAAAGCAGCAGAGCTGCTGGAAATGGTTGAGCTGCCTGCTGAATTCAAGGACCGCTATCCGCACAGCATGTCCGGCGGTCAGCGTCAGCGTCTGGGCATTGCCCGCGCTCTGGCACTGGAACCGAAGATTATCGTGTGCGATGAAGCGACCAGTGCGCTGGACGTTTCCGTACAGGAAAAAATCTGCGAGCTGCTGTGCCGCATTCAAAAAGAAAAAAATATTACCTACCTGTTCATTGCCCATGACCTCGGTCTGGTAGACCTGATGTGCCATCAGGTTGCGGTAATGTACTTGGGTAACGTAGTAGAATGGCTGGAGCACGGCCGCATTGCAGAACAATGCAAGCATCCGTACACTAAGGCGCTTATGGGCGCTGTATTTAAGGTAGACTTCAAGCCGGGCGAAAAGATTGAGCCTTTGGAAGGCGAAATCCCGAGTCCGCTGGACCTGCCGCCTGGATGCCCCTTTGCCAGCCGCTGCGAGCACTGCACCGAGCATTGCGTGCAGGTTAAGCCTGAGCTGAAAGAGGTTGAGCACGGCCATTGGGTTGCCTGCCATCTGTTTGACTAATATAGTCTTGAAGCGATATGCGTAAGCATAGAGCTTCTTTGAAAGTAATTTTCTCCATCAATTTTTATAGTGGGTACGGCGAATGCTGTACCCATTTTTTTCTTAGGAATTTTTATCACTAATTTCATGGGTGAGTATTGACTCATACGTTATTTGTGTTATAATATAGGTATCATAGAATTTACTGAAAGGTGTTATCACCTTTCCTATTATTTTTTATACCATATATGAATAGATACTCATATGAAGAGTGAGACAACCTGAAAGGAAAGGTGGCAGATACAATGAAGAAAGATTTGGAAGATATCCGTAACGGTTCCGGCGATGTAAGAGCATTTCGTCATATTGACGGTCATATCAATAGCGTAGAGGATTACAGCAAGCATCCGGAAGGCTGCACCTGCGGTCACTGCGGCAAGGACCATGATCATAAAACTATGGGACATGTGCCTAAGCATACTCATGGCGATGCTTGTGGTTGCGGACACGATCATGAACATGACCATAAAGAGCATTCCCATGAGCATGGCGATGATTGCTGCTGTGGTAATGAACATGAGCATGAAGATGAAGAACACGCTCACGCACACGCGCACGGCGACGAATGCGGTTGCGGACATGATCATGAGCACGAGCATGAACACGCACACGGTGACGCATGCGGCTGCGGACATGACCACGGCCACGAGCACGAACACGCTCACGCACACGGCGACGCATGCGGCTGCGGACACGATCATGAGCACGAACACGCTCACGTGCATGGTGACGAATGCGGTTGCGGTCACGACCACGGTCATGAGTACGAACACGCTCACGCACATGGTGACGAATGCGGTTGCGGTCACGACCACGGTCATGAGCACGAGCACGCTCACGCACATGGTGACGAATGCGGTTGCGGTCACGACCATGGCCACGAACACGAACATGCTCACGCACATAGTGACGAATGCGGTTGCGGTCACGACCATGGCCACGAACATGCTCATGTACACGGACATCACGTTCCCGGTCATCCTGCTGACTGTAATTGCGAAATCTGCCATCCGCATGAGGAGTACTGCGATGTATGCGGCGAGAGCCTGACTAATTGCACCTGCCGTATGCCGGATGCCGATAAGGTAAAACGCGTATATATTTTACAAAATCTTGGCTGTGCTAACTGCGCTGCCAAAATGGAATACAAAATCAAAGAGCTGCCCGGCGTAACCTATGCTAACGTAAGCTTTGCTACCAAGCAGCTGCGTCTCAGCGCTGCTGATCATGAGGCTTTGCTGCCGGAAATTCAAAAAATCTGCACATCTATTGAATCCGACGTATTGGTAGTACCGCGTGACCGCCGTCCGCAATTAGGCGGCAAGAGCAGAGTATATTTAGTGAAAAATCTGGACTGCGCTAACTGCGGTGCCAAGATTGAACGTGCGCTGAACGCTATGCCTGAGATTGATGAAGCAATCCTGACCTTTACTACGAAAAAGCTGCGCGTAAGTGCAAAAAATTACAATGGTCTGCTGGAGAAAATGCAGGCTGTAACCGATAAGACAGAAGAGGGCGTTGTGCTGCTGGAGGCTGAAAGCAAGCCTTCTCTGGCGCCCGAGCTGGAAGAGCGCAAAAAATCCGGCGGTATTCTCTCCGAGCTGAGCGAAAAGCAGACGATTATTGAAATCGTGCTGGGCGGTGCTGTGTTCATCATCACAGAATGGCTGGGACTGGTGCCGGAAGCGTACCATATGTACTTCCTGATTTTTGCCTATATTCTGCTTGGCGGACGCATTGTGCTGACTGCCTTGAAGAATATTGCCAAGGGTAATGTATTTGACGAAAACTTCCTCATGACCGTTGCAACATTGGGTGCGTTTGCAATTCAGGCTTGGGAAGAGGCTGTTGGCGTTATGTTCTTCTATCGTGTGGGCGAATATTTTGAGCAGCGTGCGGTAGAAAAGAGCCGTGGCCAAATTATGGACGCTGTTGACATGCGTCCGGAGGTTGTCAACCTGCTCGTAGGCGAAGAGGTGAAGGTTATTCCTGCCGCTGACGCACATGTAGGCGACATTCTGCTGGTGCGCGTAGGCGACCGTATTCCTCTGGACGGTGTTGTTATCGACGGCGAAAGTCTGGTAGATACCTCCCCGGTAACCGGCGAGCCTGTGCCTGTGAAGCGCAAATATGGCGATGAGGTTGTTTCCGGTTGTGTGAATACCTCCGGTATGCTGAAAATCCGTGTAGAAAAGGTTCTGGAGGAGTCTATGGTTACCCGTATTCTGGACAGCGTAGAGAACGCTGCTGCCAGCAAGCCGACTATCGACCGCTTCATTACCCGCTTCGCACGTATCTATACTCCGTTTGTTGTTGCTGCCGCAGTACTGACTGCTGTGGTTCCGTCCCTGATTACCGGCGACTGGAATAAATGGATTTATACTGCGCTGACCTTCCTCGTTATCAGCTGTCCCTGCGCACTGGTGCTGAGCGTGCCGCTGGCCTTCTTCTCCGGCATTGGCGCCGGCTCCAAGTACGGCATTCTCTTTAAGGGCGGCGTTGCTATGGAGGCTTTGAAAAACATTGCTGCCGTAGTTATGGATAAAACCGGTACTGTTACCAAAGGCAACTTCGTACTGCAGAAGGTTAATGCTGCCGAAGGCATGGATGCCGACGAGCTGCTGCGCCTGTGTGCAAGTGCAGAGCTTGTTTCTACCCACCCGATTGCCGTAAGCATCGTAGAGGCTGCCAAGGCTGAAAAGCTGGAGCTGGTACGCCCCGATAAATTTGAAGAAATTGCCGGCGAAGGCTTGGTTGCTTACTTTGGCGCACGCAAAGTCCTGTGCGGCAATACCAAGCTGCTGCAACGCTTTAACGTTGAATACGGCGGCTATACTCCTACCGAAAGCGGCAGCGAGGTGCTTGTTGCCGACAATGGCTTATATATGGGCCAGCTGCTGATTAACGATACTCTGAAGGAAGATGCCAAGGAAGCAATTGCTTCTTTGAAGGCACAAGGCCTGGTAACCGCTATGCTAACCGGCGATGCGCAGAAGGAAGCGCAGGCTGTGGCTAAGGAAGCAGGCATTGACGAGGTACGCGCTCAGCTGCTGCCGCAGGATAAGCTCAGCGAGCTGAATATGCTGCGCAACAAGTACGGCCCGGTTATGTTCGTTGGTGACGGCATTAACGATGCGCCTGTATTAGCCGGTGCGGATGCCGGCGCTGCTATGGGCAGTGGCGCAGATGCAGCGATTGAGGCTGCTGATGTTGTCTTCATGAATTCCGAAGTGAAGGCTATTCCGCAGGCGATTGCTATTGCGCGTGCAACCGGTGCGATTGCTTGGCAGAACGTAATTTTCGCTCTGACTGTTAAGGTTATCATTATGATTGCAGGCCTTATGGGCTACGCTTCTATGTGGGCGGCAGTCTTTGCGGATACCGGTGTATCGCTGCTGTGCGTATTGAATTCTATCCGTATTCTCTACAAAAAGATATAATAAAAAGCTATAGCTAATATACTGATTTGGTTTACGTCGGCTGACTATAAGGTCAGCCGATATTTTTTGTAAACATAATAGCATAAGCTAACTAATTTTGTAAATTAGCGTAGGATTTTACAAAAAATGCTTGACAAAAATTTATAGCTGACGTAAACTTTCAATAGTAGTTAGGAATGCCTAACTACTAAAAAAATCGTGCCAAGTTAGTATCTGCTAACAAATTCTTTGGAGGGAATTATGATGCCTTTATTAATGGCCCGTCGCGGCGAGACTAACAAGATTAGCGCTGTTCGCGGCAAGGATGAAATCAAACGCTTTCTGGCTAACCTGGGCTTTGTAGAAGGCTCAGCTGTAACTGTTATTTCTGAAATTGACGGTAATCTTATCGTCAATGTGAAGGATGCCCGCATTGCCCTGAGCAAGCAGATGGCAGCCAAAATATTTATCTGATGCAAGTGGAGGATGTTATGAAAACATTAAAAGAAGTTCCTGTTGGTGAAACAGTTACCGTTGCCAAGCTCGTTGGCGAGGGTGCGGTAAAAAGACGTATTATGGATATGGGCGTGACTAAAGGTGTGAGCGTATTCGTACGTAAGGTTGCACCGCTGGGTGACCCGGTGGAGGTAACTGTGCGTGGTTATGAGCTGACACTGCGTAACGGCGAGGCTGAACACATCGTTGTAGAATAATTTGGAGGGAAAAGATGAAACAGATCAAGATTGCCCTGATTGGTAACCCTAACTGCGGCAAAACAACAATGTTTAATGATTTGACCGGTTCTAACCAATATGTTGGTAACTGGCCCGGCGTAACTGTAGAGAAAAAAGAAGGCGGCCTTAAAGGTCACGATGATGTAATTATTACCGACCTGCCCGGTATTTATTCCTTGTCCCCGTACACTTTGGAGGAGGTTGTTTCCCGTAACTATCTGCTGCAAAATGATGTTGACGGTGTACTGAATCTGGTTGACGGCTCTAACATTGAACGTAACCTGTACCTGACTACTCAGGTTATGGAGATGGGTTATCCCGTAACTATTGCTTTGAACATGATTGATATCGTCCGCAAGAACGGCGATAAGATTGATACCGCTAAGCTGGCTGCCGAGCTTGGCTGCGAGATTGTGGAAACCTCCGCACTGCAGGGTGAAGGCACCGGTGAGGCTGCCGAAAAAGCAATTAAAGCTGTCGGCGGTGCTTCACCGAAATATATGCGCTTCTGCAGCGAGGTTGAGGATGCTCTGACTGCGATTGCCCGCGAAGCAGGCAACAAGGTTCACGGCATGAGCGAGCGTTGGCTGCTGGTAAAGCTGTTTGAGCGTGATAAGAAAATTGCTGATGCTTTGGGCCTGAGCGAAGGCGAGCAGGCTAAGATTGAAGAAATCGTTGCAGCCTGCGAAGAAGCACTGGATGATGATGCGGAAAGCATTATTACCAACGAGCGTTATAACTACATTGGCGAGCTGATGAGCAATGCAGTTGTCAAAGGCCATACCGGTCTGACTATTTCCGATAAAATCGACAGCATTGTAACGAACCGTTTCCTGGCTCTGCCGATTTTCGCAATTATCATGTTCCTGGTTTACTACATTGCTGTAGAAACCGTAGGTACTGTTGTAACTGATTTCACCAATGATACACTGTTCGGCGAATGGATTCAGCCTTGGGTGCAGGAGCACATGGAGGCTGTCGAATGTGAGGATTGGCTGGTATCTCTTGTTGTTGACGGTATTATCGGCGGCATTGGTGCACCGATTGGCTTTGCTCCGCAGATGGCGATTGTCTTCCTGCTGTTGAGCTTTTTGGAGGACTGCGGTTATATGGCGCGTGTAGCCTTCATTATGGACCGTTTCTTCCGTCAGTTCGGCATGAGCGGCAAGAGCTTCATTCCTCTGCTGATTTCTGCAGGCTGCGGTGTACCGGGTATTATGGCTTCCCGTACTATTGAAAACGAAACCGACCGTCGTCTGACTATCATGACTACCACCTTTATCCCCTGTGGTGCTAAGCTGCCTGTTATTGCTTTGCTTTCCGGCGCTATTATGGGTGGTGACTGGTACATGGCTCCGATTATGTACTTCGTTGGCTTCTTCGCTGTTATTACTGCTTGCATCATTCTGAAAAAGACTGAGCTGTTTGCCGGCGATCCTGCTCCGTTTGTTATGGAGCTGCCGCCGTACCATCTGCCTGCTGCTAAGAACGTATTGCTGCATACCTGGGAGCGTGTTGCAGGCTTCCTGAAAAAAGCCGGTACTATTATCTTCCTGTGCTGCGTTGTTATGTGGTTCCTGGCAAGCTTTGGTATTGATGAAGGCTCTGTTGCTATGGTTGATACTGAAAAGAGCTTTGTTGCTTACATTGGTAATGGTCTTGCTCCTATCTTCGCTCCTCTGGGCTTTGACAGCTGGCAGGCTGTGGCTGCGGCCTTCTCCGGCTTTGTGGCTAAGGAATCTATCGTCAGCACGATGGCTATTCTTTCCGGTCTGGCTGATGCAGCTGAGGATGAGCCTGATTTGTGGACTGCTGTTATGGCGTTCTTCCCGAGTGCTGTTGCAGCCTTCTCCTTCCTGGTGTTCAACCTGCTGGATTCTCCCTGCCTGGCAGCGATTTCCACTATGAGCCAGGAGATGAACAGCAAGAAGTGGACCTGGGCAACTATCCTCTTCCAAAACCTGTATGCTTATAGCATGTGCCTGATGGTTTACCAGTTCGGCAGAGTGTTTGTCGGTGGTGAAGCGTTCAGCTTCGGTACTGCTGTAGCTGTTGCTTTCCTGATTGCGTTCCTGTATCTGCTCTTCCGTCCCGCTAAAAAGTATGATAAAGAGACTGTTATGAGCGTTGATGCAAAATAAAAAGAGGTGTTTCGTATGGCAACCTGGATTATTGGTCTGATTATTGTTGGTTGTGTGTATTTGGCATCCAAGCAGGTCATCAAGGCACATAAAACCGGTGGCTGCATTGGCTGTGATGCCGGTGGCGGTAAGGGTTGCTGCCCGCATTGCAAGCATACGACAACTGTAAATCTTCGGAAGAAATAATTTTAGTATGATGAGTATTGAAGGGCCGCGCGTTCGCGCGGCTCTTTTTGTGCTTGTGTGAGCTTTAGCTCAGCCTTCTTGCCTGCCCCATAGGGGAAGGTGCCGAACGAAGTGAGGCGGAAGGGGGAAGCAAAAGCATCGCAATTGATATATCGCAACCCTTCCGTCTGCTCGCAAAGCTCGCAGCCACCTTCCCTTTCAGGGAAGAT